>Ga0136644_10002903_pt1 | contig 12933 bp, 11 predicted proteins | sample C_130820_EF_Meta_FD_94780 | JGI IMG/M metagenome (GOLD analysis project Ga0136644, IMG submission 94780) | Freshwater microbial communities from Lake Croche, Canada to study carbon cycling - C_130820_EF_MetaG (v2) (version 2) | ecosystem: Environmental > Aquatic > Freshwater > Lake | place... | reverse complement strand
GACGCCTGCATCGATTCACCTGGTGGGTGAGGTCGCTACCTGCCCGATTGCACCGCCGCGCTGACGAGGCTCGCCGGGCGCAGCGGATTGCCGTACCTTAAGCGGCCCACCGGGTCGAGGCCTGGTTTTAGAACCCCAACTGCCGTGCCGCCAAGTCTTTCATGATTTCTTGCGCACCGCCGCCAATCATCATGACCTTGACCTCGCGGTACACCCGCTCGCTCACGGTGCCGCGCATATAGCCCATGCCGCCCAGCAGTTGCACGGCCTGATCAGCGCAGTGCTGCATGGTTTGGGTGGCGTGGTTTTTCAGCAGGCAGACCTGGGCCACCCAGGCCGGGGAGCGATCGCCCGCGTCAGACTGGGCCACCAGCGCATGCAGCCACGCGCGGGTGGAGGCGATACGCATGTGCATGTCCACCAACTGGTGGCGCACCACCTGGTGTTCGACCAGCGCACGGCCAAAGCTGTGGCGCTGGCGCGCCCAGGACAGGGCTTCGTCGTAACAGGCTTCGGAAAAGCCCAGCGCGCCAGCGGCCATGGTGACGCGCTCGTCGTTGAAGTTCTCCATGATGATGCGAAAGCCACTGCCCTCTGACCCCAGCAGGTAGCGTGCGGGCACGCGCACCCCGTCAAATCGCAGATGCGCGGTGTCCGAGCACCACCAGCCCATTTTCTGCAAGGGGCTGCGGCTCAAACCCGGCGTGTCGCCCGGCACCACGATCATGGAAATCGCGCCTGCGCCCCCCGCCTCACCGGTGCGCACCGCCACGGTGATGAAGTCGGCGCGCATGCCGGAGGTAATGAACACCTTTTCGCCATCTAGCCGGTAGTCCGCGCCGTCGCGGCGCGCGGTGCAGCGCAACCGTGCCACGTCTGAGCCACCGCCGGGCTCGGTGATGGCCAGCGCGGCGATGCGCTCGCCCGCCAGCACGGGCGCAATCAGCTCCTGTTGCAAGGCCGGGCTGCCGTGGTGCAGCACGGGGGGCAGGCCGATGTTGTGCGAGAACAGGCTGGCCAATACGCCACCACTGCCCCCATAACGGCACAGCGCCACCGACAACGCGCTACGCATAGCCAAGCTGGCCGGGGTGCCACCCAGCGCCTCGGGGTAGCCCAGGCCCAGCAAGCCAATCGCCGCCGCTTTGCGGTACAGCTCGCGCGGGAATTCGCCCGCCTCGTCCCACTGCGCCACATGGGGCGCGATCTCGGTTTGCGCAAAGCGGCGCACCGTGTCAGTGAGGGCAACCAGGTCTTCTTCGGAGGTGTTCATCGAGCTAGGTCGTTACCGGTACAGGCTGCAACTGCAGGATCAACTGGCCGCTGGCCACCTGCTGGCCGGGCTCAACGGCCAGGGCTTGTACCGTGCCGTCCATGGGCGCGGCCAGGGCGTGCTCCAGTTTCATGGATTCCAGCGTAGCCAGGGTCTGACCGCGCTGCACGGTTTGGCCGGGCTGCACATGCAGCGCGATTAAGCGGCCGTTAAACGGGGCCCGCAAGGCGGGCGTGGCCTGGGCCTGGCCCGCGCCGGGCACGGGCTGGTAAGACACATCCTCCAGCCACCATTCCACACCGCCCGCCTGCACGTGGCAGCGGCCATCGGCCAGCGGCGCGACGCGCAGGCGCTGGCGCAGGCCGTCTAGCGTGATGTCTAGCTCGTCGGCCTGCACCCGCTGCCACTGCGCGGTGTGGGTGTGTGCGCCCAGTTGCACGTGCAGCTCGCCTTGGCCCTGCTCTTGCACCGTCAGCGCCAGAACGTCACCCCGGTGGCGCAAGCGCAAGCGGCGCGGGTAGGGGCAGGCCAGCGCGGCGGGCGGCGGGCTGGCGCGCAGCAGCACCGCCAGCGCGGCCTGGCACAGGCCCGCCTGCTCCTGCGCCTGTAGCTGCGCGCGCAGGGCATCGGCCTGCTGGGCCAGAAAGGGAATGGTCGCCTCACCGGCCAAAAACACCGGGTGCGCCAAGCAGGCGGCGAGCACGGCGCGGTTGCTGGGCAGGCCCAGCACCTGGGTCTGCGCCAGCGCGGTTTGCAGGGTGGCCACCGCTTGGGCGCGGCTGGGTGCGTGCGCAATCAGCTTGCCCAGCATGGAGTCGTACGCATCGGGCACCACCGAGCCCGATGCGAGCGCATGGTCCATGCGCACCCCCACCGGCGCCTGAAAGTGCTGCACCGTACCCGCATGGGGCTGAAACTGCTCGTCTTCCGCGCACAGGCGCAGCTCCATGGCATGGCCCTCAAAGTGGATGTCGTGCTGCGCCAGCGGCAGCGGCTCGCCCTGGGCCACACGCAATTGCCATTGCACCAAGTCCAGCCCGGTGCGCGCCTCGGTGACCGGGTGTTCCACCTGCAAGCGGGTGTTCATTTCCATCAAAAAGAAGTCGGCGCCTTGCAGCAAAAACTCCACCGTGCCCGCGCCCACATAGCCGCTGCCCTGCACCAGGCGCAGCGCCGCGCCGGTCATGCGCTGGCGCAGGGGCTCGTCCAGCGCTGGGCTGGGCGACTCCTCAATGATTTTTTGGTGGCGCCGCTGCACCGAGCAGTCACGCTCGCCCAGATGGATACAGCCGCCCTGGTGGTCGGCAAACACCTGCACCTCGACATGGCGCGGCGCCAGCAGCGCCCGCTCAATCAGCAGGTCGGCACTGCCAAAGCTGCTTTGCGCCTCCGAGCGTGCACTGTGCAAGGCCGCTGGCAAGTCATCGCTATGCAACACCAAGCGCATGCCACGCCCGCCACCGCCCGCCGTGGCCTTGACCATGAGCGGAAAGCCCAGCGCCTGCGCCTCTTGTGCAAAGCGTTGGTCGCTCTGATCCGTGCCGTGGTAGCCGGGCAGGCAGGGCACGCCGGTGGCCAGCGCGCGCTGGCGCACGGCGGCCTTGCTGCCCAGCAAGCGAATGGCCTGCGGCGGCGGGCCCACCCAGACCAAACCGGCGTCGATCACGGCTTGCGCAAAGTCGGGGTTTTCGCTCAAAAAGCCGTAGCCGGGGTGTACCGCGTCAGCGCCGCTGCGCTGCGCGGCAGCCAGCAGCTTGGCGATGTTCAGGTAGGTGTCCGCAGAGCGGGTGCCACCCAATGCCACCGCGCTATCGGCCTCGGCGACGGCCAAACTGTGGGCATCGGCGTCGGCATACGCCACCACGGTTTGCAAGGCCAGGGCACGGGCGCTGCGGATGATGCGGCGCGCAATCTCGCCCCGGTTGGCAATCAACAAGCGGCGAATGGGGCGCGGGCTGGCAAGCATGGGTGTGGGCTGCCTTCAGGCGCTGCGGCGCGTCGGCGTGTCGCTGGCGCGCTTGGCAATGCCCATGGTTTTGGCCAGGATGCCCATCATCACCTCGTCCGCACCACCGCCAATAGAGGCTAAGCGGCCATCGCGGAACATGCGTGACACCTTGTTCTCCCAGGTAAAGCCCATGCCACCCCAGAACTGCAAGCAGGTATCGGGCACGAGGCGGTTCAAGCGCCCGGCCTTGAGCTTGGCCATGGAGGCCAGCTCGGTCACGTCTTGCCCTTGCACGTAGAGTTCGCAAGCACGGTAGGTGAGCGCGCGCAGGGCCTCGATTTCGGTTTGCAGCTCTACGAGCTTGAACTGCACCCACTGCTGATCGGCCAGCGTGGCGCCGAACAAGCGGCGCTCTTGCGCCCACTCCACCGTCCACTGCACGCAGTTGCCAAGCGATTGCAGGCAACTGGCTGCCGCCCACAGCCGCTCCTCCTGAAACTGCATCATCTGGTAGATAAAGCCCTGGCCTTCAGCGCCAATGCGGTAGCGCTGCGGCACACGCACGTCGTCAAAGTAGATGAGGCCGGTATCGGAGGCGTTCATGCCAATTTTTTTGATCTTCTTGGCCTTGGTGATGCCGGGTGTGTTCATGGGCACCATGACCAGGCTTTTGTTCTTGTGTACCGGGCCTTCGCCGGTGTTGACGAGCATGCACATCCAGTCGGCCTGCAAGCTATTGGTAATCCACATCTTTTGGCCGTTGATGACGTAGTCGTCTCCGTCTTTACGCGCGTGGGACTGGATACCCGCCACGTCCGAGCCCGCACTGGGCTCGCTCACACCAATGCAGCCCACTTGATCGCCCGCGATGGCAGGCGCCAGAAACTCGCGTCGCAACTCGTCGCTGCCAAAGCGCGCCAGCGCCGGGGTGCACATGTCGGTCTGCACGCCAATGGCCATGGGCACGCCACCGCAAGTGATATGGCCCAGCGCCTCGGCCATGGCCACCGCGTAGGAATAGTCCAGCCCGGCGCCGCCATAGGCCTCGGGCTTGGTCAGGCCCAGCAGACCCAGTTGCCCCAGCTTCTTGAACACCTCGTGCGCGGGAAAGATTTCCGCCTCTTCCCAATCGTCCACATGGGGGTTGATCTCGGCCTCGATAAAGCGCTTCAGGGTGTTTTGAATTTCCAGGTGTTCGTGCGTGTATTGCATGTGGCGGTCTCCTCATTTTTTGGCTTGGCTGCTCGCGCAGGCGGCGGTCTCAAATTCATTTATATGGTTGAGGACAGAGCTTGCCTGCTTGCGCAGGCGGCGGTCTGTCCCGCAAACTCTTTATACGGTTGGGGACAGAGCTTGCCTGCTGCGCAGGCGGCGGTCTGTCCCGCAAGCATATTGGTTTTATTACATTCTTGCGACTCCAAACTGCATGGGTTGTAGGGTGCGCTGGCGGGCGGCGGCGCAGATTTGTAGGCATTGGATGAGGGTGTCGCGGGTGTGGCGGGGGTCGATCACGCCGTCGTCCAGCAACAGGCCGGAGGTGTAGAAGGCGTCGGATTGCTGCTCAAACAGATTGACGATGTGCGCGTACTGGGCCTGGCTTTGCGCGGCGTCGAGCGCGACGCCTTTGCGCTGTGCGGCGGCTTCAGCGACGATTTGCATGGTGCGGGCGGCTTGCTCGCCGCCCATGACCGCCGTTTTGGCGCCCGGCCAGGAGAATAAAAAACGCGGCGCGTAGCCACGACCGCACATGCCGTAGTTGCCCGCACCAAAGGAGGCGCCGCACTGCACCGTGATTTGCGGCACGGTAGCCAGGGTAACGGCCTGGATCATCTTGGAGCCGTGCTTAATCATGCCGGCCTGCTCGCTGTCTGTGCCCACCATGTAGCCGGTGGTGTTTTGCAGGTAGATGAGCGGGGTGCCGCGCTGGCACATCCACTGGATAAAGTGCGCCGCTTTGTTGGCGCCCGCCACATCAATGGGGCCGTTGTTGCTGATGAGGCCCACCGGGTAACCGCCCAGCGTGGCTTGCATGCACAGCGTGTGCGCGCCGTACAGCGGTTTGAAGGGCAGCAGCGCCGAGCCATCGACCAGGCGCAGCATGACTTCGCGCATGTCCACCGGCTCGCGCAGGCTCTCGGGCATCAGGCCCAGCAGTTCTTCCGCCGGGTACAGCGGCGCGGCACCCGCTTGCGGCGCAGCGGGCTCGGCAGCCCAGCCCAGGCGGGACACGATCTGGCGCGCCAGGCCCAGCGCGTGGCGGTCGTCTTCGGCCAGGTATTCGCCCAGGCCAGATACCTGGGTATGCATCTCGGCGCCGCCCAGTTCTTCTTCGGTCGCTACTTCGCCGGTGGCCGCCTGGAGCAAGGGCGGCCCGGCCAGAAAGGCGCGTGAGCGGCCCCGCACCATCACCACGGCGTCGCTCAGGCCCGGCATGTAGGCACCACCCGCTGTGCCCGAGCCGTGCTGCACCGTGATAACGGGCAGGCCCGCGGCCGACAGCCGTGCCAGGTTGCGAAACAGTGCGCCGCCGTGCACAAAGCCTTCTACCCGATAGCGCATCAGATTGGCGCCCGCGCTTTCCACCAGGTGCACAAAAGGCAGGCGGTTTTGCAGCGCGATTTCTTGTACACGCAGAATTTTTTCCAGGCCCATAGGCTGTATGGCACCGGCCTCTATGCCCGAGTCGCTGGCTACCACCAGGCAGCGCACGCCCGCCACAAAGCCTATGCCCGCCACCATGCCACCGCCTGGCACCGAACGCACCTCGTCCGCCTGGTCTTGCCGGTAACCCGCCAAGCTGCACAGCGGCAGGTAGGCGCTGCCCGCATCCAGCAACAAAGCCATACGCTCGCGCGGCAGTAACTGGCCACGCCGCTCGAATACCGCACGCGCGCGCTCCGACGCTTGGGTGGCGCGCTGCTCCAGCGCACGCCACTGCGCCAGCCGCGCCAGCATGGCCGCACGCCTGGCCTGCGCGGGCGCGCTTTGGCTGTTCCAGTTCGACGCGGTGTCTGGGCCGTTCATTCAAACACCTTGGGCGTTTGCGCGCGGTGGAAGCCGCCAAATGGCCTAACGGCGCGGCGCGCCTGCGCCTGCTCGTCCGGCTGGGGCATGGGCCAACCCATGCGCACCTGGGGCCGCGCACCGTCCACACGCAGCACGCTGCCGCTGATGAAGCTGGCCGCCGGGCTGAGCAAAAAGGCAACGGCGGCAGACACCTCGGCTTCGTTACCAAAGCGGCCCAGCGGCACGGTGTGGCGCATGGCGCGCAGCATGTCGCCCGCCTCGGGCGGGTAGTGGTCCATGCCGCTGGAGGCGATGTAACCCGGCGCCACCGCGTTCACGCGCACGCCGCTATGCGCCCACTCGGCAGCCGCTGTTTCGGTGAAGCTGACCATGCCCGCACGTGCCGCGCCGCTGTGGCCCATATTGGGCATGGAGCCCCAGATATCGGCCACAATGTTGACAATGGCACCGCCCTGGGCTTGCATGCTTTGCAAGTAGCATTCGCGCGCCATCAAAAAGCCACCGCTCAAGTTGGTGGCCAGCACCGCGTCCCAGCCTTTGGCGCCAATTTGCGCCAGCGGTGCGATGTACTGGCCGCCCGCGTTATTGACCAGCGCATCGACCTGGCCGCACTGCGCCACCACTTCGGCTACCGTGTCACGTACCGCGTCTTCCTGGCGAATGTCACATACATACCAGCTAGCACGCCCGCCGTCGGCGGCGATTTCATGGGCCACGCGCAGCAGCTTGTCGGGCTTGCGGCCCACCAACACGACTTGCGCACCCAAGCTGGCCAGCTCGTGCGCAATGCAGCGCCCGATGCCCGAACCACCGCCTGTGACGAGTACGGTTTGGCGGGCAAACAAACTGTCTTTGAAGACCGAGGCGTAGTGCGGCGACAAACGCTTGGCAAGGCTCATGCTTGCACTCCGGTAAACAAGGCCAAGGCGGCCTCGCTGAGTTGATCCAAATCGACGCCCTTTTGCGCGTCGTACCAGCGCACCGACCAATTCAGCGCGCCAAATATCAGCAGCCGCGCCAGCGGTGGCGGCGCCTGCAAACGCCCTTGCGCATGCAGCGCCTGCAACACCGGCACCCAGGCCGCTTCGTACTGGTCTTTCAGGCGGGCAATGCTGGCGCGCTGGCGCGCATTAAGCGAGCGCCATTCGTACAGCATGACCGGAATAAAGTCGCTGCCCGGCCCCAGCAGAACCTGAAAATGGTTGCGCACCAGCGCGTGCAGCAACTGGCGCGGGCTGGCCGCCGCCAGCGGGGCCAGGGCCTGCGCCTGGCGCTCAATGGCCGAGCGCATGCCTTCGTCCATCACCGCATGCAGCAGCGCAGCCTTGCTTTTGAAGTGGTAGAACGGCGAGCCCGAGCGCATGCCCACCGCCGCCGCAATATCGCGCGTGCTGGTGGCGTCAAAACCCTGGCTATGAAACAGCCGCCCAGCTGCCGCCACCAACTCGCGGCGGCGATTGCCGTCGTCGCGCTCGTCCACCGTTTTGCGCGGCCGCCCGCGCGCGCGCAAAGCAGCCGGGGCAGGTGCAGGCAAGGCGGCAAGGGTGGCAGCTCGGTGCATGGCGCCACGATAGCAAAACAAATTATTTTTAGCAAGCGGTTGCTTGGTAAAAATAAATAGCCAGCTCAGCCTTTCGTCCGGCGCACCGCGCCATGCTCAGACCTTGGAAAAATCAGGCCGTCGCTTGGCCATAAAGGCTGAGAAGGCCTCGCGCGCCGCCGGTTCGCGCAGCATGCGGCCAAAGCTGGCACCCTCCTCCGCCATTTGCTGCACCACCAGGCTGGCCTGGCCTTTTTTCATTAAGCGCTTGGTTTCGATGAGCGAGGCGATGGGCTTGGCCGCGAGTTTGCGGGCCTGCGCCTGCGCGTAGGCGTGAGTCTCGGTAGGCGGCAATATCCGGTTCACCAGGCCCACTTCTAGCGCGGCCTCGGCCATGAAGGGCTCGCCCATCAACAAGGCCTCGGCCGCGCGGTGGTAGCCCATGAGTTGCGGCACCAGCACGCTGGAGGCGGCCTCGGGGCACAGGCCCAGGTTGACAAAGGGCATAGAAAAGGCCGCGTTGTCGCCCGCATAAACCAAGTCGCAATGCAGCAGCAGCGTGGTGCCAATGCCGACAGCCGGGCCGCACACGGCCGCCAGCACCGGCTTGGGAAAGCGGCTGATGCCGTGCAAAAAGCGGTACACCGGCGACTCCTGGCCAGAAGGCGGGCCGTTCAAAAAGTCCCCAATGTCGTTACCGGCAGAAAACACCGTCTCGTGGCCCTGAAACAGCAACACCCGCACCGCTGCATCGGCCTCGGCAGCGACCAAGGCATCGGCCATGGCCGCGTACATGGCGGCGCTAATCGAGTTCTTTTTTTCCACCCGGTTCAGGGTGACGGTAGTCACACCGGCTTCGGTGTGGACGAGTATGTCGGTCATGATGGGGCCTTATGGTTTGTACAAAGCAGGAAAGGAAGTAGCCGCGATTGTGGCGCCATCCCGGGCATACAAGCTGATTGCCCGCTTGCCCGACAACATCGCCCTCGCTGACGACAATTGCCGCCTCGCTCCAGAGATAACCGGCGGCAGCGAATGGCTGCTCACCCATTGCAGTCAGGCTGGGAAATATACAGGTGCGTGACAGGCGCGTCTGCCGCAATAAATGGCGCACAAACAGGCTAGGATAGGGTGAAATCAGTATGAGTCTGCTGCATAAAACCTTCACCCAAATCTGGGATCAACTGCGCGCCAAAAAGCCGCAGCTTTCTCAATTTTTGGAGTCCGTACGCATTCAAAATTTGCGCGGCATCGCTGACTTGCCAGTCAACTTCGGCTACCCCGTCACGGTCATCGCCGGCCCCAATGGATGCGGCAAGTCCACGGTATTGTTCGCCTGTGCCTGTGCTTACGATGTGCCCGGCGTGCGGGACTACAGCCCTGCCGTGTTGTTCCCTAACCTGAAGGCTCCAGAAAGGCCTGAGGTGTCTGACCACTTAGGCAACCCCGCATTTGAATACTATTTTGTGGAAAGCGGCTCCAAACAGAGCATGACGTGGCGGCGATTGAAGTCATGGAGCAAAAGTTTCATGGGCCGCAAAGGCGGCCAGCAGCCAAAGCGCAATATCTACCTACGCACCCTCGCCAACCTGACCAGTCCATCAGAGGTACGCAGCATTCTGCAAATTGGCAGCCAGGCGTTTGAGCAAGCCGACTTGGATGCCGATTTGATTGCCTTTGCCCACCGGGTGCTGCCTTTCAAATACCGAGGCTTGAAGCTGCTGACGTTAAAAGGAAAGGACTTGCTCTTTGCCGACCGGGAAGATGCCACGACGGCTTATTCCGAGTTCCATATGTCTGCCGGAGAGCGTGCGCTGCTGCGCATCTCCAAAGACATTTCGCGTTTGCGCAATGCGCTGATCCTGATCGACGAGATCGAAGCGGGCCTACACCCGTTTACACAGCAACAAGTCATGCTGGAGCTGCAGCGGCTGGCTTTGCGCAATAACCTGCAAATCATTGTGACATCGCACAGCCCCGTGGTGCTGGAGAGCGTGCCACCCGAGGGACGTGTATTTTTGGAGCGAACGGCTGATAACGTGGTGGTGCAAGCGCCGTATCGCGACATATTCCAGCGTGCGTTTTACGGCCGCCCGCAAGACAAACTGTCGGTTTTGTGTGAAGACAGCGTGGCAGAAGCCCTCATCTTGGGGGTTTTGGATCAACTCAACCCCCAGCTAAACCTCACACCCGACAACATCACCGTGGGGCGCAACACCGGCAAAGAACAGTTTGCCCAACATGTTCATACCCTAGGTAAATTTAAGCTGCTGGATGAATTTGTGCTGGTGCTTGATGGGGATGCCAAAGATGTGTTGCCCCAAATAAACCAGGCAGCCGATTCGTATAACCGTGTGCTGAAGCCCCTGTTTTTGCCGGGTGATGCCCCGCCTGAAGATTGGATCTACCGTCGGTTGGAGGAACATGCTAGCCAGTACGAACAGGCCTTAGGCGCACCAAACTTGGCTCACTTGTTGTCAAACCTTCGCCAGCAGTTCGACAACGCGACAGACAAACCCACGAACATCATCAAAGCCCGCTACTCAAGCTTGGCCGACAGCCTGCAGCGTTCTCCTGAAGACATCGCTCGGTTAGTCGGACGAACCGAATCGGTGCGTGGTCAACTCAAGGTATTTGCCGATGATTTTCATCAAGCGATCAGCGATTGGCGGTCACGGGCAAGCAGTTAGGGTCGTGTTCAAACGGCGGTTTCTAGGTTCAACTGCCCAGCAGGGCCTCGCGCACAAAGTCCAGCCGGTCTTGGCCCCAAAACATCTGCTCGCCGACGAACAGGGTCGGTGCGCCAAACACACCGCGCGCCACCGCTTGCTCGGTCGCGGCCTTGAGCGCGTCCTTTACCGGCGTCTGGCTGCATAGCGCCAGCAGGGCCTGGGGTTCAAAGCCGCCCGACTCCCACACCTGGGCCACGCAAGCCGCTTCGTTGAGGTTGCGCGACTCGACCCAAATGGCGCGAAACACCACGGCCAAATAGGCTTCAAAGCGAGCGGGCTCATATAGCTGCAAGCCCACTGCCGCCCGCATCAGCGTCAGGGTGTTGATGGGGAAGTACGGGTTGCTATTTAGCACCACGCCATAGCGGCGGGCAAAGCGCGCCAAGTCTTTGAACACATAGCGGCCCTTGGCCGCAATGGTGGCGGGTGAGTGATTGCCCGTGGCTTGAAACACGCCCCCCAGCAACATGGGCTGATAGCGCAGCGCCGCACCACAGTCGGTGCACAGGCGGGGCACTTGGGTCCAGGCCAGATAGGCCGCCGGGCTGCCGAAATCGAAGTAAAAGTCTAGGGTTTTCATGGGTCGCCGCTTGTCGTGCTTTGTTGCGCCTTGCAGTGGCTGATAAGGGATTATCCAGCGCTGACAGGCTTTGGCGCCAGGCCTTGGCGTCCCCCAGACGCCAAGCGCCCGCTGGCGTGGCATCCAGACAGCGCCGTCGATACACCGCGAATGGTGCATGCCGTGTGGGCCTTTGGCGACTCAGCCTCGGAGCCATAAGCCCGCTCCGGCAAGGCATCCGGCATCCCCGCATGGTGAGGGTGGCAGTGGCGGCGTTTTTGGCGGTGAAAAAAGAGAGGTTGGGGACAGCGCTTCGCGGCGGCGCGGCTACGGTCTGTCCGGCAAGCTATTTAATCGGTTGGGGACAGAGCTTGCCTGCTGCGCAGGCTGCGGTCTGTCCCGCAAGCATTAGAACTTCTCTATCCAGGGCCGCAGGTCGAGTTCGTGGGTCCAGGCGTCGGGGGGTTGTTGGTGCAGCATCCAGTAGGCGTCGGCGATGTGGTCGGGGTTGAGGATGCCGTCCTGGTCTTTGAGGGCGTAGCGCTCGGGGAAGTTGCTGCGTATGAATTCGGTGTCAATGGCGCCGTCCACCACCACGTGGGCGACGTGTATGCCTTGTGGCCCGAGTTCGCGCGCCATGCTTTGGGCCAGTGCGCGCAGCGCGTGTTTGGCGCCGGCAAAGGCGGCGAAGCCCGCGCCGCCGCGCAAGGAGGCGGTGGCGCCGGTGAAGATGATGCTGCCCCGGTGGCGCTGGCTGGGGGGCAAGGGCCTAGCCACCATGCGGCGCGCCACTTCGCGGCCATTCAGAAAGCCGCCTAAACAGGCCATCTCCCACACCTTGAAGTAGCGCCGGGCGGTTTCGTCCAGCACGCGGCTGGGCGCATTGGCGCCAATGTTGAACACCAGCACCTCAATCGGGCCGATGCTGGATTCGATGTGTTCGACCAAGGCCACCACCTCGTCCTCACGGCGCGCATCCGAGGCAAAGCCATGCGCCTGTCCACCCTGGACGCGAATCGCCTCCAAGAGCGGCTGCAATTTGTCCAGCGAGCGGCGCGTCACGCAGGCGGTATAGCCCTCGCGCGCAAAGCGGCGCGCCACCGCACCACCGGTGGCGTCGCCCGCGCCGATGACCAGCACCACGCCGGGCTTAGCAGGCGCTGCCGCAGCAGCAGGCTGGGCGGTTGCCGCTGAGGCCGCAGCGGCGGCACCCGCCACGGCAGTGGACTCGGTACTCACGCGCTCACTCCGGTGCACGCACCCACACCTGGGTGCGGTAAAACGGCCCCAGGTAGCCACGCACTTGCAGGCGTCGGCCACCGTCTAGCGGCGTGAGTTGCAGGGTGTAGCTGCGACCGTTTTCGGGATCCAGAATCTTGCCGCCTTCCCATTGGTCTTTGTCGGCTGCTTTCTGCCCGCCCCGAACGATTTCCAAGCCGATGATGGCTTGGCCCTTGCGGTCATCGCTGCAGGCGTCGCACAGGGCATTGGCGCGGGCGTCTTTGCTCAGCAGTTTTTCAATGCGGCCGCTCAAGCCCTGGGGCGTGTCGGTGATGCGCACCAGCGAGCGAATGTCTTGGCTCTTGTCGTCAATCGTGTGCCAGGCGCCCACGGGCGTCATTTGTGCCTGGGCCAGTGTGGTCAGGGCCAGCAGGGCGGCGGTGAGGAGGGTGTTCATAGACATAAGATCTTTGGTCGATGAGGGCTTAAACCAAGGCCGCTTCGGTATCCATCAGCGCGGCGGCACCGGCGCGGGCTGTGCGCAGCAGGCTGGCGGTTTCGGGTAGCAGGCGGGCGAAGTAAAAGCGTGCAGTTTGCAGCTTGGCGGTGTAAAACGGGTCGGTGCTGCCCTGG
>Ga0136644_10002902_pt1 | contig 12933 bp, 12 predicted proteins | sample C_130820_EF_Meta_FD_94780 | JGI IMG/M metagenome (GOLD analysis project Ga0136644, IMG submission 94780) | Freshwater microbial communities from Lake Croche, Canada to study carbon cycling - C_130820_EF_MetaG (v2) (version 2) | ecosystem: Environmental > Aquatic > Freshwater > Lake | place... | reverse complement strand
GGCGGCTTGCTGGTCGATGGCCAGTTGAAGCCCCAGGCGGATATCGAAGCCGCTTTTGCAACAGCGGGGGTCGATCTCTCCCGTCCAGTCGCCACAACCTGCGGCTCTGGCGTCACGGCATCCATTCTGGCCATTGCTTTGGAAGCGAGCGGCCATCCGGTCACGGCCCTGTATGACGGTTCATGGTCGGAATGGGGCGGGCGTGATGATGTCAGTGTGGCCACCGGCCCCTGAACAGCGGCAACGCTGCTCTGTTTGCAATCAACGATGTTTCGCGTCCAGAAAACCCGCATGCCACTGGTTTTTACTACGATAACGGGCCAGACGTCTGCGTAGCGTGCCGCTATGCAACTCGAACAGGTGGTTATCGTAATCGTAGAAATAGAGAGACTTGCCCTCTCCTTCGACACGGGGTCTGGAGGGCAGAATATCGAGCCCCAACGCTTTGATTGCATGGCCAGCATTTACCAGTTCAGCATCGTCAACCGCAAAGGCAAAGTGGTTGTAGCTGCGCTCTCGCAGTGTGTCTCCTTTCATGACAGCAAGCCAGACACCGTCAAATTCGTCCTGTGGATTGCCATCCCCGACGAGATAAAAACGCTCTTCGGACAGTGAAAATTGATCCTTACCGCTGTCGTAAATCCGCTTTGCTCGCAAAACGCGGACAAGGACAGATTCCATCCTGTCCAGATCCTCACAGATCAGGGTAATATGGCTTAAGCCTGTGATAGCCATTCAAAAATGGGCCTTTAATGTAAAATTTGACTAAGAAACAGCTTGGTACGCTCGTGCTGCGGGTTTTTGAAAAAAGTATCGGGCGTATTCATTTCGACAATCTGCCCCATATCCATGAAGATAACCCGGTCGGCAACCTGGCGGGCAAATCCCATTTCATGGGTTACACAAATCATGGTCATACCCTCTTCGGCTAGACTGACCATGGTATCAAGAACTTCCTTGACCATTTCAGGATCGAGCGCCGAAGTCGGTTCGTCAAACAGCATGATTTTGGGCGCCATGCAGAGTGAACGCGCAATTGCCACACGTTGCTGCTGGCCACCGGACAACTGACCCGGATATTTATGGGCCTGTTCGGGAATTTTAACGCGGGTCAAATAGTGCATCGCCACTTCTTCGGCGTCCTTTTTGGGCATTTTCTTGACCCAGATCGGCGCCAGTGTGCAGTTTTCAAGAATGGTCAGATGCGGAAACAGATTGAAATGCTGGAACACCATACCCACTTCACGCCGCACCTCGTCGATGCGTTTGACATCATGGGTCAACTCGATGCCGTCGACAATGATCTGGCCCTTCTGATGCTCCTCGAGACGGTTGACGCAACGGATCATGGTCGACTTGCCTGAACCGGATGGACCGCACACCACCACACGTTCGCCCTTTCCGATGGTCAGGTTGATGTCGCGCAACACGTGGAATTCGCCATACCATTTGTTGACATCGACCATACGGATGGCCGTGTCGGTTTTGAGCAAAGCGGGCTTGAGGGCTGCTGATGAGGACATAATGGATTTTTCCTTACCGTTTATCCGCTTTTGAGAGGCGTTGTTCGATCGTGCGCGCGTAAGACGACATCGCAAAACAGACGATGAAGTAGAAGATGGCAGCGTAGACATAGCCCGTCGGACTGACCGTCGGGGCTGCCCAGATCGGATCGATGCGCGCCGTCTCGATGGTGCGCAGGAAATCGAACAGGCCGACAATCACCACCAGGGTCGTATCCTTGAACAGACCGATGTAATTGCTGACGATATTCGGGATGGTTACCTTGAGGGCCTGAGGCAGAATGACCAGCCGCATCATCTGTCCATAGCTGAGACCCAAGGCCATCGCGCCCTCATATTGGCCTTTGGGTAAAGCTTGCAAACCGGCGCGCACCACTTCGGCCATATAGGCGGAGGCAAACAGGGCAACACCGACCAGTGCGCGCAGCAATTTATCCGGTTCGAATTCGCGCGGCACGAACAGCGGCAGCATCACGCTGGCCATGAAGAGCACGGTGATCAAGGGCACACCACGCACGAATTCGATGAAGGCGACGCTGAAAACCTGAGCCGCAGGCATGGTCGAACGCCGTCCCAAAGCCAACAAAATGCCCAAGGGCAGAGAGACCACAATGCCGACCGCCGAAACAACAACCGTGACCAGCAAGCCACCCCAGAGATTGGTGGTGACAATCGGCAGACCCAAAGCGGGCGAACCGATCAGCAGGAAATAGGAAATCACCGGCAAGATGAGAAAAGCATAGATCGCACCGAGATCACGGCGGGGCAAAGACAGTTTCAGCAGCCAGACGACGGCGATCGCCAACAGGGCAAAAAACAGATCGACCCGCCAACGCTCGGGGATCGGATAGGTGCCGTAATTGAAGAAACTGAAACGGTCCTTGATAAAGGCCCAGCAGGCCCCGACAATCGGATGCGCCTCGTTGAAGATGCAGGCCTCGCGGTCAACACCAACCCAAACTGCATCGAATAGGACAAAATCAAGGAATGGTGGCACAACCCAAGCCAGGAACAGCACGATCAGGATGGTTGCCGAAGTGTTGAAAACGCCTCCGAACAGATGCTCGCGGATCCAAGCCACAGGGCCAACCAGATTGGAGGGAGGACGCGACGGAGCAATCACATCGTGTTGCACAAAAGACTGGTTGGGGCTCGAAGACATTGACTGGCTCATGATGCCCCCGCTCATCGTTCAATCAGCGCAACGCGCCGGTTGTACCAATTCATCACAAAGGAGGTGGTCAGGCTGATCGACAGATAGACCAGCATGGTAATGCCCACCACTTCGATAGCCTGCCCCGTCTGGTTCAGCACCGTGCCAGTAAACACATTGGCCAGATCGGGATAGCCGACAAAAACCGCCAGTGACGAATTTTTGGTCAGGTTGAGATATTGGCTGGTCAACGGCGGAATAATCACCCGCATGGCCTGCGGGATCACGATCAGCTTGCTGGTAATATTGGGTTTCAGCCCGAGCGCATAAGCGGCCTCGGTCTGTCCGTGCGAAACGGCCATGATCCCTGCCCGCACCACTTCGGCAATATAGGCCGCTGTGTAGAGCACCAGGCCGAACAACAAAGCCAGAAATTCTGGCTGGAACACCAGACCGCCGACAATATTGAAGCGGCCGCCCTGCGGCAATTCAAAGCCCAGCGGCTTGCCCGCGATGACAAAGGCCAGCGAAGGCACAACCACTAGCAAAACAAGGGTAATCCAGCCGACAGGGGCCAGTTGGCCAGTCGCCTCCTGCCGCCGCTTCGCCCATATGCGCACAGCGATAGTCAGCACAAGGCCAAGCAACAGTACTAGTCCGACCCAGCCCAAACCATCCTCGGGAATCGGACGCGGGGTGGTGAGACCGCGATTGTTGAGAAAGGAGTTCAGTGGCAATTTGATGCTGTCGCGCACACTCGGAAGCGCCTTCAGGACCGCATTGTACCAGAACAGCAATTGCAGCAGCAGCGGCATATTACGCAGGATTTCGACATACCAGCGTGCGACAAAGGCCACGAGAACATTTTTGGACAGACGCGCGACACCGACAGCAAAGCCGAGCAGCGTGGCCAGCACGATGCCAATCGCGGCCACCAGCAAAGTATTGACCATCCCCACCCAGAACGCGTCACCATAGGTGCTGGTTGCTTCCGAATAATGCTGGATGCTGAAGCTGATCGGAAAGCCGGAATTTGTATCCCAGAAGCCAAAACCGGAGGCAATTTTCTGGCGTTTCAGATTTTCGCTCGCATTCGAGAAGGCCGAATAGACCAGAAAACCGATCGCACCCATCAAGACCGCTTGAAACGCATAGCTGCGCCAGCGCGGATCACGCCACGGCGAGACCTTTGCAGGCTGCGAGCCCGGTGCATCTGACAATCTTGGATCAACCATATTCGGACCAACCCTATCGGGGCTTCGAATGGAGCCTTATGCCTCATTGATCAGCAGAGCGTCACAGGCATTGCGGCAAACCATCCCGCACCATGTGCCAGCACAGTCAAAAACAATGAGAAAAAACGCATAAAACTCTGTAATGTCGAAGTTTTCAAACAAGAAAAGAGCGCGACACCCTATGATGCCGCGCCCTTGGGTTGATTAACGGATCGGCGGCGCGTATTGCAGGCCGCCTTTGTTCCACAGGGCATTCAAGCCGCGTGCAATCTTGAGTGGCGAACCAGCGCCGACGTTGCGCTCGAAGCTTTCGCCGTAATTGCCGACATGCTTGATGATCCGGTAGGCCCAGTCATTGGTCAGGCCGAGCGATTCACCGAACTTGCCTTCGGTGCCAAGCAGACGCTTGATTTCCGGATTTTCGGACTTCAGCATCGCATCGACATTGGCCTGGGTAACGCCGAGTTCTTCGGCTGTGATCAGGACAAACTGGGTCCATTTCACAACGTCGAGCCACTGGTCATCACCCTTGCGGACGGATGGGCCGAGCGGCTCTTTCGAGATGATTTCGGGCAAAACAACATGGTCATCAGGCTTGGCCAGACGCAGACGCTCGGAATAAAGGCCCGAGGCATCGGTTGTCAGTGCATCACAACGACCGGCATCATAAGCCTTGGTGGTTTCGTCGTTGGTGGCAAAGGTCACCGACTTGAGTTCCAGTTTGTTGGCGCGGAAGAAATCAGCCAGATTGAGTTCGGTGGTGGTGCCCTGTTGCACGCAAACCGATGCGCCACTGAGTTCCTTGGCCGAAGCCAGTTTCAGGCTCTTGCGAACCATGAAGCCCTGACCGTCGTAATAGTTGATGCCCGCAAATTCGAGACCCAGCGACGCTTCACGTGACAGGGTCCAAGTGGTGTTGCGCGACAGAACATCGATTTCACCGGACTGAAGGGCGGTGAAACGATCCTTCGATGTCAAAGGAACAACCTTCACCTTGTTGGGATCATTGAAGATGGCAGCAGCAAGGGCGCGGCACACATCGGAATCAAGGCCTCTCCAAACGCCCTGGGCATCTGGCAAAGCGAAACCGGCAAGGCCCTGACCATGACCGCACACAACCTGGCCCTTGGACTTCACAGTGTCCAGCGTGCCGGCTGACGCCATCGACGCACCCATCAAAGCCCCTGCAACCAGCGCTGCAGTCGCGACCCATTTTTTCATATTCGTCTCCCCTAAGTGAAAAAACCCAAACGGTCATGGGCCTACTCTTCTAGCCTGCACATCACCATCTGAACTGGCATCTATCTCATTAGAGATTGGCCATGAGGTCAAGCTCTATGAGCAATGCCGACACGCAAAAAACGCATTCCTATCAAAATTTCGGCACTATTGAGAAAAATTTCATCCGCTTGCTTGACCTTTATCCATGCTATGCCCTCAAATCAGGCTCCGATTTCAAACAGATTCACAAGCGCTGTTCCTTGTGGATGAAACAGAGGTTTCCCATGTCGTCCCACCCACCGAAATCCAACCACCGTTCCATCCGCACGACCATGGCCCATGCCGGCCGCCATCCTGACGAGCAATTCGGCTTCGTCAACACGCCGATCTATCGCGGATCGACCGTGCTCTACCCCTCGGTCGATGCGCTCTACAAGCGCGAGCAACGCTATACCTACGGCACCAAAGGCACGCCGACGGCCGACTCGCTCAACGAGGCTTGGGCCGAGATTTCCGGTGCGGCCGGTTCGGTGGCTGTGCCATCGGGTCTCGCGGCGGTTGCGCTGGCCCTGATGGCGGTGACCAAAGCCGGCGACCATGTGCTGATGACCGACAGCGTCTACCGTCCGACCCGGGTTTTTTGCGAGGATTTCCTGAAGCGTTACGGCGTGGAGACCACCTATTTCGATCCCATGATCGGCGCGGGCATCGAAGCGCTCATCAAACCCAATACCAGCGTTGTATTCACGGAATCACCCGGCTCGCAAAGCTTCGAGGTGCAGGATGTGCCCGCCATCTCCAAGACCGCGCACAAGCATGGTGTCAGCGTCATCATGGACAATACCTGGGCCACCCCGCTGTTTTTCCCGCCGCATGAAAACGGCGTCGACATAGCGATCGAGGCCGGCACAAAATATCTGGGCGGACATTCCGATCTGCTGCTTGGCATGGTGACGGCCAATGAAAGCCACTGGAAGAGATTGCGCGACACCTATGACGTCATGGCAATTTGCGCGGGGCCGGAAGATATGTTCCTCGCTTTGCGCGGCATGCGTTCCATGCTGCTGCGCCTCAAGGAGGCCGAGCGTCAGGGACTGGCGATGGCCCATTGGTTGAAGACCCGCCCCGAAGTCCACACTGTGCTGCACCCCGCTTTTCCCGAATGTCCCGGTCACGAGGTGTGGAAAGCGCATTTCTCGGGCTCGTCGGGTCTGTTTTCCATTATCCTCAACCCCGTCTCCGACAAGGCGGTTGCCGCCATGCTCGACGGGTTGGAACTGTTCGGCATGGGCTATTCCTGGGGCGGGTTCGAAAGCCTGGTTGTGCCGTTCGATTGTTCGACCTATCGCACCGTCACCCAATGGAAGCCAGCAGGTCCGGCCTTGCGGCTGCAAATCGGCTTTGAGGATGTGGTGGATCTGCAGGCCGATCTGGCAGCCGGCTTTGCACGGATGCACGCCACCAAAGGCTGACGGGGACTTCGGATTACGGCACCAGCCACACGGCCTCGGCATGCCCGTTCTCATCCCAGATGAAACGGGCACGCCGGTGTCCGCCATGGCCCAACCACAGCCATTCCAGCGTGGTCACCTGTGTGACCACGGCACAAAAATGCTGTTCTCCGGCTGCGATTGCATTGTCATCGGCGGGCAAGGCGAAATCATCCGGTCGTGCAATCACCTGACCGGGCGCAGGCGCGGTGCCGTAGCACATCCTGCTCATACGCTGTGACATCTCCCACGCCTTGGCTGCGACATCGTCTTGATGGTGCAGCACAGCCTGCCCCTCGCAGCGGATTTGCACCTTTGCGGCGGGATCATAAAAGGCAAAGGACACGCGCGGATCATGCCTGATCTGCTCCGTCTTGGGGGAGCGCCAATCGGTATGGAAACGCAGGGAACGCTGGAGAGGCTCGCATGACCGCAGCACAATGACCCGCGACAATGGACGGCCATCGAGGCCAAGCGATGTAAAAACCGGCGTGTGGAACGCCGAACGCCGGTCCGTGGCGCCGCTCTGCAGCATATCGAACGCCGCAGCCTGCACCTGTGCCAAATCAGACAGATATCCCATCACTGGCTCAGCGGGCATGGCCAGAATACCCATCCCGAAAGATCATGTGGACGATCCTTCCGAGGATTTCGGTTTGCGAAGGATCAGTATGATATTGCGGACATAAATGGCGACCGCCAAAATCTGGCCCATGATAATGATCGGTTCGCGCTTCTTGAAACCGTAGACCAGCGTCATACCGCCGCCGACAATCGAAAAAATCCAGAAGGCAAAAGGGATCACGCTTTTTCCGGCCCGTTCCGAGGCAATCCATTGCACGATAAAGCGGGCGGTAAACAGCAATTGCGCGACAATGCCGAAGGCCAGCCAGAAATCGAAGTGGACCACGAACACATCATAGAAATAATCGACAAGGCCGTTGGAAAAAGCGAGCATCAGACAATCTCCGTCACGGTCGGGATTTTTCTGCGGCGGGAAATCAACCAAGCCACGCCGATCAGATCCTTGATGCCGACCCAGAGCCGATCAAAAAAGCCGTAATTGGACACGCCCGTATAGCGCGGCCGATCGGTCACATCGACATGGCTGACCAGATAGCCCTCGCGTACCACCAGAGCGGGCATGAACCGATGCAGAGCATCGAAATAAGGCAAGGAGAGATAGACATCGCGCATGATCGCTTTCAAGCCGCAACCGGTATCGCGGGTTGAATCCTTCAGCACCAAGGCCCTCACGCGGTTGGCCGTGCGCGATTGCCAGCGTTTGAAACGTGTATCCTTGCGCCCGACCCGTTGACCCGCCACCATGCCTACCCGCGGATTGCTTTCGATCTGCATCAGCATTTGCGGTATATAGGCCGGATTGTTCTGGCCATCGCCATCCAATGTGGCGATCACTTGACCCAGAGCGACTTTCACAGCCGAGCGCACTGCAGCACTTTGCCCGCACGAGCTTTGATGGTGCAGCACCCGCAACATCGGCAATTTGGCTTTGAGTTCCTGCAGACGTTTGAGGGTAAGATCGGTCGAACCGTCATCGACATAAATAATTTCATAGGCACCAACCGATTGGCAGGCCGCGATAATTTCATTGATCAGGGGTTCGATATTCCCCTGCTCGTTGCGCACGGGAACCACAACCGAAAGGCGCAAGGGATGATCTGCTGTCGTCATGGTTTGCTCGCCTCAGGCTTCTGTTCGAGCGCATGATTATCACGCCGGGCGAAAATGGACACTTCCAACCGCTTACCACCGTTAATATTGAAGCCTTTTACCACTTCGACCGGGACCAGATCCAGCCCTGCCGCCAAGCGCGCAGCCTCGAAATCCCTCATCTGGTTGCCCGTCACACCGGCAATCCGGCATCCCGGCTGCTGCAGGAAAGAAACCATGGCCTGTGCCAGCAAAAATTGCAGGTCGGTGCGGGTTAAAAAGACCAGACTGGGCTCGGAATAACCGAGCATCGCCAGATGCTTGTCACCACATTCCGGCTTTTCCATGGCCTGGGCCAGTCGGTCGGAAATGCGGATGGATTGCAACACCGGACTGCCCGCCATATAGACCGCCACAGACACCAGCACCATGCCGGCAAAAGCCAGCAGGCCGGTTTGGGCGATCAAACCCTTGTGGAGCGCGCGCGCGGCCTCGATCACCGGCCACAAAGCCAGCAGCAGGACCAGCAGAGCCATGACGGGAAGTTGATCCCCGAGCCAGAGCGAACCGCCTGTCAAGCCGACCAGCAGCACGACAACAGGCAAGACCAATCCCGCCATCGCCAGCTTCACACCCCACCCAGCCACCGAAATCATCCCGCGTTCGGCGGCAAGGCAGACCAGCAAAGCCATCGCCGGATAGAGCGGCAGCACATAATGCGGCAATTTTGTCGGAACCAGTTCGAGAATGATCCAGAACGGCACAATCCAGCCCAGCAGAAACAGAACAACCGCATCGCGCTTGTGACGCCAGATGAATGGCACGGACAGACAGAACAAAGGGGCCAAAGGCCAGGCCGTCCCGAAGAAAACCAGCAGATAGGTGCCGGGCGGACCACCATGACGCTCCTGAGCGCCAGCGACTTTCGACATCATGTCCTGCCCGACCGAGGCCGAGAAAAATTCGCCGCCACTTTTCATCATGATGGCGACAAACCACGGCAGAACCAGCAACAGGGTCAGGATCGGCCCCCAAAAGGGTGTGATGGTTTTGAACCAGCCGAGATCACGCTGCAACAGCCACACCACGGCAAGGGCCAGAGCCATCAGGATCGGCAGGATCGGACCCTTGACCAACAGGCTGAGTGCCAGAACACTCCAGAAACACAGGACAAAGCCGAACGGCATTTCATGGTCGGTTGGATTGATCCGGTCATCCCTGCGCCATTGCTGGAAGGCATGCAGCATCACGGCAAAGGCCCAGACAATGGTGGCAGTCAGCACGGCATCGGTTTTGGCCAGACGCGCTTCGACGCCGAGCAAAATTGTCGATCCGGTCAGGATAGCCGCCATGAAGGCCGCTCGCCGGCTCAAAAAAGCCAAACCGGCCGCATAGGTGCCCAACAGGGTCAGCAAAGCTCCGAGCAGCGATGGCAGCCGATAGAGCCAGATCTGGCTTCTGGCCTCGCTGATGCCCGCCCACGAACCCAGTTCGACACTGGCGACCTGCAACCAGTAAATGCCGACCGGCTTTTTGTGACGGGCCTCATCCTGGAAGCGGATATCGACATAATCGCCGCTTTCCATCATCTGCTTGCTGGCCTGGGCGAAGCGCGGCTCGTCGCGGTCCATCGGCTGCAAGGTGGCGATACCGGGGGCAAACATCACGATCCCCATCACGAGCACCATAAGAACCGCAAGAACGTGGCTCTTATCGGCCCATTCAAGGCATTTCGCCGTCCAACCTGTGGTGTGGTGTGGTGTGCCGTTCATCTTTCACCGCCCGCAATTCGTGCGTTCTGCCTCACCGAGGCGATAGAACGATGCTTATGATCCAATCATCGGCACGATGCAATCGGCCAAACGCAGGTTTCAAACAGCAGCAGGAAGGTGGCGACCCCTGAGAGATTCGAACTCCCGACCGACGGAGTAGAAATCCGTTGCTCTATCCAGCTGAGCTAAGGGGCCAAACTTAAATCCGTTCAGTGGGTCCACTGACCGATGCGGGTATATTTGAAATTATCGGAATAGGACACTGTGCGGCGAGTAGCCTCTTTGGGCTCGTCAACAACGAAGGCCAGTCCATGGGCGCGGGCATAGGCCTCAGCCTCATCACGGCTGTCGAACCACAGTTTCAGCTGCGTCAATGTTTCCGAGGAAGAGGTCCAACCCATCAACGGATCAATCGCGCGGGGGGTCTCGGGCATGAATTCCAAAAGCCAGCGATGGGTCTTGGCCGTACCAGATTGCATGGCTGTGCGGGTAGGACGGGAGATGCGTGCTGTCATGTCGGAATGCCTTCCCTGCTCTGCGATCCCTGCCAATCCTAAAGCAAGACATGTGACAGGGGAAGAACCCAGAGACTACTTGGTCGGGGCAGTAGGATTTGAACCCACGACCCTCTGGTCCCAAACCAGATGCGCTACCAGGCTGCGCTATACCCCGGAACCAAATAATCATGCCGGATCATCTCCGACGTGTGATCCTCTACGCCCTTAGGGCAGCAGGATCAAGCCTCAGTTTCAAAAATTCATACAAGAATCAGCAAACTGTTGCTTGCACTATGGTTTTTGATGCGGCAAAACCCAAGGCATGCTCCATATCAATGATGTGACCTATCGCCTCGGCGCCCGCTTGTTGTTCGATCACACCAGCGTCGCCCTTCCCCCTGATGGCCGGATTGGCTTTGTCGGTCGCAACGGAACCGGCAAAACCACGCTGTTCCGAATGATCCAAGGGGAATTATCGGGAGAATCGGGATCGATCACCATCGGGCGCGGCATGCGAATCGGTGCTGTCGCCCAGGAAGCGCCGTCGGGGCCAGAAACCCTGCTCGAAGTTGTGCTGGCCGCTGCCACCGAACGGGCCGCTTTGCTGGCGGAAGCCGAAACAGCAACCGATCCGGCGCGGATTGCCGAAATCCAGATCCGGCTTGTCGACATCGAAGCCCACGCCGCGCCGGCGCGTGCGGCCTCGGTGCTGCACGGTCTCGGTTTCGACAGCGAGGCGCAAGCCCGCCCCTGCTCGTCTTTTTCGGGTGGCTGGCGGATGCGTGTCGCACTGGCGGCGGTGCTGTTTGCCGAACCCGATCTGCTGCTGCTTGACGAGCCGACCAACTATCTCGATCTCGAAGGCACGCTGTGGCTGATGGAATATCTGGCGCGCTATCCGCACATGGCGCTGGTCATCAGCCATGACCGCGATCTGCTCAACCAGTCGGTCGACCACATCCTGCATCTTGATCAGGGCAAACTAAACCTCTATCGCGGCGGCTATGACAATTTCGAGAAACAGCGCGCCGAAAAGCAGGCTCTGCAACTCAAATTGAAGAAAAAGCAGGAAGATGAACGCCGGCATCTACAGGCTTTTGTCGACCGTTTCAAAGCCAAGGCCTCGAAAGCCAGACAGGCGCAATCGCGTGTCAAACGTCTCGAAAAAATGGCTCCTGTCGCCACCATCATCGATTCAGATGTACTGCCTTTCGATATGCCTTCGCCCGAACGGCCTTTGGCACCGCCGATCATTGCCATGGATGATGTCTCGACCGGTTATGGCGACAAGGCCATTCTGAAGCGACTCAATCTGGTGATCGCCGACGATGACCGCATCGGCCTGCTCGGGTCCAACGGCAACGGCAAATCGACCTTCGCCAAACTGATCGCCGGAAAGCTGACGGCGATGGGCGGCTCATTCCGACGCTCCAGCAAACTCAAAGTCGGCTATTTCGCCCAGCACCAGCTCGACGAACTGTCGGAAGCGGCCACGCCGTTCCGCCATGTGGCCGACCGGATGCCCGATGGCACCGAAGCCAAAATCCGCGCCCGTTGCGCTCGGATGGGGTTTCCGGGTGCTAAGGCCGATACACCGGTCGCGCGTTTGTCAGGGGGTGAAAAAGCCCGTTTGATGATGGGACTGGCGGCCTTTGAAGGTCCGCATATGCTGATTCTCGATGAACCGACCAACCATCTCGACATCGATTCGCGTTTGGCCCTGATGGAAGCCATCAACGATTATGAAGGCGCGGTCATCCTGATTTCGCATGACCGCTTTCTGATCGAGGCCTGTGCCGACCGTCTCTGGCTGGTCAATAACGGCACTGTCGCACCGTTCGATGGCGATCTCGATCTCTACCGGCAATTGGTGCTGGATGGTCCCGCCAAGCCACCCGCTCCCAAAAGCGAGCAGAAACTGGCGCAGGAGGCCGCACAAAGAGCTAAGGATGCCGCCCCTAAAAAGATAGATCTGGCAGGATTGCGTCGCAAAATCGAGGCGGCTGCAGCCAAAATGGACAAATTCCAGTCGCTGATCACCAAAATCGATCAGGCCCTTGCCGCTCCCGATGCCTTCAGCAGAGATCCCTCCAAAGCCGCCACTTTGTCGGCCCAACGCGGCGAGGTCCAACGCGCTCTGAATGCGGCAGAAGAAGAATGGCTCAGCCTGTCCGAACAGCTCGAAACAGCAAGATGATCTTTCAATCTGATCCTGCAAGTTGATCCTTATTGCGCGTTTCCGCGTACCACGCGCACCATCTGGTTATTCGCAAACAGGTATACCGCTTTGCCTGTGGCCTCCATGTAGAGAATGGTGGTTTCGCGCTTGGCCGTCGGGCTCGAGCCGCTTTGCACGCTCAGGGGCTCG
>Ga0136644_10002901_pt1 | contig 12935 bp, 12 predicted proteins | sample C_130820_EF_Meta_FD_94780 | JGI IMG/M metagenome (GOLD analysis project Ga0136644, IMG submission 94780) | Freshwater microbial communities from Lake Croche, Canada to study carbon cycling - C_130820_EF_MetaG (v2) (version 2) | ecosystem: Environmental > Aquatic > Freshwater > Lake | place... | reverse complement strand
TATCAGAATCTTTGAACCATGTTGATCAGCTACAATAAAAATCTTGAGCCTGCGAATTATGTTGACGGAGTGGACTTTGAAAAAACAAGTCCGTGTATCTGGGTGGTCTATCCTGCCGGAGCATCAGGAGATTTGATTTCGTCAATCGTGAACAGTCACTATATCGAAACTGGATCAAGGTACTATGGAATCTCTGAACTGGGGCAGGTTATATTTCGGCCCAGCGACAACAAAATCACCAATCGATACATGAGCCAGCACCAGGAGCTGCCTGTGTTTGATGACCAGTGGTTTTACCAGCTGGCCGATCAGTTGTCTGAAAAAAACTTGAATTTTTCTCTCCTGGACCAGTTTATTTTCAGTTGCCATGCTTACAAAGCAAAACACATTGATCACATAAGAACGTCGTTCCCCAATAGCAAAATTATAAATATTTTCTGTGATGATGTCCAAGGAAACACCATGATAGATGTCCTGGGCAATCTCAAAAACAACACATCTGCCTCACATAGGCGCTGTGAACGACATGAACATGACAATGTGCTGAATATCCCATTTGGAGCAATGTTCAACCCAACATTGTACTACACTTATTATGATCGCATCATCAATTTCTTGGGTCTGCCGGGTCGCCTTGTTTGTTTTGATTACATAGAATTTTATTTGTCAAAACAACATGGCGATATCAAACATCAACTGGTTGACTACAGTCAATTCCTACTAGACAACAGTCTTAATCAATGATACATATAAAAAATCTCACTGTCAAAAACTTCATGAGCGTGGGTGCTGCCACACAGGCCATCAACTTTGACCGCAAGGACATTACCCTGGTCCTGGGCGAGAATCTTGACCTTGGCGGCGACGGCAGTCGCAACGGCACAGGCAAGACCACAATCATCAATGCACTCAGCTATGCCTTGTATGGCACGGCTCTATCAAACATCCGCAAGGACAATCTAGTCAACAAGACCAACGGCAAGAACATGCTGGTCAGCCTGGAGTTTGCAGTCAACGGTGCTGAATACAGGATCGAGCGTGGGCGCAAACCCAATGTGCTGAAATTCTATGTGAACAACGAAGCCACTGTGGCCACAGATGAAGCACAGGGAGATTCAAGAGAAACACAGGATGCAATTGAACGTACCATGAACATGAGCCATGACATGTTCAAACAGGTACTGGCTCTCAACACCTATACCGAAGCATTCCTTAGTTTGAAAGCCAATGATCAACGAACCATCATTGAACAACTGCTGGGCATCACCCTGCTGAGCGAACGTGCTGATGCAATCAAAGAACTGGCCAGAAGCACCAAAGATGCTGTGTCTCAAGAAGAATTTAGAATCCGAGCAGTGGTTGAAGCCAACAGCCGTATTGCCGAACAGATCGAAAGTCTCAAGCGGCGACGAGTACTTTGGCAAAAAAAGCAAGACAGTGATCTTGAATATCTGGCCACACAGTATGCTGACCTGACCCAGATCAACATCGAAGCTGAATTGCTGGCACATCGAGATCTTGCTGTGTACAGTCAACAAAAAACAGCACAAGACGCCCATACTGCCTTGCTGGCCAGACAAACAGCCTGGAGACAAAAACAATCTCGAGATGTGGCCGACTTTCAAACCAACTATGATCTGCTGAGTCACATCGACATTGAGGCTGAACTGGCTGCACATGCCGCATTGGTTGCTCACACACACCGGGCCAAGACCACAGTGGATCTTGAAAAGCTGATCACACGTTACTGTGCTGACGAGATCAAGGAACAGGCTGCTGTTGCAAAACTAACTGCAGAGATCGCTGAACTAGAAGCACACAAATGCTATGCTTGTGGGCAAGAATTTCATGATGGCAGTCACGACGCGGTACTGGAAGCCAAACGCAAGACCCTGCAAGAAGCTGCACTACAGGTCTTGACCACACACAGCCAGCTGAATGAACACACCGCGGCACTGGCAGCACTGGGTGAATTGGGTGTGAAGCCAGTCACCCACTACCGTACCGAGGCAGAAGCTATTAGACATTCAAGCGAGTTGGAAAATATTCAAAAGCAAATTGATACCAAACTTGCGGAACTTGATCCCTATGCTGAACAAGTGTCAGAATACACTGAGATTGTGCTGGGTGCTCAACCAGTCACCCACTACGATACCGAAGCCAAGGCTGTCACACACCTGGGTCAGGTGGCCAACCTGCTGCAACAGATCACTGCCAAAACAGCCGAAACTGATCCCTACACTGATCAGATTGATGACATGACCAATCAGGCTCTGCAGACTGTGAGTTATGATGCCTTAAACGATCTCAATCGACTGCAAGAGCATCAGGACTTCTTGCTCAAACTGCTGACCAGCAAGGACAGTTTTGTTCGCAAAAAGATCATTGATCAAAACTTGAGTTATCTCAACGCAAGGCTCACACACTACCTGGATCGCATTGGTTTGCCGCACACTGTGAAGTTTCAAAACGATCTCAGTGTCAGCATTGAAGAACTGGGCCGTGAACTGGACTTTGACAATCTCAGCAGAGGTGAACGCACCCGACTGATCTTGAGTTTGAACTTTGCGTTTCGAGACGTTTGGGAAAGCCTGTACTCACCGATCAATCTGTTGTTTGTGGATGAACTGATTGACAACGGCCTGGACTCAGCAGGAGTAGAGAATGCGCTAGCCTTGCTCAAACGCATGAGTCGTGAACGTCACAAGAGTATTTGGCTTGTGAGTCATAGAGATGAACTGAGCGGGCGAGTGGAAAACATACTCAAGGTTGTGAAGGAAAACGGATTCACCAACTACAACACCGAGGTTGAACTTGCGTAGTATCCAGGTCTTGCATTTAGAACCCACGGATGTGTGTCAGGCCGCTTGTGCCCTGTGTGCCCGAGAAACTGATCGTGACTTTCGCAAGGATCGCCAGCATCATCTCACAGTGGAGAAGATTCTCAAACACTTCTCTACTGATCAAATTGCACAACTCAACAAGATGTTCATGTGTGGCAACTACGGTGATCCGGCCGCTGGCAAATACACCTTGGATATCTACAATTATTTTAGAAGTCAGAATACCAGCATCACCCTGGGCATGAACAGCAACGGTGGTGTACAAACCACCATGTGGTGGCATGCGCTAGGTACCACGTTCAATCAACCGCTGGATTATGTGGTGTTCAGCATTGACGGATTGGCCAGCACAAACGAAGTATATCGAAAAAATGTCAAATGGTCCAAGCTGATGCAGAACGCACAGGCATTTATCGAAGCCGGCGGCTCTGCACACTGGGACATGCTGGTATACCGACACAACCAACATCAGGTAGACGAGTGCGAACAGCTGGCACGTGACATGGGATTCACCTGGTTTCGAGCCAAGGTCAGCAAACGTGGATTCACAGACAGACTTGAAGCACCTATAGGTTGGCAGCTTCCCCAAGTGATTTCCGCTCAAGTGGATTGTCATGCACTCAAAGAACAAAGCGCATATATTGATGCACAAGGCAACATGAGCCCTTGCTGTTGGTTGGGCTCAAGACAAAGAGATTTTGTTACAGATTTTGACAGTGTTCAAAGTTCCTGGAATAGTGTGCAACCCAATATTGTTTGTGTAGACACCTGCGGATCCCTGGACGGCGGCTCCAGTTTTAGCAACCAATGGCAAAGAGAAACACAACTATGTTAGCCACTTGGCATTTTCACATTGAGATTAGCAGCAAGTGTACCCTACGGTGTACTAGATGTGCTCGTCAGGAAGTTCCGGATGGCTTGGTCAACACTGAGCTAGACTTAGAATTCTTCAAGCGTAATTTTACACCTGAGTTTGTGCAGGCCAACGTGGAAAAAATTACATTCTGCGGCGACGATGGTGATCCTATATACGCCCATGATCTGACACCTGTGATACAGTACATCAAAAGCATCAAGCCTGTGGAGATTGTGATTGTGACCAATGGCAGTCATAAAAAAGCCAGCTGGTGGCACGAGCTGGGCCAGTGCTTAACTTGGTTGGACAGTGTACACTTCAGCATTGACGGCTATGACAACACCAGCAACAATCTGTATCGTGTCAACAGTGATTACGACAGTATCATTACTGGACTACAAGCTCTCAGAGCAGCAAGTAGCTGTCAGATAACATGGGCAGCAATTGCGTTCAAGTTCAACGAAGACCACATTGACCATATGCAGCAGCTTGCACAGAAGTTGGGCGTGGATCAATTTCAGTTGACCAAGAGTACAAAATTTGGTAGTGTATATCCATCCTATGGTGTTGACGATCCGCTGGAACCCAGCAAGCAATACGTCAGCAGTACACATCGCTTTGAACGTGAAGTTACTGTTCTGTCAGAAGCAGGAGAGTGGGAGCCAATCCCATTCACAAACAATAAATTATTCAATCAAATCAAAAGTCGCAACGGTGTCACACCCCTGTGCGAGATAGGCAACAAGGGCTTGTACATCGACGCTCGTGGCAGGTTATTTCCCTGCTGCTGGGTGGCCAATAGATACAATCACAATTCAGACTGGCAACAACAGGCAGAAAACTTCAATTTACACACTAGATCATTGACAGACACACTGGCAGACCCTTTCTGGACTACTGAATTACAAACATTTCGCTGGCAGGAATGCCAGACCAAATGCAAGAGTTCAGTGGTTGATGAAAAATATGCCACAACCTGGTGAAAGAGATAACTATACTGCAAAGGTAACACAACAAATTTTCGCATGACATGGCACTATCAAAACACTCCAGTTGAGACACTGCCCGAAGAATGCATAGGATTTGTTTACCTGATCACCAATAATCTTTCTGGTCGCAAGTACATAGGCAAAAAACTAGCTAAATTTTCAAAAACCACTTATAAAACAGTCAAGCAAAAAAACGGCATCAAGAAAAAAAAGAAAATTAGAACCAAAATTGACAGTGATTGGCGCGACTACTACGGTTCAAGCGAAAATCTAACTGTTGACGTAAACACCTTAGGCACCAAAAACTTCACCAGAGAAATACTTTACTATTGCACTTCAAAAGCACAGTGTTCATACATTGAAGCTAGAGAACAGTTCAATCACAAGGTATTGGAATCCGCAGATTATTACAATGGCCATATCTCAGTCAGAGTACATGGCTCACACATCATAAACAAAATTTAAGGCAACACAAACGACACTGTGCCGGATGTTTGGTCCGGCCCCATTGAAGAACGGTGAGATACCCGGTCTGGACTTGGGCGTCAAAGGCAATTGCTAACTTAAGGCAACAAATGGTTTGGGCTCTGTGAAAAAGATACACCCCATGCTTATAGGACTTGGATCTTGATCGGGTTACTAGGGTTCCGTTGATATGTGAAGCTTGAGTAGGGGGTACCGGTCAACCGCCTCCGTGTGGGAAACCACAATCTCATTATCGTAGATGACTGCTGTCACTCGGATGATGCATCAATTCACCGTGCATACGGTGAATTATGACCACATAATCTGGATGATACTAATGCTCGCTTCGCTCTAAACAATGTGTGAGCGAAAGCGAAACACATAGATACACGAAGTGTATCTTGAAGCGTTAGAGATTGGTATCTGGCCAATCTCTAAACAAGGCATGTTGGATATCACCTGACACAAACTGATTGAAGCTCTTGTGCTTGACTTCAAGTTCGCCTTCAAGTGGTGCCACTCTCTTGAATGCTTCGTCCATCTGGGCCATACCTGTGAATTCCATCAGGATCATCCATTCGGGCATGTCTGCAATACTACGGAATCCCATCTTGCAGCGTGTGATTCTATAGCTTTCCATCTTGCCTTCAGAGATCAAGTGATCAAAGAAACTCTTCATGCCGTTAACCCAGTCAAGGTCTGTGATATCGCCTTGTTTGTTGGCCCAAATTGTGTATAAGTCTGCCATGTGTTACTCCAGTGGTCCTAGTATTTCAAATCCGTCCATGTTGGATTTGTACAGGTGTGCCTGCTCAAGATACAGGTATTGGAACCCGCGAGCCTTGTAGATAGCACACTCTGTTTGTAGTGTGTTGATGCCCAATCGCATTTTGGGTCTATGGTAATTCCATGCAAACTGATCACACAAGGCATTGTGATCATCGTAGCGTCGGATCAGCGAAAAAGCCGCCAGACGATCCGCATCGTAGTAGCCGATCACATCGGTCATAGGGTCTGTGTATCTACTGTTGAATATTGGCATCACACTGGCAAAGTGCTTGTACTTGCAGTAGTCTCGATAGATCTGATTGAGCTCTACAGGATCAGGATTGTGTAAGTATTCCCACTTGACCGTGATCTCATAGTTGGTCTTGGCAAGATCAATTCTGGCAAACTGATAGCTCATGTGCTGCGTCCCGGAAACCAATCTTGCTGAACACCATCTCGATCCAGATCCAGTGTGACACAATGTATACCACCATCCCAGAAGTATCGGTGTCTCAAAGGACACACATGCGGAGTTATACCGTGGCGTTCAAATGCATCAAATGCTGTTTTGTTGTAGGAACTGACAATTATGTTTTGCTGATCAACCACAAGAGCATTCACGTCAAACACACTTTCTTCAACGTATCCCACCCAGTCTTGCAACCATGTTTCCACGTACTCGATCAGTTCTGAATCATACTCGCTGCCCTTGATCCACCACTTGCCTTGATTCTTTTGTTTGAGATCCAGAAATTCTTGCATTTTGTTAAAACTCTCACCGGCCAGATACACAACCTCCCAGCCAGGAAAAGTATCTGCATATGTGGGCATGTCTTCTATACTGATGATAAGTCCTGGCTTGACCGGAGTAAAACACCCGTCCATGTGCCCGCCTGTGGTCACAATGTGATTTCTGTAGTCTGGAAAAAAGTTCTCGGTTAGTTGTTTGATTTTTTCAATATCAGCATTTTGGGAAATTCCAAAATACAGATCTCGACCAATGCAGGTGACACCGTTGGTGGGTATCTGATTCAAAATATCATGATACGGATTTTCAATTATGTGGTTGCCAGCGGATCTCACAAGATCAGTCACCGGACTCCACCATTCAAATTTGCTGGATTTGGCTATGAGTTCTGCAGGGTCATCACCAGACACAAAATCAAATTGCAGCAGATTTTTGCACTCTTCTTGGATCCAGTCCGGCAGCTGTTCAAACGGAGTAAACTCTTGTGGCCAATCAGGTCCCTTGAGATTGTTGTAGTTTTTGGTGGTCCAGTTTGTGGGCGGCATGAGTTTCCGTCCCGATGACTTTATGCTGATGCGATCATACGGAAACACAAAAAATTCAGATCCAATCATGACCATTTGGTCTCTTGGAATCATGCTGATAGGACCAGGTATGCGACGATTCTGTGTCAGCAATCGATCCAGCTGCACTGTGGGCACATTGGGTCGAACAACTTTGACCTTGAATTTTTCAAGCAATGCAATAAGACTCTGAAAGTCTTCTTCTGTTTCGATAGCAATACGTTCAAACAAGCTGCGTAGTCGCGGATTTTTTATAAAACTATAAAACTCAGGTGGATAACTTTTGCCCACGACGCAGACTCGCAGCGGGTCCCATGGTTGGTGTACACTATACATTATGATTTCCTTGGATCGATTCTGTGCTGAAACAACTGTTCAAGATAGGGTTCGGGCCAGGCATGATAGAAACCTTTTTTCTCCATGGCCTGTGCTCGACTATTTAGATCTGTTAATGGTTGCAGTATGCTGAGTGCATACGCACCCTGGTTCATGCAGATACCATTGACCATTTCCACATCCTCAGGATGATCCTCCAGCACCAGCAGATTGTTTGCCAACAAAAAGTCTCGGTTGGCAGCATCCAGTCTACCGTGAAAATAGTCATAGGTCCACTCACCTGGATCATAGGCATAGATTATGACTTCGTATTCGCCCATGCCTTGTAAACAACGGGTTTCAAGATCAAAGTAGGGATCCGTGCCCACAAATATGCCCACAGTGCGTTTGAGTCGCGCTGACCTAGCAAACGGACATGGCGGAAAGTTGCCCAGACTAGGATGTGGAACTTCCACAAAGGTTTCTGACCAGTGTAGTATATCTTTGGTGACTTGAGTGATGTTTAACATTAGAAGAAAGGTAAACCTGATTTTTTTGTGGTCTCTAGATTGTCTTTGATAAGCTCACCTATGAGGTCTCGTTCATTGAGAGCCAGAGTCATGGCCTGATCATATGTCAACCCACCACGCATGAACCAGCTCATTTTTAATGCCTCCCGACGGATCTGCTGGCAGTCTTTTTCCATATTTTCAACCAGATCATTGATTTGCTCGGGGCTGGAAGTTAGGAGGCGTCTTCGAAAAAACTTGATAGATCCAGTGTAAATGCTTGTCTGTATTTGTGATTGCATTCTTTGCAGGCCAAGTCCAGTGGTTTGACCTCGCTGGCCTGCTTGAGCCCGATCACATAGTCTTTGAGCTGATTGAATTTTTTACTGTCGCAGTTGCGTAGGAAATCCAGAATAAACTCAGTTTCTGTTACCATGGCCTGTGGTGTCTTGATTGCAGCAATGCTCTGCGCCACAGTGGCCAAGGTGGTTTCGCTGATCACTGCTATGCTTTTGTTCAGCTGGTCAATCTTGACTTTTTCGTCTGCATCACTGTTGATCAACTGCATGGCCTGTTGCTGTTCCAGCTGTACCTGATTGTTCAGGTTCACAGTGCGATAGGTTATGGGTTTGAAGTGGATTTCTAGATCGCCTATGTTTAGCACTTGATCGTAGTTGCCGGCACTTATCATGTCGTTGACTCGTCTAAGATCCACAGAAATTCCATCTGACTCGCTGCAGGCTGGGCAAGTGGTTCCGATCTCCATCTCGTGTCCATAGCTGGCAATTCTAATGCCCACTAGTACAGCATCAATGTCTGTGCTGGGCATGCTCCAGGGATCACGGATACTGGGCACACAGCTCTTGATCACGTTTACTGTGGCAGATCCGTTGAACAAGGCATCTGGAGTGCGATAGGTGATTTCGTCCACACTGGTCATGGGCAGCACAGGCAATTCACCATTGGGCGGCATCTGTAGCGTGCCCGGTGGGTAGAATTTTCCACCCGATGGCAATCGGATGTAGATAGCAGGTTGACGAAAATACTGGGTTAAAGGGTTGTTTGGTAGCATAAGTTTCCTCGATAAATATAATTATGACAAAATCTCCTCGAGATAAAATTACAAGGATATACTATGGGCATGGATAATGCAGCGGCAGCAGCACAAAAAATTGCAGAACTAGAAGAACAACTAGCCAAAGCCAATAATGCTATTGAACTTTTGACAGGCAAAACCAGCAAGGCCGGCGCCGCTTTTGGTACCATGGCCGGAGCCACAGGAAGTTTTATAGGAACCATGAATGCTGGCGCTCAAGGAATGAACGCCTACAACAGTCTGATCGAAGCTGGGGGTAAGTCTCTAGGTCAACTGGCCGGAAATTCAACCATTGCTGGGCAAGCCCTGGGTGCCCTGGCCGGCGCATCCAGTGGCCTGATAACAGCCATCTTCAAACAGAGTGATGCACTGTTCAAGAGCTATCAAGATATCAGTCAAATAGGTGCTGCTGGTAGTTCGGGCATGCAAGGCGTGTTTGACAACATGCAAAAATTTGGCTACAGCATAGAAGAGCTGCCAAAATTTGGAGCATTGCTGGCACAAAATTCAGAAGCTTTGGCTGCATTTGGTGGCACAGTAGAGCAAGGTACCAAGCAATTTGCCAATGTAGCCGAGGGAATTCAACGATCCGGACTACAAACTGAATTTGAACGCATGGGCATGAGTGTTGACAGCATCAACAAAGGAACTGCTGCGTATCTCAAAACACAGACCATGACCGGTGCCAGTGCTGCTAAAACTCAAGCAGAACTCACAGCCGGCGCAGCAGAATACCTACGTCAACAAGACATACTGACCAAGCTCACAGGAAAATCAGCAGAAACTCTGGCCAAAAATGAAGAAGCTAGAATGGCAGATCAGCGGTACAATGCTGTGCAGAGCGAGTTGCAGATGAAAGCCGACGAAGCTAGGGAAGCAGGAAACGAAGCAGCAGCCAAGGATTTTGAACGACAAAAATTACAAAATGCCGCATTGGTAGAAGGGGTGCCTGCTGGCATGAAAAAAGGTGTTCAGGATCTGTTGACAGGACTTGCCACTACCAAAGAAGCACAGGCTGTGTCGATGTTGAACAATAGGGCAGCTCGAAAGATTCAATCTGGCAGGTTTGAAGCAGCAGACGTACGAGAAACTATAGGAAATGAATCTGCTGCCAATAGAAAGCGCAATATTGCTCTGGGAAAAACAGGTGTCATGGATGAAGTTTTTGGCGCCGGGATGATGCAGGCACAAACTGACGCAGCAGCCTCGGTAAGAAAAGGGGTACTGAAACCTAAAGAAGCAACAGCAGCAGCAGTAGCAACTCGCACGGCACAGGTCGAAACCCCAGAAGCAGCAGTGGCCAATCAGGTGTCTATACGTCAATCTCAGCAGGAAATCACACGTGGACTAAACGACATGGTAAATCTGGGAGTAAATCCTGCAACTACTGCATTAGAAAAGTTTACTACCGGGATGGAAGGATTGGTAACAAGAATGCCAGGAACAGGGGACAAGACCGGTACAAGAAATACCCCAGGCCGCGGCGGCAGTGCAGAAGGCACTGGATTTCAAGGAAATGTAATTGCTCCATCTGCCAAAACAATGGAAGACATGGTTAAAAAAATAGGAGAACTTGAAGCAAGTACCCCGGCTAGTCTTGCTGCTGCAATAGAAAATTCAAAAGGAAATCGATCCGAACCAGCCAAGGCATCGGTACCAATATCAGCGGCAGCACAAGTACCAGTTGCAGCAGCCAAGGTACCAGTACCAGTTGCAGCAGCACCAGCAAGAACATCGATCAGTGTAAGTTCTATAATGGCCAGCATAATTGAAAAAACCAAGCTGGGCAACGATCAGTTTAGCGGTCCCAACTCCACGTTACCAAAACCTATCGGAGATAACACTCCTACAACGTCTGTGGCAGATGCAAGATCAGCAGCCACCAGCACCAATTCTGACACGCTGACAACCAGTATAAATGAACTGATTAGGCGTTCTGCACTACAACAGTCTAGTCTGGACGAACTGGTTGATCTCAGTAGAAGAAATCTGCAGCAGAGTGGCAAGTTACTTCAGGCTGCAAGGCAATAGCGATAAATAATACACTGTGTTGCGATTCAACATGCAATGCAATCAAGAATGGATGTTTAAATGACCTGGCGCAAGTATTTTAAAGTAGCTGATCTGTCCGGACAGATGAGTCCTATTTCTGGCAACAAGGAACAGGGCTTGCCAGGCTATCCCAAAAATGATGGACGTAACACCAATTCTTCAGAAACTGATTTCAGTTTTCGTAACTATGCCAGCCGTCTGCCCGAAGTGTATTCGGGCCATCCCAATCGAATTGAACGCTACAACCAGTACGAGAACATGGATGCTGATTCTGAAGTCAATGCATGTCTAGACATTATCTCTGAGTTCAGCACACAGCTGAATGAACAAAACGACACACCGTTTGAAGTGACCTACAACGATGATCCCACAGATCACGAAATAGAGATTATTCGCAAGCAACTGCAACAGTGGGTCAAGCTGAACAGACTAGATCAACGCATCTTCAAATTGTTCCGCAACACACTCAAATACGGTGATCAGATCTTTGTGCGCGATCCAGAAACATTTGAGATGATGTGGGTGGACATGAGCAAGGTAGTACGTGTGATCGTGAACGAAAACGAAGGCAAACGTCCTGAACAGTACATTATTCGTGACATCAATCCCAACTTTCAGAACCTGACTGTGGCAGCCAAAACCACTACAGACTTCATGGTCAACCCGTCGTCAGGCGGCGGCGGCTCAGGTGGTCCTGCCATGCAGGGCGGCGGATACACAGCACCAAACTCGGCACTGAGTGGTGCTTCTAGATTCAGTCGCGCAGTGAATGAAACCTGTATTGATGCCAAGCATGTGGTGCACATGAGCCTGAATGAAGGCCTGGATGTGTTCTGGCCTTTTGGTAAATCAATCCTGGAAAATATCTTCAAGGTATTCAAGCAGAAAGAACTGCTGGAAGATGCCATGTTGATCTATCGGGTGCAACGTGCGCCTGAGCGACGAGTGTTCAAGATCGACGTGGGCAACATGCCCAGCCACATGGCCATGAGTTTTGTGGAACGTGTGAAGAATGAAATGCACCAGAGACGTATTCCCACATACGGGGGTGGTGGCCAAAATATCATGGATTCAAGCTATAATCCACTCAGCATCAATGAAGATTTCTTCTTTCCGGTGGGAGAAAATGGACGCGGAAGCAGTGTAGATGTGCTGCCAGGAGGACAAAATCTTGGCGAAATTGACGATTTAAAATACTTCAACAACAAGATGGCCCGAGGTCTGCGTGTGCCGTCTAGCTATCTGCCCACAGGACCTGATGACTCAGATCGTACCATGAACGATGGAAAAGTTGGCACCGCCCTGATACAAGAATACAGATTCAACCAGTACTGCGAGCGACTGCAGGCCCTGATCATGCAGAAATTGGATGATGAATTCAAGATGTTCATGCGCTGGAGAGGCTTCAATATTGATGCCGGACTGTTCCAGATCAAGTTCAACCCACCGCAAAACTTTGCAAGTTACCGCCAGGCAGAACTGGATACCACACGAATCTCAGCATTTGCCAGCTTAGAGCCCTTGCCCTACATGAGCAAGCGATTCATGCTGGAACGTTTTCTAGGCCTGTCACAGGACGAGATACAGAAAAATGACAAGATGTGGAAAGAAGAACATGCATCACCTGAACTAAAACCCACAGGCGGGCAAGATCTACGTGCTGTAGGTATCACACCAGCAGGTATTGAAAGTGATATGGCCATGGGTCAAGAACTGAGCAATATCACACCG
>Ga0136644_10002899_pt1 | contig 12939 bp, 5 predicted proteins | sample C_130820_EF_Meta_FD_94780 | JGI IMG/M metagenome (GOLD analysis project Ga0136644, IMG submission 94780) | Freshwater microbial communities from Lake Croche, Canada to study carbon cycling - C_130820_EF_MetaG (v2) (version 2) | ecosystem: Environmental > Aquatic > Freshwater > Lake | place: Lake... | reverse complement strand
GGCGGCTCTTGAGGCGGAGCTTGCGGCCGCGACCGAGCAGGCCCGCGGTCTTGGCGTCGATCCGGAATCGACACAGAAAGTGAAGGACCTGCGGGGGAAACTCGCGTCGTCCGCGGTCGATATCACCGCCCTCGAAGCCGAGGTCTACGACCACCTGTATTCGTTTTTCCGCCGCTACTACTCCGAAGGGGATTTTCTTTCCAAGCGGGTCTACAAGGAGGGCGTCTACGCGATTCCCTATGAGGGTGAGGAAGTCACGCTCCACTGGGCCAACAAGGACCAGTATTACATCAAGACGAGCGAATACCTGCGCGACTACTGCATCCGTCTGCGGCCGGATGATCCGGCCCATCCCATGCGGGTGCATTTCCGGCTTGCGGACGCCGCCGAGGGAGAGCACGGCAACGTTAAGGCCGCCGAAGGCAAGGACCGCATCTTCGTGCTCGCTGCGGCCGGCGACTCGGGCCATGACTTTTTGAGCCTCGACGACGGCCCGCAGGGCCCGGAGCTATCGATTCGCTTTGAGTATCGCCCGGCGACGCTCACCGACTGGCCTGCCGAGGTACGCGAAGGCAAGACCAAGCCACCAGCGCAAAAAGACCTGACGGCGGTTGCCGTCGCCCGGGTGCTGGCCGTCACGGCCGAGACTTTCGGGCCGTGGATGGCCGAGCTGCGGAAGCCGCATGTGACTGCCAGCGGCGAGGCCGCCGATTACTCCCGCCTCGAAGGCCACCTCAAGCGGTACACCGCCCGCAACACGTTTGATTACTTTATCCACAAGGATCTCGGCACGTTCCTCCGGCGTGAGCTCGACTTCTACATCAAGAACGAGGTCATGCACCTCGACGACATCGAGAACGAGAAGGCGGCACGGGTCGAGCAGTATCTCTCCAAGATCAAGGTCATCCGGAGGATTGCCGGCAAAATCATCGACTTCCTCGCTCAGCTTGAAGACTTTCAGAAAAAGCTGTGGCTCAAGAAGAAGTTCGTCGTCGAGACGCAGTGGTGCGTCCGCGTTGGGTGCATCCCCGAGGAGTTTTATGAGGAGATCGCCGCGAATGCTGCCCAGCGAGAGGAATGGGTGTCGCTCTGCGCGATCGACGAGATTAAAGGCGATCTGACGACACCGGGCTATTCGACGCCACTCACGCCGACGTTTCTCAAGGCCCACGCCACGCTCGTCGTGGACACGCGGCACTTTGATTCTGGTTTCACTGCACGGTTACTCGAAGCGATGGGCGACATCGACGAGCAGACCGACGGCGTGCTGCTTCATAGCGAGAACTTTCAGGCGATGATGATGATGAGCCGGCTTTACAAGTGCAGAGTGAAGTGCGTTTACATAGATCCGCCCTACAATACAGGCAACGACGGCTTTACGTATAAGGATCGCTATCAACACTCGTCCTGGCATTCGATGGTGAGCGATCGGCTTGCGCGTGCGCGGCCTTTGCTTAGCGAAGATGGCCTTCTCTTTGTATCAATAAGCGACGAGGAACAAGCTGTCTTGAAGTTGATCTGCGACTCCGTCTTTGGGGTCGACAATGCGATTGGTCTAATCGAATGGAACTCAACGAAATCGGTTACGAATACGGCTTTGATATCCGTCGGCCACACGCACAACTTCGTTTACGCGAACGACCTCCAATACTTCACACAGTTCCGAACTCACTTTCGCATTCCTGACACCGAAGAGGGCTTTGCGAATCCTGACAATGATCCTCGCGGTCCTTGGAAGGCGGATCCATTTCAGGTCGGCGGAGTTAGGCCCAACCAGCAGTATGTAATCGTGAATCCCAATACCGGGCAGGAATACAAGCCGAACCCAGGCTGTAGCTGGAAAAACGACCACAACAAATTCCAAGACCTGCTTGCCGATGGGCGAATAGTATTCGGAGTTTCTGGCGAGGCGGGGCCGCAACGAAAACGATTTTGGTCTGAGGCAGCCGAGCGGGGCCGTGTTGCAAAGACATGGTGGGATGACGTCGAAACGACAACAAATGGCACGCAGCAGCTGATCAACCTTTTTGGGGCTGGCCCCTTTACAAACCCCAAGCCTGTCGGGCTGGTCGTCCGAATCGCCCAGCTTGGAACCTGGCAGAAAGGGCAGATAGTACTTGATTTTTTTGCTGGCTCAGGAACTACGGCTCACGCTGTGATGGAGCTGAATCGCCAGGATGGGTTCGGCCGAAAGTTCATACAGGTGGAAGGCGCGGCCTACTTTGATTCCGTACTTGTCCCTCGTCTCAAAAAGGTCACGTTCGCCCCCGAGTGGAAAGACGGCAAACCTAAGCGTCTTGCGACACCCGAGGAAGCCGAACGCTCGCCGCGAATCATGAAGATCGTCCGGCTGGAGTCGTACGAAGACACGCTCAACAACCTCGACATCCGCCGCAGCGACGCTCAGAAGTCGCTGCTCGACGAGCCAGCCGCCAAGGGCGATGGCAAACTGGGGGAGCAATACCTGCTCAAGTACATGCTCGACGTGGAAACGCGGGGCAGCCAATCGCTCCTCAACGTCGCGGCGTTCCGTGACCCCACGGCCTACCGTCTGAGCGTCAAACGGCCCGGGGCCGACGAGAGCCGCGAGGTCTGCGTCGATCTGCTCGAAACGTTCAACTGGCTGATCGGTCTCACGGTGGAGGCGATCGCCGCCCCGCAGTTGTTTTCGGCAGCGTTCGAGCACGACGCGGAACAACGCCTGCAGTTGAAAGGTGGGCGAATCAAGGCCGACCCCAAAGGCCCGTTTTGGTTTCGGCGGGTCGAAGGCAAGCTCCCGGACGGCCGCAAGACGCTCATCGTCTGGCGGAAGCTTGGCGATGATCTCGAACAAGCCAACCTTGTTCTCGACCACTTCCTCACAGACAAACTCAAGATCAGCACGAAGGACTTCGAATTCGACGTCATCTACGTCAACGGCAGCAACAACCTAGAAAACCTTAAGGCCCCTGACGACACGTGGAAGGTCCGGCTGCTGGAGGAAGAGTTCCACCGGCTGATGTTCGCCACGGAGGACGGCTGATGCCTCCGGTCCACTATCGGCTCAAAAACTTTCCGCCCCGCGACATCGAATGGTCGCGGCTGATCCCCTTGCTGGGACCGACTGCCGCGGCGGTCGCCCGGTACGACGGGATGCTCGCCGCCGTGCCGAATCCGGCGGTGCTGCTCGCCCCGCTCACCACGCAGGAAGCGGTGCTCTCCTCGAAGATCGAGGGCACACAGGCGACGATGGGGGAGGTGCTCGAGTTCGAGGCCGGCGGGGAGCCGGAGTCGGCCGCACTGCGAGAAGACATTCACGAGGTGCTGCAATACCGGGCGGCCATGCGGGAAGCCGAGCGGCTGCTGGGTGGACTGCCATTTTCGCTCCGGGTGCTCCGCGGCGCCCATGCCGTGCTGCTCGACGGCGTCCGCGGCCAGAGCAAGTCGCCCGGGGAGTTTCGCAAGGGCCAGGCCTGGATCGGCTCTCCCGCCTGCTCGATCGATCAGGCGAAGTATGTGGCCGCCGAACCGGATCAGCTCGCCGAGCTCATGGCCGCGTGGGAACGATATGCCAATGACAAGGCTGCCGACCAGCTGGTGCAGACGGCCGTGCTCCATGCGGAGTTCGAGGCGGTGCATCCCTTCGCCGACGGCAACGGCCGGCTGGGGCGGCTGTTGATCCCGCTGTTCCTCGCCCATGTCGGAATCATTCGCCGCCCGATGTTTTACGTCAGCGCCTATCTCGAAGCGCACCGGGCGGCCTACTACGATCGGCTCCTCGCCGTGTCGCGGGATGGCGACTGGACCGGCTGGTGCGAGTTTTTCCTGGAGGCAATTCGCTCGCAGGCCGTCGACAACCTCGCTAAGACAAGTGCGATTCTCGACCTGTTCGAGGCCATGAAGCGCCGGCTTCCTGAGCTGACTCGCTCGCAACACGCTGTCCTGGCCCTCGACTGGATCTTCGAGCGGCCGATCTTCAGCAGCGTCGATTTTGTGGGGAAAGCGGGGATCCCCGAAGCCACCGCTCGGCGGTTTCTGCGGCTGTTCGAAGCCGAGGGCGTGCTGCGCGCGGTCGCCGCCGGCAGCGGTCGCCGTCCGACCATTTTTGGGTTCCCGCCGCTGCTCGACATCGTGGAGGGGAGGCCCTTGCCATGACCCAGTTTCGGCCTGGATTTCAGCGACCAGAGAGCTTGCCGTTCACTTTTGAGGCTAAAGTGCGCGACAAATCGGTTTGTCGTCAACAAGTGAGTCACAACGAGCGGGGGCTCTGCTGATGGCCCTTGGACGCCCGAGAAAAACGCCTGCTTCTGATTCCCAGCCGGCAGCCGCGGCGTCGGCCGGCGCTGCCGCGGCTTCCCCCGGCCCGCAGCCCGCCGCGCCGCGGGCAAAGCGGGCCAAACGAGCTGCGAAGCGGGCCACGGCCGTGATCCCGTTTCCCAAAAAACTCGTGCTCAATCAGTGGATGCTGTCGCTCTTCGGCGTCGAGCGGTTCGACGAACTCGCCGAGCACCTCCGCGACGCGAATCTCGAAGGGCTGGATGCGAACAACATCCACCGCTTTCATAAAGCCCTGGAACTCCACTGTCCGGCCCTCGGCGCTGGGCTCACGGTCGCCCAGCTTCTGGACTACGACCAAAACATCGTCCGGCACACGCAGCGGCTCAATGAAGCCCGCCTAATGCGTGGTGAAGACAGAATCGTGTGGAAGTATTTCCAGTATCTCGCCCTGTTGTTCACGGAAATCTACCTCGACTGGTATTTCAACCGTCCTGCCGATCTCGTGGCCGCGATCAATACCAGCATCGAGGAATACAACTCCGGTAAGGAGCCTGCCGACTGCCTTACGCCGCTCGATGCCGCCGCCGAGCCGCGGCCCCAGCTCAACAAGCTTGCCTACTGGATGGCGACGGGTGCGGGCAAGACGCTCGTCATGCATGCCAACATCCGGCAGTATGAGCACTATCTGGAGAAGACGGGCCGCCGCCGTGACCTGAACCGGATCATTTTGCTTACCCCGAATGAAGGCCTGTCGCGACAGCATCTCCGGGAGTTTCAGGCGGCCGGAATCGACGCGGAGATCTTCAACAAGGACGGCCGCGGCCTGTTTGCCGGCAAGTCGGTCGAGATTCTGGAGGTCACACGGCTACGGGACGACATGGGCGACAAGACCGTCGCCGTGGATGCCTTCGAGGGCAACAACCTCGTGCTCGTCGACGAGGGCCACCGCGGTACGTCGGGAGGCGGGGACGGCGCCTGGATGCGGTTTCGCACCGCCCTCTGCGAAAAGGGATTTTCGTTCGAGTATTCCGCGACGTTCGGCCAAGCCGTGAAAGGAAGCGCTCCGCTCACCGACGTCTACGCCAAGAATGTCCTCGTCGACTACTCGTATCGCTATTTCTACGAGGACGGCTTCGGCAAGGACTACCAGATCCTCAATCTCGATGCCGACACGGAGCGGGAGCACCTCGAACTCTATCTCGTCGCCTGCCTGCTCTCCTTCTATCAGCAGCAGCGGCTCTATCGCGATCAGGCCGCGGCCTTTCGGCCGTTCAACATCGACAAGCCGCTGTGGATCTTCGTGGGCGGGAGCGTCACGGCCACGCTGGCCACTCGCGACGCCTCGGACATCGTGGCGATTCTGCAGTTTCTTGGCCGCTACGTCGGCGACCGGGCCAAGAGCATCGAGCGGATCGATCGCGTGCTCACCGAAGGGCTGCTTACGGCCGCGGGCACCAACCTGTTTGCACGGCGGTTCGACTACCTCGCCATCGCCGGACTGTCGCCGGCTCAGGTGTTTGAAGAGACGCTTCAGGTCGTCTTCAATGCCCCGGGCGGCGGCCAGCTCTATGTGGAAGACCTCAAGGGGGCGACCGGCGAAGTGGCCCTCCGGATCGGGGCCGACAACGACGCCTTCGGCGTAATCAACGTGGGCGATTCGTCAAAACTTGTGAGCCTCTGCAAAACGCACGGCATGGAAACCGGCGATCGCGAGTTCAAGGGGTCGCTGTTTCACGAGATCAACCAGCCGCACTCGACGGTGAACGTGCTGATCGGCTCGAAGAAGTTCGCCGAGGGCTGGTCGAGCTGGCGGGTGTCGACGATGGGCCTCATGAATGTCGGCCAAGGCGAAGGGGCGCAGATCATTCAGCTCTTCGGCCGCGGCGTACGGCTCAAGGGCCACTCGATGAGCCTGAAACGGTCAGGCAAGTGCGACCTGCCCGAGGGTGTCGAGCGACCGAAGCACGTGGCCCTGCTGGAAACCCTCGGGATTTTTGGGATCAAAGCCGACTACATGGCCCAGTTTCGAGACTTCCTCGAAGACGAGGGGCTCTCAACGACAGACGATCGCGATGAGTTTCTTCTGCCGGTGATCAAGAGTCTGGGCGCCCAGAAGCTACGAACGATCCGCCTCAAGAAGACGATCAACGGGGTGAGCACGGAGTTTGGCGACGCGTTCCGCAAGCTCGGGCCCGTGCCGACGGTGCGGAAGCCCGACGCCACCACGGCAAAGCTTCAAGACAACCGCGTGTTCGACACGTGGTATCCCCGCATCCAGGCGAGGGGTTCCGCTGGCTTGGTCGGCGGCGATGGCGAGGTCACGCTCGACAAGGGCAAACTCACCCGCAAGCACGTCGCAGCACTCGACATCGACCGGCTCTGGTTCGAGCTCGAGCGCTACAAGGCCGAGCGCGGCTGGTACAACCTCAACGTTTCGCGAGAGGAGATCACGGACCTCCTGCTCGATCCGTCGTGGTACGACCTGGAGATTCCCGAGGCCCAGCTGGCGTTCGACTCGTGGGACAAGGTGCGGCTGTGGGAGCAGGCGGCACTCGGGCTCCTGAAAAAGTACACGGAAAAGTATTACCGCTACAAAAAGCAGGCCTGGGAGGCGCCACACCTCGAATACCGCGACCTCGAACCGACAGACCCGAACTTCCTCGGCAGCGAAGAAGACCCCGACAAGGGCTACTACCGAATCCTCTACGATCGCTCACGTGAAGACATCGTCGCGGAGCTCGAAAAGCTGAAGGCCCTGATCGACGCGGGCACGCTCAAAAGCTGGAGCATCCCAGGCCTCAAGGCCGTGAACATGGGGCACCATCTCTACCAGCCCCTGCTCCACCTCGAAACCAATGTCATCGCCATCACGCCCGCCCCGCTCAACAAAGGCGAATGGCGATTCGTGCAGGACATCATGGAGTTTGCCGACCGGAATCCGGACTACCTGAAGGACCGGCAGGTCTATCTGCTCCGCAACCTATCCCGCGGCCGCGGTGTCGGCTTTTTTGAGGCCGGCAATTTCCACCCCGACTTCATCACCTGGGTCGTCGAGGGCTCGAAACAACACATCACATTCGTCGACCCGAAGGGCATCCGCAATCTTCCGGCCAGCGACGACAAGATCCGCTTCTGCAAGACCATCAAGGAGATCGAGGTCCGCCTCGCCGACCCTGACGTCACGCTCTCATCCTTCATCGTGTCCAACACCCCGTCGCACGTGATGGAAAAACAGTGGGGCATGAAGAAGGCCGAGATGGCGAAATGCAATGTCGTCTTCCAGGAGGAAGACGCCGACGGCTACATCAAATCAATCCTGGGTGCGCCTGCGTGACTTCCGAAGCTCCGTCGGCCTCAATTAGCGACGCGCCCCCGGTGACTGAGGAGCTTCCTCTTTCCTCATGGGAAGAGTATCGGCCGGCTATTGCTGCCATCGAACGCCGTTACGGAAGCCACGACAAGGGCGATGGCCGATCGCACGAGAACAGAATCGCCTACCGCGGGCAGAAGTCCGCGAGATGGGCGCTCGAAACGACTCTCGAGCGGGAGGGCGGGCCACGGCGGTTCACCGTGCATCAATACTACGAGCGCGCAACCCGGCATCACCGGGAAATGGAGTCGATCACCGGCCGCACATGGCTGTTGCCCGGCGATGCCGAACTTAAGGAAAAAGTTACTCGCAATACCGATTCGCTCCACGTGAGCGCTCCCGCGTATCCTTATCTCGTCTACTTGCGGCACCACGGCTTTCCGTCGCCTTTTCTCGACTGGTCGCTGTCAGCTTATGTAGCGGCCTTCTTTGCGTTTGAATCCGCCGACCAGACCAAGGACGAGCGCGTCGCAGTCTACGCCTATGTCGACACGCCTCTCGGTACAAAAGCTGGGTTCATCGGTGCCCCGATCATCACCCTGCTTGGGCCACACGTCGCGACGGACCGCCGTCATTTCATGCAGCAGGCAGTGTATACGTGGTCCGTGAAACAAGAGGGCGAAGGTGACGACTACACGATTTGCAGCCACCACGACGTGCTTCGTACTCCAAGCGAACAGCAGCACACGCTTCTCCGCATTACACTGCCAACATCAGAGAGGCGAACAGCCCTCCGTGATCTTCAGGCCCATAACATCAATCACTACACACTGTTCGGTACGGAAGATGCTCTCGCGCGAACGCTGGCACTGCGCGCGTTTCTACTTGACTGACGGTGCCGACCAGAGCAGCACTTTCGCGGTCAAGGGCGTACACAGTACTTTGGACTCCGGCTGCGGATCAGCCTTGGATCAGCGTCGTGTTATGGGCCGGCTGAACTCGCCAATGATTACCAGATCGGCGGAGCTTTCCCGCTCGATCTCGATCGGCTCGAACGCCGGATTCACCGGCAGCAGCTGAATGCGGTCGTGTCGCCAGCCGTCGGCGGTGACCGTCTTCTCCGAGTGGTACTTCTTGACGGTGAACCGGCCGCCGTTCTCGCCCGCGCCAAGCGACGCGAACTGCACGAGCACGATCCGGCCCTCGCGCGAGCCTGCCGGACATGGGCGGAACAGGCACCATGAGCCGTCCGGGATCAGCGGCTCCATCGACGTGCCCGTCACCCGCGCCACGAACATGCCATCTTTCAGCGAAACGCCCGGCACCTCAGTCCAGCCGATCTCCTCCGGCACGCTCTCCGGGCCCCAGAAGCCGGCCGCGGCGGTGAGGTCGTAGACGGGGACGTGGGTGGTGAAGCGGGCGCGCGGGGGCGGGGAGTCGGTGAGGGGCGCCGGAAAAGGGTGCCAGCCACCATTTGTCTGGAGACCCAGGCCAGCGGCCGGGGCCGGATCGCTTGCGGCGTCCGGCAAATGGTGGCAGGCACCGTTTTCCTCTCGTCGCGACACGGGCGAGACAGACCAGGACCCGTCTACGGAACTGAAGTTGACTTCGAAGTTGGTGCCCGGGAGACCTGCGTCGGAGCCGAACCAGTCGCGGAGCAACGCGGGGAGAGCGTTGTTGCCACGGGCACTCGCGGCGCCGGCCGGATGGGCGACGTTGCACGCCACCTTCATGAACCGAAAGACCCACTCCCGGCCGTCGGGGAGGCGGACGCGCGTGGGGCCCGTCGGCCGGCCAGGGACGGATTCCACGGTGGGGAGGAAGACGATTGGTTTGCCGCCGGAGTGGGAGACCTTCGCGCGGAAGGTGGTGGAAAGCCGAGTCTCCTCGCTTCCGCGAGGGGCTTTTGGGGAAGACAGTCGCGAGTGCGTGTAGTGCGCAAGACGGAGATCGACGAGTTCGCCCGTGAGCGATTCGAAGGCCGCGAGGAGCTCGGGCGGGCACTTAAAATCCGCCACGAACCTGTCGTCCCGCCGGGTAAACCACCGCTGGCCGGCCTGGTCGTCCATCCACCGCGAGAGCGGCCACTCGAGCCACCATTTTGTGAAGGCGGGGTCTGGGGCGCCGGAAAGTTCACCTGAAAAGGGGACAGGCTCCTCGCTAGCGCTCGGATACTGTCCCCATTTCTTAGCAGCGCTCGGATACTGGCCCCATTTCTCTGGCAGATCCGCCCGCAGCGCCGGATGGTTGTCGAGAAACGAGCGGCACGCCGCCGCAAGCCGCGGAATCTCGAGCCCGTCCCACAAGGCGTCGCGATCCAGGAGTACCCGCAGCACCACCATCTTGTACGACTTGTTGAGGTTCGTCGTCTCCAGCATCCCGAGCCACGCCCCGAACCGCTCGACGACGCACTCCTCACTCGCATCGAGATCCCCCTCGGCCCGGCAAAACCCGAACCAACTGCCGTGGGCGGCTCGCAACGTGTGAGGCAGATAGTGATCATGAAAAAGCTCCGTCGGCGTCGGCCGCCGCCCGAGTTCCGCCCGCATGCCGCGATACGCCTCCTCCACCGCAGCCCGGCCCGCCGGCAGAAACCGCGCGAGCAGCTCCTTCGCCTCGAGCTCCACGTCGAGCACGCAGCCCTCCGGAAGCGCCGGCTTCCGGCCGTCGAGATACCGCTTCAAGAGGGCAAACCCCGTGGCGTCGGCGGCGGCGGCCGCGGGGGCGAGCGAGAGCAGATGCACAAGCCGGCTCGCGAACACGCGGTGATTGCCTACGAAGTCGATTACCTCGAGCCGCAGCTTACCCTCCGCCGCCCGCAGGCCGCGGCCGAGCTGCTGCAAGAACACGATTTTTGACTCCGTGGGCCGGAGCATCACCACGCGGTCGACCAGCGGGATGTCGACGCCCTCGTTGAAGAGGTCGACCACGCAGAGGGCCGAGAGAGTGCCCGCGTGGAAGGCGGCGAGGGAGGCCATGCGCGGGTCGGAGACGGGGCCGCCCGGGCCGGCCGCATCCGAAAACACGGCTGCCGCGGCCACTCCCCGGTTGCGGAGCCAATCCCGGGCAAACACGGCATGCCGCCGCGAACAGCAGAAGACGAGCGTGCGACCGGCCGGGGCGGCCTGCCACTCGGCCCAGAGGCGTTCCATGCGGGGAGCGTTTTCCAGGGCCGCTTCGAGCACGGCCGGATCGAAGCGGCCGTTGCGCCAGGGGATCTGCTCGAAGTCGACGTCGTCCTTGAGCCCCCGATACCGAAACGGCACGAGCGACCCCTCCGCGATCCCGTCGCCGATCGTGGCCTGATAGGCGAGGATGTCGTCGAAGAGCGTGGCCACGTCGACGCCGTCTGTCCGCTCGGGCGTGGCCGTGAGGCCGAGCGTGAACGAGCTTTGCAACTGGGCGAGCACGCGGCGGTAGCTCGGCGCCTCCGCGTGGTGCACCTCGTCGATCACGCAATAGTCGAAGGGCGGAGCCGCAGCGATGGCCGCCAGTCCTTCGGGCCGGGAGAGCTTTTGGATCGAGGCGATAACGAGTTGGCCCGTGAGGTCGCACGAGGAGCCGGCGACGTACGACACGCTCGCGGGCGCGATCGCCTGCCGGAGCGTGGCCTCGGCCTGCGCGAGGATCTCGGCCCGGTGGGCGATCACAAGCACCCGCGGCGGCCGGCCGAGTTCACGGCCCACGGCGACCACGTCGAAGGCCGCGAGCCAGGTTTTCCCAAGGCCCGTCGCCACGGCGACAAGGGCTTTTGAGTAGCCGTCGGCCCGGATTGCGGCGAGAGAAGCCAACGCTTCTTCCTGCCAGGGGCGGGGCGTGAAGGAGACTGGGGATGAGGCCGCTGCGGTTGCGGCTCCTAGAGCCTCGCCATCCCACACGCGACGCAGCTCCGTCGCTTCGGCGGCACGGGCGGCATATCGCTCGACCACGTCGGCCGACAGCGGCGTGGCCTGCTGCCAGAGATCTTCGAATGCCTCCGCGAGTTCGCGGTCGATGCCGCCCGAACCGGTCGTCTCGCCGACGAGGTTCCACTCGACGCCCGTCTCGAGGGCCGCCCGCGAGAGGTTGCTCGACCCCACGACCACGATCCCGCCCGTCGCATCCGCGATCCGCCAGGCTTTCGGGTGAAACGACTCGGGCGTGCCGCGGAGGTTTTCCATTTCGGCGAGGCGGGAAGCAAAGGTGCCGGGCTCGGCGATCTCGATCCAGCCGAGCAGCTGCCGCAGGGCTTCGGGGGACGTGATGCCGAGGTAGTCGCCCACGAGGAGCCGCACCTTCGCACCAGCGCTAAGGGCACTGAACAGGCTCTTGCCGACGAGATCCAACCCCGAGGGCTGCACGAACGAGGCGAGCAGGTCGATCTCGCTCGCCCCCGGCAGCCGGTCGGCCAGCCGCTGCCACAGCGGCCGATCGGGGCCAGTGGTGAGCGAAAGCCGCGGCTCCTCGGCTGTGGCGGCTCGCGGGCCCTCAAGGTAATTCCCCTTTTCCGGAATCACATGCCGCACGCCGCCGCGGGGGTCGGCCATGTCGCCCGCATACCGCGGGATCACGTGCACGTGCACGTGCGGCACGGTCTGCCCGGCGGCGGCCCCAGCGTTGAAGCCGACGTTGTAGCCATCAGGCTTCGGGGCGAGCCGCTCGTCGAGCAGCCGCCTCGCTTCAGCGACCAAGGCCATGAGTGCCCCCTGCTCCGCCGCCGTGCACTCGAAAAACGTCGGCACAACCCGCCGCGTGATCACGAGCACGTGGCCCGGCGACACCGGAAACGAATCAAAGATCGCGAAGCAGAGGTCGTTCGCGCAGACCCACTCCGCCTCGGGAATCTCCAAAAACGGTGAGGGGACGGCCGGGACCATGTCGGGAAGTGTACGAACCCGTTGGACAAACAAGGTCCGCGGGCGGCCGGGCCACGGAATCTGCGGACATCCGCGGACCGCCGGGCAGCGTCGTGCGGTCAAGGATCTTCCCGAGGGGACACAAACCCCTTGAACGAATCGGCTAACTCACTAGCCTGAGGGGGTCGTTCGGTGGCCGCGGGCGGGGCCCGAGACTGGGTTTTCGCCGCCATTCGGCTGAGCACTTGGCCGGGCCATCAGAGCGGCGGTTTGCCGGCAGCGACCGCTGCCGAGTGCCGAGTTTGGAATGCCGAACAGGGATCGGAGTGCTTGCCATGGCCGGGCGTTTGCAGGGGACCGCGCAGCTCACGGCAGTCGCTCGCAGCGATGCCGACCAGGCAGACGTGATCCTCCGTGCCCTGGCGGTGGAACAGGCCCCGGTCACGATCGCCAAGCTGCGAGCGGCACTGCCGGCCATGTACCGCGGCAGCCCCGCGTCATTCCGCGCGGCTGTCGAGGCGCTCGGCGCGACCGGGC
>Ga0136644_10002898_pt1 | contig 12944 bp, 10 predicted proteins | sample C_130820_EF_Meta_FD_94780 | JGI IMG/M metagenome (GOLD analysis project Ga0136644, IMG submission 94780) | Freshwater microbial communities from Lake Croche, Canada to study carbon cycling - C_130820_EF_MetaG (v2) (version 2) | ecosystem: Environmental > Aquatic > Freshwater > Lake | place... | reverse complement strand
CCATTTTCATGTTTTGCCCAGTTGTGTTTTGAATGGCCGTTTGAAGTGTAATAGCAGTTTCAAATGCCTGATTGCTGCGCTGTTTTCTAAGGGTTAAATCAGTATCCCGCAAATGGCCATCATACAAATGCAAACCTACTATTTGTATCCCTTTTAGTTCTTTACATGCATGGAACAGATCCAATCCTTTTTCTGGAATAATACCAGAACGGTTCATCCCCACATTCAAATCCATGTAAAGGTCAATAGATTTTCCTGCGTCTGTAAATATTTTAGAAAGGAGGGTTGCGGTATGCAAATTGTCTACTAGTGTAGCAAAATGTGAAAGGGGATACTGTTCCATCAAAGCCAATAATCGTGATGCCTTTGGAACTGTCAATTGATGTGCAATCAGTACATCGGGGGCTTGTACCATGCCTAGCATTTCTGCTTCAGCAATGGTAGCGCACTTGAATTTGCGGATGCCCTCGTCTAATAGCATTTGGCAAACCTCTTTCATTTTATGGGTTTTAACATGGGGGCGTAAATTGGCTGAGTTGCCCGCCATTAATTTTGCCTGTTTAATATTTTCTTTGACCCTATCCGGATATACCAATAGCGCTGGGGTGTCTAAGGCTTCCGGATTTTTTACTTCATACCACTTCATGATTATCTTGTTTTGAATCAATCAATTTCTTCCAATTCAAATAAGGCTTCAATTTCAACGGGAATATTATCGGGTAAGGATCCCATTCCTACGGCACTTCTCACGCCAATGCCATTGTCTGATCCCCATACTTTGGCAAATAATTCGGAACATCCATTGATAATACCAGGATGCTTTTCAAAATCTGCGGTACAGTTGACCATACCTAATACTTTGATCACGCGTTTGATGCGATTTAGTGAGCCTAAGTTGGCTTTGATGGTAGCCAAAATAGCTAGTCCAACTTGTTGGGCTGCGGCTTTTCCCTCTTCAGGTGTTAAGGTTTCGCCTATGCGGCCAATGATCAAGCTACCATCGTTTTTAACGGTACCATGACCGGAAACATAACAATGTCTTCCGTCTATCAACAAGGGTTTGTAAACACCCAATGGTTTGGGTGCAGGTGGCAGGGTCAGGCCCAGTGCTTCAAAATTTTCTTCAGCTGTCATAACGTTATATTAGATGAAATAATTGATGATAAAAACACCTACCAATCCCGCTACCGAAACTATCGTTTCCATGATGCTCCAAGTGCGGATGGTGTCTTTGACGGAGAGGTTAAAATATTCTTTGAACATCCAGAAACCAGGATCATTTACATGCGAGAACATTAAAGAGCCTGCACCAGTTGAAAGGACCATTAAAGATGGATTCACACCTGTGGTTGCTATAAGCGGAGCCACAATGCCTGCTGTTGTTAAACCGGCTACGGTAGCAGATCCTACGCTTACTCGAATAATGGCGCTAATTCCCCAGGCTAATAACAGGGGATGAATAGAAAGCCCCACCAAGGGCTGAACCAAGTCTTGGCTAATGCCCGCATCCATCAATACTTGTTTAAGTGCACCTGCACCACCAATGATGAGTAAGATACTAGAAATGTCTTTGACGGCATCGCCCATTGGGCCCATCATGGCTGTAATGGTTTTACCTTGTCTAATACCCAATGTATACAAGGCAATGAGAAGACTAATCAACATGGCAATACTTGGATCTCCAAGGGTATGCACCATACTGGTAAAGCCATTTTTTTCTGGCATCCAGATCTTGACTAGGGTATCTAAACCAATCAATAAAACGGGAAGAAAAGCTGCCAATAGAGAAGCCCATAAACCAGGTAATTGCTCATCAGGTATTTCTTTATTTGAAAAAATGGCGAGTGGTTGGTTGGTATATTTTTTTAAGGTGACAGAAAAAATGGGTCCCGCAATAATGATGGCAGGTATGGCAATTAAAATGCCATAAAACAGCGTGGTTCCTAGGTCTGCATGAAATTGTTCAGACAATGCCACTGGCGATGGATGGGGTGGTAAATAGCCATGTGTTACAGACAATGCAGCAAGGGTAGGAAGACCCAAATAGACAGCTGGTAATTTGTATTTTGCTGCAATACCAATAACCAGGGGCACCAATAACACAAATCCTACTCCATAAAATAAAGGAATACCTACAATGAATGCCGTGAGTACCAAGGCCCATTGTATGTATTTGGTACCAAATGCTTGTATGAGTACTTGAGCAATTTTATTTGCTGCGCCACTATCTGCTACCAATTTGCCCAACATGGCTCCCAAAATCAAGATGACTAGGAGAGAACCCATAACGTCTCCAATGCCTTTCTGAATGGAGATAATTAGTTTGCCAGCTTCCATTGATTTACTAAGTCCGGTAAAAATACAGACCATTAAAAATGCTAAAAAGGGATGCAGTTTTATTATAGTAATCAGCAGTATGAGTGCAGCAACGGCAAAGACCAACAACAATATAGACATGGCAGCAGCTTTGCCTAAAGTTAAACTAATTTGGGAGCTGACAAAATCTCTGGGCGGGTTCTTCTAGCTACAATTATAGGGACTCTTTAAAAATGCACTAGGGCCTTTGTAGCAAGCTGTCTAAGGTATGTTGCATCTGCGGAAAGTCATTCAGATTATGGTGGGTGCCTTTTTCCAAAATCAGAAATTGGTCAGAAGGTTTTAAAACCTTTTTTAGTTGCTCCGCATTACTTAAGGGAATCAATGCATCATCCGTTCCGTGGAAGATACTAATTGGAGCTGTTACTTTTGGTAAGTAAGCATCTGTATAGAATTTATATTTCAAAATGCTAGCTACTGGATAGATAAATGCATAGTGTCTTACTAAAGAAATCATGCTATTATAAGGCGTTTCTAAAATCAATTGTTTGCAATCCCTAATACTGGCTAATTGGGCTGCAATGCCTGTTCCCATTGACTTTCCATAGAGTATAATTTGTCTAGGTTGGTAGCGTACCCTTGCTAGTTTATACAATTGTAGGGCCATTTCTTGCAGATTGGCTTCTGATAATGTTCCAGTAGACTTGCCAAATGTAGGATAGGCAATCATCCATACTTCATAGCCATTGCGGGTAAAGTTCTTGGCAAATTTACCATACCTATTGATATTGCCCTTATTGCCATGAAAATAGAGTACTACTCCCTTTGTTACACTGTCTTTGGTTTTGAATTGTACTAAGTTATAACTGGTTAATTCATCTAGCCTCAGGTTGGTTTCCACAAAGGGTTCTTTGAATTCAAAAACCTGATTGGGTGCAAGGGGCCAAGGATGAAAGAGTATTTTTTCTTGTAGGTAATAGAACGCAATTCCCAATAAGGCATAGACTGCCACAATAATTTTGATCCAACGGAATTGTTTTTTACTTGGTCCCTTCATAGACGCGAAAATACGTGCTGGCGGGCATTTCCTTTTTAATATTTGAGTATGTCTCTAATAAAATTATGGTACTCGTCATAAGTAGGTAGGTTATTGTGCCCACCACCGTGAATGCGAATTAAGGTAATCTTATGCGGATTAATGGCTTGTAGTTTTTCACTTTGGGTTATGGGAATAAGCCAATCCTTTGTGCCATGTATTATATAAGTGTGACAGTTCACTTTTCTAATCCACTGGTCTGTACGTAGTTTGTAGCGAAGCCACCATTTATGGGGAAGAAATGGAATGAATCGCTCCGCTACTTCAATAAAGCTATAATAAGGTGCGTCTAAGATTAAATATCTTGGTAAATTGTCTGCAGCAATCTTGGTAGCAAACCCACTGCCCATGCTCCTGCCATAAACCAATAGATGATGCTCGGGACATTTTTTTAATAATTGTTCGTAAACAAATTGCATGTCAGATAACATGTCTTTTTCTCCTCGCTTTCCGGTACTCTTTCCAAAACCACGGTAGTCTACCAATACAACATCATAACCAAAACGGTAAAAGTCTCGGGCGTATTTGGCCCATCCCTTAATGCTTCTTGAATTGCCATGAAAATAGAGAATCAAACCCTTGGGTTCCTTACCATAAAAATGCAATCCATTGATACTAACACTTGGGGCTACGTCAAAAAACAATTCTTCAAAAGGTGCGTCATATTTGTAGGTAAAGTCCAGAGGTAGTTTCTCTGGCTTGAATATAAAACGTTCCTGCAATAAATAGGTAAAAAGGAGAATGCCTCAGTAAATTAGGACGATATATAACAGTGTCATTGACAAGCACTGTTAAGATACTACATTTTTTGAACCCTATTCGTATTCGCTAGAATCGTGGTACACCCTTTTCAAATTTAGTTTAGAAATAGGTGCTACAATCAATGGGAACTTCTCTACAGATACATTGCTGGGATCCAGTCCAAAACCGCGCTCCTCTCCCAAGCTGATTTCTTTGAGCCAGAAATAGAGTTTCATCACTATTCGTTCAAAAATAGGCAGTTCATTGTCTTGACTTAGGTATTTTTCCAACACAATAAATTGAAAATCGCCCACTACATTGTTTCTTTCTAAACTTTCATAACGGCTGGTAATATTCACTTCTTTGTTGTTCACCAATTCTTCTACCACTTTACGGAACATGAGGTTGATTTTCTGTTCCATTCTGAAGCCTAGTCTAAATTCTACGCGAATGATATCGTTTGGAATAATATGTTCTACAGAGAATTCGCAGGTATAGGGATCATCCAAAACGTCAACGTGTACAAACCAATAAATATCGGCCCTTTTGGGCTTTTTATTCATGATACTATAAATGATTTTGTGCTCAATTTCCTTGGGGTTATTTGCACTGGTCATATAGATTAAGTGGGTAGAATATTTAGGAATGGTTTTGTCATTACTCAATTCCTGTATCATAGGAATATAGTGTTCCATACGCACAAACTCAACGTATCTATTTTTGATTTTACGGCTTCTGTACCAGACATACATGACCGCAAATAAAGCTCCGCCCACAATTAAAGTAACATAACCACCGTGCATGAATTTCTCCAAGTTGGCAATCAAGAAAGAAGTTTCAATGGCAAAATAGACGGCTAGATACAGATAAATCCACAAAGGGAATACCCTTTTGCTGACTAGGAAATTGGCAAATAAAATACTTGTGCTAATCATACACATGGTAATGGCTAAACCATATGCAGCACCCATATTGGCAGACTTTTGAAAATACAAAACCACCCCAATACAACCTACAAACAATAACAAACTGATACCAGGAATATAGAGCTGCCCTTTTTCTTCTGTAGGATATTGAATCTTCATTTTTGGCCACAAATTCAGTCTCATGGCTTCACTAATCAACGTGAATGATCCTGAAATCAAAGCCTGTGATGCAATAATGGCAGCTACTGTTGAAATGATAATACCGGGTAGTTTAAACCACTGGGGCATCACAGAAATAAATGGGTTGAATCCATCTGCCATTACGGAAGCTGGAATGATTTGATTATGGTGATTGGCTAGTAACCAAGCGCCTTGTCCTAAATAGTTTAGGATTAAACAGATTTTTACAAAGATCCAAGAGTACCTAATATTTGCTCGTCCACAATGCCCTAAGTCACTGTAAAGTGCCTCAGCTCCTGTGGTACATAGAAAAACTGCGCCTAAGAGCCAGAAACCTTTTGGATATCGCGTTAGCAATTCAATGGCATAATGGGGACTCAAACATTTTAGAATTGAAATATCATCTGAGAGGTGGATGATTCCCAAAATGGCCAACATGCTAAACCAAATGGCCATGATGGGCCCAAATAATTTTCCAATAGAGGCGGTACCAAATTGTTGTACAAAGAATAGCAGAGAGATAATGCCTATGACTATAGCAACAATGGTAGTCTGAGTAATATGATGCAGGGCAGGTAATTGTCTCAGACCCTCAATGGCAGAAGTAACGGTAATGGGAGGTGTAATAATTCCATCGGCCAGCAAAGCTGCGCCACCAATCATGGCTGGTAAGACCAACCATTTTTTTCTCCTTCTTACTAGTGCAAATAGCGAGAAAATACCACCCTCACCACGGTTATCCGCATTGAGTGTTAGGATCACGTATTTGACCGTTGTTTGAAGGGTTAGGGTCCAGATAATACAGGATAAAGTACCTAGAATAAGTTCATCAGATATGACTCTCCCTGTAATAATTTCGTTTAAAACGTATAGGGGAGAGGTTCCAATATCTCCGAAAATGATGCCCAACGCAATGATTAAACCTGCGCTGGTAACCTTATTAAATTGCTTGCTCACGATGCTGGGTTGGTTCTTAAATGGCTATTATTTTCCAAATGTAGCCGTAAATTCAATCAAGTGCGGTAAAATGGGCTTAAAGAATCCCAATCTTTCACCTTTTATTTACACCTATTGAAAACCTAGTTGGCGTACATTTGAAAAAAATCACTTAATTGATGCAAAAGTCAATAGCCATATGGGTACTTAGCTTGTTTCTAGGCGTTTCTGGAATCTGGGGCCAACGGGTCATCTATTCCGAGCCTGATAGGGATGACGCTCGCACCCTAAATTTTGAAATTGTTGGAAAAATGAGCGGGAATGTGCTCATTTATAAAAACTACCGTGATCTGCATTATATGACCGTCTATGACGCAGATATGAAAATGACAGAAAAGAATCGATTGGAATTTTTGCCAGAAAAGGTGGTAGACGTAGAATTGGTGCAGTATACAGACTTTATTTATCTCTATTACCAGTTTCAGAAAAAAGGCATCCAATATGCCATGGCTGTGAAACTAGATTCCCATGGCAAGAAATTGGCTGAACCAGTAGTATTGGATACCACCAATATGACTGGAACTAATGGCACCAAAGTGTATACATTTTTGACTAGTGAGAACAAACAACAGGTATTGGTTTTTAAAATTTCTACTAAGAATGACAAAGCTCATTTATTGACTACTGTATTGTTTAACAAAGAGTTGGTGTTGCAAAAAAGATCTAACATTAAAGTGGCCATGCCTGAGCGGAATGATTTTTTGACCGAGTTTGCCCTTGATAACGAGGGTGACCTTGTTTGTATTCGGGGATCAGGCACGGCACAGAATGATAATATCAACAAGATTTCACTGATTACCAAACCCGCAACAGCAGACAGTATTATTGTTAGAAACCTAAAACTGACTAGTATCTATCTGGATGATATTCGCATAAAAGTGGATAATGTAAACAAGCATTATTTGGTTACTTCTTTTTATAGCAAACTTAGAAGGGGTAATATTGACGGCTTGTATTATTCTGTTTGGGACAAATTCCAAGACAAGGAACTGGCCACCATGAATACCATTTTTACACCTGATTTTAGAGCAGATGCCAAGATGGAGGGTAATCAGAAAGAGGCTTTCAATGATTTCTTTTTGAAAAATATTGTCCTAAAAAAGGATGGTGGTTTTTTTATAGCAGCAGAATCGGCCTATAGTACTAGTAGGGGAAATACCTTGAATAGATGGGACTATTTATATGGGTCTCCTTATTATTCTACTATCTATTCTCCTATGGATTATTATTCTTACTATTCCCCACTTGGCTATTATCCTTGGAGTAGGTATAGCATGATGAATAACAATCAGGTAACGCGTTATTTTGCAGACAATGTAGTATTGCTCTCTTTTGATAAAACAGGAAAAATGGAGTGGAGTAATGTGATTAGAAAGTCTCAATTTGATGACAACTCGGATAATTTTATTGGGTATGGCATTTTAAACACAGGAGATCAAGCCCATTTCTTATTTAATATTCAAGACAAAAGAGATATGATTTTGTCTGATCAAAGCTTGTACCCCGATGGTCAAATAGACCGTAATCCAACTTTTAAGAATCTAGATCGTGGATATGATTTTATGCCTAGATATGGTAAACAGGTTGGTGCTAGACAGATGATTATTCCTTGTCAGTATAGAGGTTCTACCTGTTTTGCCAAAATTGAATTCAATTAATAGCCGTGGTATTTTTATTCAGAGATAAATCAATTGTCAATATCTTTTTTTTGGTGCTTCTAGCCATAGTGGTTCACCTACATTTTTTCTTGGTAGAACCCATTTTAATTTTGGGTAAAGGCGATGGACTATTCTCTTTGTTTTTAAACAATTACTTAAGCGAGCTACCCAGTACTTTTTTATTTATAGTCTATGAGCTGGTTATATTGATTCAGGCCATTCGACTAAATATGGTCTTGACCGATTTTAAAATGTTTCAATCTACTAATTACACTACGGCTATGACCTATGTGTTATTTACTGGATTAATTGCATCTTGGTCTTGCATTTCTGCAGCATTGTTGAGTAATTCAATGGTGTTATGGCTATTTATTTTGTTGACTAGGTTGTACAATAACCAATCGCCAAGAACCCTTTTGTTCAATATTGGCATGTTGGTGAGTATAACCATTATGGCTTATCACCCAACAGCCATTCTGATCTTGGTAGTTTTATTTGCATTGGCAGTAGTTAGACCTTTTAGGATTGCAGAATGGCTGGTCTTGTTAATGGGGATTATTTTGCCCTATTATTTTCTGATTTCTTGGCTGTTTTTGAACAATCAATTGGTTGCCCTTAAGACCTATTTGCCTGGCATACATTTTCAGTTACCCTTACAGCACCCAGACCCATGGTTAATTGGTGGTATTGCCTATTTGGTCTTAGTCCTGTTGGTAGGGATGTATTTTTGGCAGAAATACAATAACCGAATGGTCATTCAGATCAGGAAAAATTGGTCGGTGATGTTGGTGCTACTCTTCTCTCTGCTACCCATTCCCTTTGTGTTTTCAGGTGCAGGATTGGATTCTGGCACCTTAATCCTAATACCTTTAGCAGCTTTTGTGGCTAATGCCTTTGGATATCCTAAAAAAATGTTGGTTCCCAATTTATTGTTTTGGTTGGCCATAGTTTTGATTGTACATAATAACTGGGAACTCATCAAAAAATAGCTTTGGCTTAAGGTTTCAAGCTTTACCTTCGTAACAAATAGCGATAACTCAACTAAAGTAAAAATTATTTGAATATGAAATTTGGCGTAGTAGTATTCCCAGGATCTAATTGTGATAGGGATATGCAGGATTCATTGGCCCAAGATCTTGGTAAAGAAGTAATCATGCTCTGGCACAAAGATGAAGACCTAAGCATGTTTACTACAGATGATTGTATTATTCTGCCTGGTGGTTTCTCTTATGGAGACTACTTGCGTTGTGGAGCAATAGCCAGGTTTAGCCCTATGATGAAAAGTGTGATTGAATTTGCCAATAATGGTGGAAAGGTTTTGGGTGTTTGTAACGGCTTCCAAATTTTATGCGAAAGTGGCTTATTGCCAGGCGTTTTGTTGCAAAATGCCAACCAGCAATTTGTTTGCAAAAATGTATTTATCAAGAATGAACTTGGCCAGGCTTTGAAAATTCCAGTTGCCCATGGAGAAGGGCGTTTTCATGCAGATGAAGCTACCCTTAATGAATTAGAAGCCAATGGGCAGGTAATTTTTCGTTATTGCAATGAGCAAGGTGAACTTGAAGTGGCGGCCAATCCAAATGGAGCCATTAGAAATATAGCAGGCATTAGCAATAAAACTAAAAATGTATTTGGCATGATGCCACATCCAGAACGCGCTACTTCAGCAGCACTGGGTAATCTAGACGGAAAGAAAGTATTTGAATTGTTAGGATTGAATTAGCAGGTTAAACAGTTGTAGATTTAGAAATAGAAAAAATGAAAAAAAATATCTTAATTTTAGTGTTGGTCATGATGGGGTTTGTTGCAACCGCACAAATCAAAGACCCAGTTTCTTGGAAATTTGAAACTGTAAAAAAAGGGGCGGATAAATACCAATTGGTAATAACAGCAATTATTCCCCAACCTTGGCATTTATACTCTCAGAATATGGGACCAGGTGGGCCAATTCCTACCAAAATAGAGCTGAATAAAAATCCTTTGGTAACAGTTGTTGGAAAGCCAAAGGAAATTGGGAAGCTTCAGAAAACCCATGATAATAATTTTAAAATGGATGTTTTGTTTTATTCCAATGAAGTAAGTTTCATCCAAGACCTTAGTGTTAAAGCAGGTGTGAAAACCAATATATCAGGGGCAGTAAAATTTATTGTATGCGATGACAATGAATGCCTGCCACCAACCAAAAAAACATTCGATATTAAGTTGCAATAAATCTAGGGCATGAGAAAATCAGTATTAACACTGTTTGTTTTTTCAGCACTGCTGATCTCTTTTGAAACAATTGCACAGGATAAATCACCTGTGCAATTTGATTTTAAGGCAGAGCGATTAAATGATAGTTTGGCCAAATTGGTGATTCATGCCAAAATGGAAAAAAGCGTTCAATTGTTTTCTGTAAAAAAGCGTGGAGGGGATGATCCTTTTGTATCAAGTGTACACTTAGATAGTACTGCTGTATTTCTTTTGCACACTACAGATACCAGTACTGAAAATGGCGTTTTACAATTGGTAAAAGAAGCACCAGGAACAAATGCTAATTATAGGTTGTTTTCAGACTCGGTTAGTTTTGAATGGCTATTACATACCAAGAACCCAGACAGCCTAGTTTTTAAAGGGAGTTTTGCTTGGCTAGCTAAAAAAGATGCTGAATTTCCAAGTGGAGAATCAAACTTTACCCTCAAAATTCCTGCTGCAAAAACGGTATCGGCCTTGGCCACAGAATCCAAATCTGAAGACTCGCTTTGGAGTATTTTCCTGATTTGTTTGGGAACCGGTTTGTTGGCAGTAATTACACCTTGTGTTTTTCCTTTGATTCCTGTTACTGTGAGTTTCTTTTTAAAGCGGAGTAAGTCAAGGGCAGAAGGTATTAAAAATGCAGTTTGGTATTCTATTTCTATCATCGCTATTTATGCCATTCCTACTTTATTGCTCACCCTAGCTTTTGGCGGAAAAATTCTTTATACCATTTCTACTAGTGCAGTTTCCAACCTAGTATTCTTTGCCATATTCTTGGTATTTGCCATTTCTTTCTTTGGTGCATTTGAATTAACCCTACCCAATAGTTGGGCTAATAAGGCAGATGAAAAAGCAGGAAAGGGTGGGTTGATGGGGATCTTTTTTATGGCCTTAACCTTAGTGATTGTTTCTTTCTCTTGTACAGGCCCATTAGTAGGAACTTTATTGGGACAAACCAGTACCAATGGGGTTGGATCAGCACCCATTATTGGCATGTTTGGTTTTGGAATTGGGTTGGCATTGCCTTTTTCATTATTTGCTTTTTTTCCCTCTATGTTACAGTCCTTGCCAAAAAGTGGTGGCTGGTTGAATTCCGTTAAAGTGACATTTGGTTTTATTGAATTGGCACTAGCCATGAAATTCCTCTCAAATGTAGACCTGGCCTATCATTGGCATTTATTGGATAGGGACGTGTTCTTGGTAATTTGGATAGTCATCTTCACACTATTGGGACTTTACTTATTGGGTAAATTAAAATTTTCACACGATTCAGACCTGCCATTTATCAGCGTGCCGCGATTGTTTTTTGCCATTTTTAGTTTCTGTTTTGCCTTATACATGGTGCCTGGTTTGTGGGGTGCGCCTTTGAAATTATTGAGTGGGTTTATTCCTCCGGCTAGTACCCAAGAATTTAACTTGGAAGACCTAGAGTACAAATTAGATAATGCCCATATTTTATCAGGAAAATCGGGAACAACAAGTGCTTCAAATAATGCTTCAGTGGCACTGCCGCCCAAGAAATACACAGATATTCTTGAAGTACCCTATGGTTTAACTGCTTATTTTGATTTGGATGAGGGAATAGCTGCCGCCAAAGTGCTGAATAAACCAATTATGTTAGATTTTACAGGCCATTCCTGCGCCAATTGCCGAAAAATGGAACAGGAGGTTTGGAAAAATCCTGAAGTCCTTAAATTGATAAGAGAAGAGTTTGTATTAGTGAGTTTATACGTAGATGAATCCAAAGAACTACCCTTGGATGAACAACGTACCGCCTCCAATGGAGACCGCATAGAGACAGTAGGCAATAAGAACCTTGAATATGAAACTACCAAGTTTGGATTCAATGCACAACCTCTTTACAAATTTCTAGACTTACAGGGGAATCCCTTGAGTAATGTGAATTATGGTTATGATCCAAATGTTGACAAGTTTATTGATCATTTGAAGGGGGTTGTTCAGAAATTTAAAAGTGAGAAATGAATAGTGAGGAAGAAGAAGAAGTGAAGAGATAATAGATAAGAGGGAAGAGAGGAGGAAGAAAGTGAGGAATGAGGAATGAGAAGTGAGAAGTGAGGAAGAAGTAGGTGAAGAGATAATAGATAAGAGTGAAGAGAGGAGGAAGAAAGTGAGGAATGAGAAGTGAGGAGTGAGAAATGAGAAATGAGGAGTGAAGAATACACAATGATCTCATTAAACGAGATTACCCAATCTGCGCTTAGGTTTCCGTAATTGTCAGACATTATTTTTTAGACGGGGATTTGGTGAGGAGTGAAGAGAGGAGGAAGAAGAAAATGAAAAGATAAAAGTGAAGAGTGAGAAATTAAGTGGAGCGTAAGATAGGTTACTTGTTTTTTAATTTTTTGAAATGCCCCTGTTTTTATACTAGAACGAGTATAATTAAGGCCCTTCAATTTTTTACTAGAACATGTATAAAATAGCACCCCCGATTTATACTCGAACAAGTATAAAAACTTGCTTTTTTGAAAATCTCGAAAAACAAGTCAATCGCAAGTTGGTTCCAAGGGGAGGAAAGTGAAGAGTGAGGAAGAAGAAAGTGAAGAGATAATAGATAAGAGTGAAGAGAGGAGGAAGAAAGAGAGGAGTGAGAAGTGAGAAATTTGGAGGAAGGGGTAAAAATGGGTTAATAGAGCGGCGAAATCGCGGAAATAAAAAAAAGTCAAAACAATTAAGTTTTGACTTTTTTGGTTTTAATAACCGATTAAGTTTTGACCTTTTTGGTTTTAATAACCCATGTACTTATTTTACAAACGCTACGGCCTTTTTACTTTTTTG
>Ga0136644_10002896_pt1 | contig 12954 bp, 13 predicted proteins | sample C_130820_EF_Meta_FD_94780 | JGI IMG/M metagenome (GOLD analysis project Ga0136644, IMG submission 94780) | Freshwater microbial communities from Lake Croche, Canada to study carbon cycling - C_130820_EF_MetaG (v2) (version 2) | ecosystem: Environmental > Aquatic > Freshwater > Lake | place... | reverse complement strand
CGTCGTCGTCATCTTCATCTTCTAATAAACTTGGTATTCTTAGTAGAGAATATTCAATTACTTTCATAATCCTATCTTTAATTGCAGTTATCTTAGCAATTGTCTTTATTGTTACTAATGTATAATAAATAGTTACTGTATTGACATATTTATTATAATAAAATAATCTTGTAATTATTATAAATGCCTTCATCTGATTCTCCTTTTGTTAAGAGTAGCTCATTTAGTAAGTATACACCATTATTTATTGCTGCGGTGGTTGCCACACTCTGTATCCTGCTTGTTATGGGTATTATACCAGCGCCTTAAGGTATACAAGAGACCCATATCTTATTAGAGATTAAAGTAACTGTTTTATAATAAATTAATCTTATAATATAGTATAAAAAGCCTCTTATGACAGATAAACAACTAAGGAACACGAATATTAAAATTTCACTCGTATCTGTTTGCATTATAGGACTATTGATACTTACTATATTGTTTGGTCTCGGTGTTTTATAGTTTTATTGAAAACCTTTTTCTCTCTACGAGTAGCTCTTTTTTTCAATGAAGAGATGTTTACAAGACCTAGTAATTTTTCATAAATAGCGTCACCGATTACTTCATCCGTATTGGATACAGTGACATCGCTTTTCACTCGCTTCTCTTTTTTAGCCATGCTTAATGATGCAGGAATAGCAAAATTTCTACTGATAGATTGTGCTACAGGGCTTCCACCAGACATCATATCGGAATCGACCTGAAACCCTCCTGAGTAAACAAGTCCTCCTTTTTTTAAAAAGACATAACTATTCTGGTTATTGTTCATTTATAATATGTAAGACAAATTATTTATTATAAAAACGTTTAATCTCATTTATCACCTTTATTTCCCTCTGTCGTTTAATATGTTCAAAAATTTTCTTAGATTGGTTTTCATCCTTGATAATAGTACCTAAAGTTTTTTCTAAATAAGTGAATGTTAGAGGGCATGCTACATTTGTTTTCGTAAATTTCAGTTTACCATCGCTTATTTGAATAGTGCTATTTGTTAATTTGTTCGTTTCAGCATATTCTATTAAATTATTTTGTATATTTTGTCGTTTCTCTCTTAATTCACGAATTTTTTCATTGTAAAGTTTGATTTGATTATCAATAGACACCCATTGTTGAACTTGTTGTTCAAAGCTGTTGTTGTTGTTTGTATTTGTGTTTGAGGAAGAATTCATAGAAAATAAAAAGTCTATACTATAGGAAGATATAAAAAAGAATGAGAGTCATGTTATTTACTAATGCTCGGGATGAATTAAGGATAAGAGAATGGGCAGCACACCATTTACTCATTGGATTCAGTATCATTTATATTTTTGATCACAAATCAAAAGTCCCCTTAAAAAATGTCTTTCAGGATTTTGATAAACGAGTCCTTGTTGAGAGATGCGAATTAAATGGTGCTATTAAAATGCCGTTAATGAATCGGGCTGCCAAAATTGCGCAACTATTTAGAGCTGATTGGTTAATTTATTTAGATGCCGATGAATTTATTTGTTTAAATTCATTTTTAGGAGTAAAACGAATGTTATCCAGGTTTCCCTTTGCTGATACAGTGGCGCTTAATTGGACCCTATTTGGAACAAATCATCTTATTAAAGAACCGAATGCATTAATCGTAAAGAGTTATACTAAATCAGATCCTACTATAGACCGACATGTGAAGACTTTTGTAAGACCTAGCCAGATAGTGAGGGCTACCAATCCACACTTTTATCAAATTAGAAATCCTCAAAGAATGTATTCTGTTTTTAAAGAGAGAATAAGTATTTTGGAACCCCAGTTTTTTTATAAGACCTGTCCTTTTATGCAAGCACCTGCATTTATCGCTCATTATATTCATCAATCTGAGGAAACATATATGAGAAGAAAAGTGAACTTACCGGCCGATGACACAAATACATTTCGTGGAAGGGATTATGATATTCATAATAAATATAATACTGTGGAAAATACTATATTGAAAGACAAGTATGGCGACCAAATAGCCAAATTTTTACAGCAATATCGCAAATAAATAAATAGTTATAAAATTATTTATTTATTATTTTTCTAATGGCTAGTATCTACTTTTGACGGCGAGTTCTGCGAGACTTGCGTCCCTTGCTGCGACGACCATAGGTTTGGTTCAAGGCAAGCAAGCCAAAAGGAACAGCTGCTGTGCTTAAAAAGTTGCCTCCTTTCTTTCCTCGTCTTCTTCTGCGACCTCCCTTTAATTTAAGCGACATGTTTGTATTAGGTGTGCCATTAGCGTGGGTAATTTGGTTGCCCATGGCTCTAGAGTTAGGACCGAATACGTTTTGCCATTGGGTGTTTCCACTGCCAACAGCATTCATCACACTTTGCCAAGCGCTATCACCTCCTCGTTGTTTTCTAGAACGGCGTCTACCGCCCATCATCTTTGGTGCAGAACAAGACATAGTTATATATAGTCTATAGATATAAAAAATTTCTAAAGAATAGGTTTCATAATATTCTTATTACGCAAAATTAAAAGTAAGAGAATCAAAATCGCTAAAATCATTATAAAAATCAAAAATACTAGTAAAACAGTTACGTAAATATATGGATTTAATTCATATAATATCACATTCAATATAGGAGAGAAAAGAGTGCTTAATTCATACTTGATATCATCTCTCTTTAATATATCTAAACATTGTTTAACAACCGTATTCGTAATGGTAGATGGTGTAGAACTTGTATTCGGGGTTGCAGACATAATAACTAAGTAATATACTTACTATAATACTTTTTATTTGGTTTTTTTGCGTGTTAATCAATTAAAAAATGTCTTATAAAAATAATAATGGACGGTATTCATCTAGCGAATGATTCGTTTCAATTCCAAAATATATCTTTAGCGGTTCCTACTGGAATTCAAGGAGGAGCTTACTTTACCAAAATATTATGTCAAGAGAAATCTTTATATATTGAAACTCCTAAATGTCTTACAAAACAGGGGTTTATTAAAAACGGCAAAAAGATATGCACTGATTTGATGTTCGACCATAATGACGAAGAATTTATTCATTGGATAGAAAAGTTGGAATCTAGGTGTCATCAACTTATTTACGAGAATGGCGATAGTTGGTTTCAAAATAAACTAGAGTTAGACGATATTGAGTCAGCATTTACTAGCCCGCTTAAAATTTATAAATCCGGGAAATATTACTTATTAAGAGTCAATGTGAAAATGAACTATAGCACAAACTATCCGCATGTTAAAATATATAATGAGAGTGAAACACCGCTTACCATAGACGATGTCACTGCTGAAACAACTATTATTTCTATCATTGAGATACAAGGAATCAAATTTACTAGTAAAAATTTCCAAATTGAAATAGAGTTAAAACAGAGCATGGTATTAAACAGCGAACAGATATTTGAACAGTGTTTAATTAAAAAGAAGAGAGAGCCTGCTGTTTTAGCTATAACGAAGAGAGAAGAACTTGTAGTTCCTCCTCCTCCTGTTTTAGAAGAAATAAGAGAACCAGTATTACTAGAAGAAAAGGTGAAAGAAGAGAAAGAAGATGTTAAGGAAGAAGTTGTAGCTGAAGATGTTAATAGTGAACAAGAAGAAGAAAAAGAAGACACCGAAGGCGCAGAGGAAGAAGACGAAGAAGAAGACGAAGAAAAGGACAAAATCGTCATTCAAACGGAGGCTTTTACCGAGGAACCTTTAGTAGAAATAGATGAGTTTCCGGAAACAGAAACAGAAGTAGGGTTAGAGTTAACAGAATATGACCCGATGGAATCGGCAACAACTTTAGAAACAATGACATTGAAAAAACCGAATCAGGTATACTATGAAATTTACAAAGAGGCTAGAAAAAAGGCGAAAGATGCCAAAAAGGCAGCTATCCTTGCTTTTTTAGAGGCCAAGAATATTAAGAAAACTTATATTCTAGAAGATTTAGATGAAAGTGATGACGAAGTAGATGATTATTCCGATTCGGATTTAAATGAGTTTTCTGAATTGATTTAATTAAGGAATAAAGTTTAATGACTAATTAAAATGTATTCAAAAAAATATTTTATCACTAATTTTATATATAATGACTAGTTCTCTAAAAAAACTGTGGTCTGATTACGGTATCGGTGCAATTATTGTTATATTAGTCGTCGCTTATGGCGTTAGTATGCTGGCAAATAATTTGACGAGCAAAGGTATGTCCGGCTCTGAATATATGTCACAAAACTCGAACCCCGCTTATGTAAACAAAGGAGCCAAGGGTCCCGGAGGTTCTGGTTCCGGACCTCGTCCCGCCGAGGCTTTAGGCCAAAACGAGGTCTTCGCCTCTGTTAAGGGCATGGCTGGTCCTTCCATGGGTGGCATGCCTTCTTCATGCTCCAAGCCCAATATCCAGAACCCTAGCGACTTGCTCCCCAAGGATTCCAACAGTCAATGGGCTCAGTTGAACCCCCAAGGCAAGGGTGACTTGGCTAACATTAATTTGTTAAAGGCCGGTTACCACATCGGTATTGATACCATCGGCCAGAGCTTGAGAAACGCCAACCTCCAGCTTCGTTCTGAGCCCCCTAACCCTCAGCAATATGTTGGCCCTTGGAACCAGAGCACGATTGAGTCAGATTTCATGCGCCCCAACTTAGAAATTGGTCAGGGAAGTGCCTAAGCATATATGGTCACAAAATAATCAATGTATAAATACAAATATTTTTATAGATTGATAAAGTTAATCTTTTTAGAGATTAATAATAAGCTGTAATATCTGGTAAATCTTCAATGTCTTCATAAAAAAATCGTATAAAATCATTGGTTGACCCGGCATTAGGAATATGAATATGATTGCCATATTGATTATTTTGTCTAGTGGGGTCTCGTGTAATAAGTTCAAAATCCAATACACATATAGTTATAGAATCAATAAAAATTATTTTATTTGTAAAATAAACACCATCCAACAGGATAGTTTCGTCTTTAACTTGATAATTATCTGACTTTGTTATATAGTTCATAAAAGTCACTTGATCGCTATAACTATCGTATTCTTTGGATAACATTTTTTGATATATAGTTTCTATAAAGACAATGCTGGATGGTTTCAATATATAAAATCCGGTGCAGACCCCAAATCCTAATTGCTTACTACATTCTTTAGGCATTGCGTCTGCACCATAATGTTCCATAGAAATAATAATATCATATGGTAAATGAACAATCGGTGTAATATCTTTTACTAAAATAAGGTCTAAATCGCAATGTACTACAGGGACATTATAATCTTTTATAAGCTGAATATTTTTCTTCATTCGTAAAATATCCCACCAGGCATATTCATCTCGCGAAATAGGCAAACTATCAACATTGGATTCGTCATATACTACAATACCCGCATTTTTAGTAGTTTGACTTATGCGTTTTTCCCAATGAGGTCGTATAGGAGAATAACTATCACCGATACATAATGTTGAAACATAATAATCATAGTGGTTTTTATTTTTATTTTTATTTTTATTTTTATATGCTACCAAAGTAAATAATAATAACAATAATAACAATAATAATACAAAGAAAAATAAAATATAATTATTCATACTATAGACAAATATATAAATAATTAAGGTCTTTACACACTATTTCGTCTTTTCCTATGCCTAGTTTTGCGTGTTTTTTTCGGAAAAGAATATTTTTTCTTAGAATGGCGTCTTCTTTTTGTTTTCCTTTTTTTGCCTCCTATGGTTGGTTTTGGAGTGTAAATAACCTGCGAAGGTGTATATTTTTTTAGTCTTTCAGTTAGCAATTTTTTTGCTTCTGCGGATTTGCTCGATGGTCTTCCCCGAAATATTTCTTCAACATTTCTCTCAATTTCACTATCTCTCATTTCCTTAGCACGAAGTTTAGTTTTTGCGTCATCTTTAGCTTTTACTGTTGCGCTAATCTCGTCTAAAAAACTTTGTTTCTTTGCTCTACTCTCTTCTAAAACACTTTTTTTCTGTGCGCTAAGCTCTTCTAAAAATTGTTGAAATCCTGATATTTTCTTTCCTCTATGTTTCTCAATAAGATTTGCAATGATTCCTCTATCTGTCTCTTCATCTCCAGTAAGCCCCAAATATCTGTCAGAAGATGCCATATAATAATGTATAAAAGTTATATATTATAATAATATTTAAAAACTTCATAATAAAGTAAATATGGTTACTTCATTAAAGCGTCTAGCAGTAGAATTAATGGAAGATTTGATTCCAGAGTATAAATCCATTAACGTAATGTATCAAGAGAGCAAAACGATTGTTTGCATTAACAATATTACCATTACCATGAATTCTGATTATCCTTTTCGTCCTCCTACAGTTACGATAAATAATTTGCCTTATTATAAATTTGTGGTTCCACCTGTGTCAAAGAGAATTAGTGAAATAGTTCACAATGAAACCCGCACTTGTTTGTGTTGCTGTTCTATTATTAAAAACCCTAGTTTGTGGTATGTAGCTCACAGAGTAAAAGACATTTTGGCAGAAATTAAGAAGATAAATGCATTGAAGACCCGTGTGAAATATACTTTGGCCATTGCTGACCTTTGTAACTATATGGAATTGATTATAAAACAAAATGTAGACAAACATATTGAGCAAAGAATACTTGAATATTTGTGAAAAAAATAACCTTTGTATAGTATAATATCATGAAGAGCAATATTCTATGTTATATAATGATTGGATTTATCTTATTAGTCTGTTTAAAAATATACTCGGAATCAGATGTTTATAACTTAAAATGTGTTATTTCTACAGTCGATGGAAATAAATATTGCGTGAGAGATAGAACGAAAGTGAAAGAGGCCTCTGATTTATTAGCCACTGTCACTGAAAAGTGTAAAGAATTAGTGGCCTATGTAGGAAAGAAATATCCAGATGACCCCGATGTGAAACGTTTAGTAACAAATTTCAATCCTAAGAAAATCAGCGAAACCTTACCAACGAGTGAATTAACAGCTTATAGTGAGAACAAAGGAGAGAAGATTGCGTTCTGTTTGAACAAGACAAAGACGAATAATGAAACCTTGATTGATTTGAATACATTAACCTTTGTGGCTATTCATGAACTAGCTCATCTAATGACACCAAGTGTAGGACATAAACAGGATTTTTGGCAGAATTTCAAGTTCTTACTAGAGAACGCAAAAGAGATTCATATTTACAAGGTGGTGGACTATAAAAAGAATCCTACGGGATATTGTGGAATGACAATTACCGATAATCCTTTGCTAGATATGTAATTTTATAATATTATATTGTTAATAATATATAGTATTATAGTATGTTTGCGTCTTCTGCATCGCTACCATCAGGACCACCTCTTGCTCCACTTCCACCAGAAATCCAAAAAACTTATTTTTTATCAATTAAGAAAAAAATTGTGCGTGCTTATAATACTACGCCTGGTCATCCTTATTTATTATTAGGAGTATTAAATACAGAACCACATAGGTATCCTGAAATAGGTAAGGAATTCATTTATTTTAAAAGATATCCAGTAGATCTGGCAACCGGATTAGTATTATCTCCGGTAACAGGATTACCCCCAACTCAAGGAGAAGTAGATGAATATTATAAGAACCTACCTATATTTGTTGGCACATTAATAGCCAAAGAAAATATTGGGACTCAGGGGTTTCTAACATTTATTAGAAGAACATGGAACCCCGCAAATGTTATTGAGGAAATCACAGAAACTTCTGAACCGGTTAATAAAGATGAATATTATCTTTTTAGATACAGCACATTTATTACTGTGCACAAACAAAATAATCCTGGATTCTTAAGACGCATTAGGTCATTTGAAAGAAGACCTGATAATCTAGGAATTCAACTTATAGAGAGATTAAAATTTCAAGCGATAGATGAGTTTATGTCTAAAGGCGAAACAAATGATGAACCTGATGACACTTTGGAATATCCATTTGAAGAAGAACAAGCAGGAGGACATAGAGGAAAAAGAAGAAAATCTAGAAAGGGTAAAAAGTCTAGAAAGGGTAAAAAGGGTAGAAAGCTAAGAAGGTCTAGAAAAAGAGTATAAACATTTCTCTCTATTTATATGTATCAATGCACCTCCTATTGATATCTATATTATTTTTCTCTCTTACTATTAATGCCACAATCTTATTGACAAAAAATCAATGGTCATCCATTCGTTATATTTTACAAAGTCCAGAAACAACTCCGGAATTAAGAGAGAAAACGAACAAGATTATATATGAAAAATACGAAGGTTGGGCTTCACATCAAGCAAACACCTTTAAAAAAGCGCACCCTTACTTATGCAAACATATTTCTAAAAAAGAATTGGACCTATATGCCATGCAAGGTCTTTGCAAAGCCATTGAAAAATACAATCCAGAGTACTCTTTTTCACCTTATTTATATATTTACGTTCAGGGTTTCTTGTTCAAAGGCGTTAATCAATTGCAACCTATGTCCAATTTACCTCTTTATAAAAGGCTATATAAACGGTTTTCAAAAGAGAGAAAGCGTGTAAGACCTATTTTACTAAGTTACGAAGATTACTGGCAACTGGAAAAAAGACAGCCTGAACCACCAGAGTTTAGAAGCTCCTATGACGATTATATGGAAACCTTAGACAATCTTACTATCTCAGCAAGAGACAAACGAATATTTACCTATAAGTATCCCTATAAAAATGGTATTAGAACGAATGAATATGTAGCCGAATTGATGTCTCTATCGGAAGAGACAGTAAGAACTTCTATTATAAAAACGATGAATAAGATGAGAGAACACAATAATATTATGTATAAATGAAAGAAAATTTATAGATACATAATATAATATAATAATAAATGTCAGAGAAAAAGGCAAATTCTATTTATAAGGTTCATAAAGTAGTAGAAGACACTATTCAGTCTATCCATGTATTCTACTACGAAGACCATATAGAAGAAGTATTTGAAAGAGACCCGAATAATGAAGTATTCAAGAACATATTTTCACAAGAGGAACTTACCACGATTCTCGATAATAGAGTCCCTGTAATTTTTTGCAAACAACAAATCCACTTTGACGATAGTATTGGAACTATCAAATTAAAAATACAAAAGGAGTTCTCAAATACTTTTTCTCTCGATGAATTATACCTCTTTTGTCAACAAGAACAAGAGTTAAATCCAGTGAATATTTATCAGACCCTTACCCAAAATGGTCGCCTGGATCTAACACATATTCGCTTGCAACAGTTTTTATCGAACATTGTAATAGATGAAGCAAACTCATTTGATATACCAGTAAAAGACATATACACTTATGATGATATACTAGCCTTAAATATTGTAGACCGGGTTTTCAAAGTGAATAAAGTGTTAGGACAAAAGTTTTTCATTATAGAGAATGAATATCCGTTTATCGTGAATCCATATCAAGTAACAGAATACGATGAATTTATAGAACGCGCTGCGAGAAAATCAGTGACGACATTGAATAGTCATCTTCTTCTAAATATGGGACCGATTAGTAATAATATTATTACTATTTGTTTAGCAGAAGATGTCTTAGACTATACAGATAGAAATGGCATTAGTGATCGTTATACATTAGCCATTTATTTCCCCTTTTTAATGAAACAGGGAATTACCACGAGCGGAGAATATGCTGATAAAATAGATGCACTGAGAGATAAAGACGGGGAAAAAGAAGACTTAGATGAAATGTTCCAAAAAATAAGTCTATTCTACAACTTGTATGAAGGTAGAACAAGTGAATTATCCTATAAGGAACGAGGAATCATGTCTATTCGTTTTATCATGTTCCCCGTGTATAAAATGAAAATTCCTCTGGATATCATTTTCAAGTTGATTCATGCTACGGAAGAAAATCCGTTAATTAAGTTTAACCCGACTACGAGGCAAGAAAACTTATACAGGCTGTTTACAAATGGGCAAGTATCTAAAGATGGTAGGAAAATTCCGGTTCTTGATAAGAGTGATATTTTCAAATTAATGCGAGGTATTGGCAAAGTAAAATCAGTAGCTATTTATATTTTACACGAGGAGCATTCATTTGTATGTGAATTCAATGAACTAGGGGAGATTATGATTTCTAGTAAATTCGAAAAGAAGCTTTCTGTAGAGGAGGTTACTAGGCTAATTGTTACAGGAGTCAATCCTATTATTCAACAAGTGAAACAATTCTTGGAAGAAAGTGGATATACAATTTCCTTATTCGAATCGTTATTCAATGAGAGAATCGAGGTTAAAGATATTGAATATCATACAGTGGTGCAGATTGACCGTCCTTTCCGTATAAAGACGATACAAGCGTGCGTATCCAGCTGTTTTATTGTTGAGTCCAAAGATATTAAACGAGGGGTTGAGTTGAGATTCAAACGAGTAGCTAATTTTAATAAGAAGAATAGTCGTGAAGCATTTGTCATTGAAAAACAGAAACAGGGAATGCGAGGTGAAGAGATTATTGAGATTCTTATGGAAAACTATGAAATGACGGAGAGTGATGCTACACAGTTATTATCAAAAATGGCGAGCGAATTGCAAGTAGAACACGGTTCCAGAAGAAGCTCTATTGAGATAAAAGTGAATCCTGGGTTTAAAATAACGATTACATTGAATAAGTTGACGAATAATATTACGATTCAAACCGAGGGCATCGATAATATCCATTATTTAGACACTTTGCCCATTTATATAGATTCGTTAATTCGATTAACACAGCTCAATGATGAAGGACAACTCTCTTCTAAAGTCCCCCTAGATAGAGTCATGTCACTATGTAAAGGGAGAGAAACAGTGGAAGACATAGCTGTAGAAGATATTATTGCTGAATCTGAAAAAGGATTCTTAGAGCAAAAAATTCCATTCATAGAAGGGGGTGATTTGGAATTTTTGGATATGGATGAATACTTGGATAACCAAGCCTTTGAAGAAAATGAAGATAAGCAGAAGACCGCGCTTGATTTGTTCTTTTCTGATGATGAATCCGGTGATGATGAAGAAAAAGAAGAAGAAAAGCAAATAGATAGTCTTGCAGGAGGTAAATCCTCGCCTGATTCATCGTCACCTGAATCATTAGTAGAAGGAGATATTATTGGATTAGATAGTCTCTCTGAAGAGGAAAGCAGTGAAGGCTCAAGAAGAGACAAAGAAGAAACAAAGATAGCTTCTCTAGAAAGCGTTTCTCCTACTCCTCCATCTGGAGATGGGTCTCTTAGTGAAATAGGAAGTCTTTCACCTAGTTTACAAGAAGAAAAAGAGGAAGAAAAAGAGGAAGAAAAAGAGGAAGAAGAAGAGGAAGAGACAAGTAATCCAGTTTCTTTCTCATCTAATAACGATTCCTTAAATGATAATAATATTGTTGGGCTTTCATCAGAAAAAAAAAAGGAAACAGAGACAGATGAATCCAAATCTAGTTCTTTAGGGCCTATCATTAATATAGATAATCTATCTTCATCCAAAGAAGAAGAAGAAAAGAAAAAAGAAGAAGACACATATGTTCCATTGTCAGATGAAGAACTAGAGAAAGAAATCAAAAAAGCGGATATCCTTATTCAAGAAGCTGTAAGTTTACCAAAAGAAGACATGTCATCATCAGTAGAAGAAAAATCGGTGGAAGAAAAAGATGCAGAGGCAAAAGAAGAAGTAAATTCATTATCAGTGGAAGAAAAATCGGTAGAACAAGAAGATGCAGAACAAAGTTTACCAAAGGTAGAAAGTTTACCGAGTGAAGCAAGTTTACCGAGTGAAGCAAGTTTACCGAGTGAAGCAAGTTTACCGAGTGAAGCAAGTTTACCAAAGGTAGAAAGTTTACCAAGTGAAGCAAGTTCACTTATAGTAGAGGAAGAACCTGTAAAACTAGTAGAAGAAGAAAAGAAACAAAAACCAATAGAAAAGGTAAAACCATTTGTGCCTGTAGAAAAGTTGGAAAAAAATATCGATGGCATGAATTTAGCGAATCCTTATTATTTTTTCCAAAAAATGTATGACAAAGATCCTGTTCTCTTTTTAACAAAACAAAGTGGAAACTACAATGCTTATTCTAGGTCATGTGCTTCTAATATGAGACGCCAACCTGTTATTTTAACCGAGGAAGAAAAACAACGCATTGATGCAGAAAAACCAGGGTTTTTAAAAGAAAGTGATTATGTGAAATATGGCTCTAATCCTGACAACCAGTATTATTATACTTGTCCTCGTTATTGGTGCTTAAAAACAAATATGCCTCTTACAGCAGAAGAAGCTAAATCCGGTGTTTGTGGTGGAATTATCCCGGAGAACGCTACCACTGTCCCTAAGGGTAGTTATGTATATGAATTTTTCAAAGGAGCCGAACATGTATCGAGAGATAATTATAAAACACATTATCCAGGATTTTTAAAAGATGGGACACATCCAAACGGATTATGTATTCCGTGTTGTTTTAAAAACTGGAATACTCCTAGTCAAATAGAACGAAGACAACAATGTGCTAACATGTCAAAAAAACAGGAATCACCAAAGGCACCGCAGGATACAGAAAAAGATAAAGAACAAGAAGAAGAACAATATAAAGAAAAAGATAAAGAAGAACAAGATAAAGATAAAGTAGAAGTCCTACCTCTAGTAAAAGAAGTCCCAGTAGCAGAAGAAAAAGAAAAAGAAAAAGAAGTAAGTCTTATGCCACTACCAAAAAAACAAGTCGTAGAAAAAGACGAGTATTACATTATGGCTCCAGAGAAACTACCTATTACACAAAATCGTTGGGGATATTTGCCTATGGCTATCCAATTATTCTTCAATGAAGCCAGTTCGTTATGTCAAATCAGCAACACAAATACAAATATTAAACCGCATCATACTTGTTTATTAAGACACGGTGTAGAAATCAATGAAAACCAGTCATTTATAGCATGCTTAGCAGATGTTAAGTTTTATGGACAAACAGCTGTTCCAT
>Ga0136644_10002895_pt1 | contig 12954 bp, 9 predicted proteins | sample C_130820_EF_Meta_FD_94780 | JGI IMG/M metagenome (GOLD analysis project Ga0136644, IMG submission 94780) | Freshwater microbial communities from Lake Croche, Canada to study carbon cycling - C_130820_EF_MetaG (v2) (version 2) | ecosystem: Environmental > Aquatic > Freshwater > Lake | place: Lake... | reverse complement strand
TTTGATTATTAGATATGATTTGATTATTAGATATGATTTGATTATTAGATATGATTTGATTATTAGATATGATTTGATTATTAAATATGATTTGATTATTAGATATGATTTTATTATTTAATTTTTTTTTATTAGATATAAATGGTATATATATTTGTGGTATTCTAAAAAAATTTTGTATACTAGACATTTTATATTATATAATTAATATAAAATATATTAAATTAAAACTTATTTATTTGAATAATTTAACATAAGGGGACGGCGACTATAACGTATTTTGTATTATGGCATTCAACTTCAGAGTCAGCAGCGTTAATTGCAACAAGCCATTCTTGACCAGTTTTATCAGAAACTTGTACAATATTACCTTCTCCTCTGGGGGAGACAGCTTTAGCAAGAGCTTTAAGAGAAAGTTTGTATAAGATATTAAGACTGTATAATTGTTTCTTTTGTTGTCTAGTTAAATCATCAGCCTTTTTATTGATAAGAGTTTCTCTATTAACATTTGTTGTTAAATTTAATGCAGGTAAATCTTGGAAGATTTCAAGATTTTCGTCGCTGGTATCAAATAACCAACCAACTAATTGATCTTTTTTACCGCATTCTTGTTCATGAGTATATCTTAAAGTATTGGTGAAGAGATAAGCATAGTATGCTAAGTCGAGTTCAATTGTAAAGTTACCGCTACTATCGGTACTGGAAACTAATGCAATACCATTTTCATCTCCACATTCACCTTGATCATCATTACTAAAGAGATTATCTGTAGGACCAGGTATAGGATCACCATGTCTATCATTAACTCCAACGATATTGAAGCTTCCATCAGCATCACTGGCATCACCAACAGTAGGTAATTCTAAAGAATCAGTTAATATGTTGGTCCAGCCATTTCTTAATTTTTCTAATCTTAAGAAAGCAGGTGTGCAGCAATCAACTTCTTGTTCTTCAGGGCAGCAATTAGAATGGCAAACAGAGGGACCACATTTTTTCTTGTGAGACTCGCTAGGCTTAGTCACATCAAGGGGTTTTTCAGCGCAGTTGCAGGGCATAATTATATATAAATATGAATTATAAAAAAAATTTTAGTAGGTATTAAAATTTATCTATATATTTTTCAAACGCAAAATAGTTTTATATTATATTTAAAAAAAATAATTAAATATTAGTATATAATTATAATAATATATATATATATAATGTCATTAGATATCGTAAATACTGAAGATGAAATATTTATACAACATTTTCCTAAAATATTAAAAAAAGTAAAAGACGCTGAAAAGAAAAAAATAAATAATTATGGTCCATCAATAGAAGAGAAGAAGGAAATATATAAAACGATATTCAAGTATGTAAAAGATAATAAAAGAAAATTATACGGAGGTTATGCATTAAATAAGTTATTAATAAATAAGAATAAAAATTTAGCATTATATACTGAAGATGATACACCTGATATTGATTTTTATTCACCAGAGCCGATAAATGATTTAATACGTTTATGTAACATATTACACAAGGATGGTTATGAAACAGTAGAAGGTAGAGAAGCTCAACATCGTGAGACATATTCAATATTTGTAAATTATCAATTATATTGCGATATAACATATATACCAAATAATATATATCACAAGATAAGATTTTTACAGATAGATGGTTTCACAATAGTTCATCCCTGGTTTATAATGATAGATTATTTCAGGATGTTTACTGATCCGCTAGTAAGTTTTTGGAGGTTAGAAAAACATTTTGGCAGATATTTAAAATTACAGAAAACATATCCATTACCCTTAGTATCAGAACCAGTTAAGATAGTTAAATACGATAAAATAGAAATATCAGAATCAATGAATTTATTATTTAATTATTTAATAAAAAAAGAAAGTATATTATTTACTGGATTTTATGTATATAATTATTATTTATATATATCAAAATACAAGAAAGAAAATGCAAATTACAACTATATATCACTTCCATATTTAGAAGTATATTCTACAAATTACATAGAAGATGGAAAAGAATTATTAAAAGAAATAAAAACTAAATTCCCAAAAGAAGTGTCAACAAAATTATCTCACAAAGAATATTATCCATTTTCTCAATTTTATAGTAATAATTTTGTAATATACTACAATGATGGTAAAGACGAGATACCAATATTATATGTATATTCAGTTAATAATAAATGTATACCTATAAAAAAAGTACAATTAATTAATTTTAATAATTTGAATAATATAAAAGAAGAGGATTTATTAATAAATGTAGGTAGTTTTGATTTTAACATATTACATGCATTAATAATTTTAGTAAAAATACGAGTAGATGATGATAATAATTGGAATGATATTTTATATAAATTATTAAATGGATATGTAGCATTTAGAGATTATTATTTTAAAGTTAATAAATTAACATTATACGATGATTCAATATTTGAAGGATTAGTAATTGATTGTATTGGTAAAACTATTGATCCTGAAATTGAAAGAAAAATGTTAATTAAAGAAAGAAAAAAACAAGGTAAACCATTGGTTTTTAGATATGAACCAGGACAATCCAAAGAAGAATCAACATATATATTTCAGAATTCATCTGGTAATGAAATAAAAAAAGAAATAAATTTGAAGTTAGAATAAGAATATAATATAAGAATAATTTTTAAAATATATAATTATTATATTAAAATGAAAATTGGTGATTATATATTAATAAAAAATAAGTATGTTGGTAAAATAATAAAATTTTTATGGAATAATACAAATTTAATAGCTAAATTAGAGAATTATACAGATTACGTTGATCCAACTTTAAAAAGTTATAATAATTTATTAGAAAATAATAATAAAGAAGGTTATATATTAAGTACCATAAATAAAGATGTATATGAATTAAGTGATTTAATGTTAGAACAGAATATATTAAATTATCATGATTCTATTGAAAAAATAGGCATAAAAATACAAATAAATTTTAATAAATATATTCAAGGTTTAAAAACATTTATTAATAAAGATACTATTGAAGTTAATTACGAAGAAAATAATAATAATAAAAATGATAAAAATGATATTAAAATACCAAAAGTATCTATAAAAAAAATACATACATATCAAAAACAGGATATGAAAGAAGATGATTATGAAAAATATATATTAAATATGTTAAGTAATTTATTTGAAGAAAAAAAAGTTATATACGATGAAGTATTTTTAAATGAAAATCCATCTAAATACACTCCATCTATAGAGTTTTTATCAGAAAGCGATATAATAAAAGTGAAAAATATATTAAAACAAATATTAGAGAAATATTTTAAAATAGACGATGATGAATATTATAATTTTAAAAATACATTAATGTATAAACATTTAATATTTGATAATGAACTAGATACATTTTCATTAGGTAAACAAATAATTGTTAAAATAAAAGAACAATTATATAGATACCAGAATAGATTAAAATTAGAAACAGAACGTATAGAATTAAATAATTTTACAGATAATACAAATTTATTTGATTTTATAAAATTCAGAATAGTTGGTGATTATTTAGAATTAATAAATATTAATAATAATGATAATGATTTTAGAAAAATAACTCAACATTTAGTACCACATTTATCATTATTACAAGAAGAGTATGGATTACCAATTGATTATAAAAAATTATTTAATATGATATTAGAAAATAAAACTCCAGACGAAATATTATCAAATAAAGATAAAATAAAAGAAGCAATAAAAATCTTATCCCAAGAATACTACATATGTTTACAACCGAAAGTTGAATTATTATTATGGACAATATGTAGATTAATAATTTGCTGGTATTCTGATAAAATTTTATATGATAATATATATAAAATAAAGATATTAATAAATTTATATAGATCAAGAGGATTAAAAGAATTCAATCAAGATTATGACGTATTACCAATTATCACAATAATACCTAAATATGGTAAAGAATATGCAGTAAAAGTTGGTTCTCATTTAAATTATTATTTTTTTGTATATAAAAAATTAGGTAATGATGAAAGCCAGCCAACATATTTTAGAAAAATAGATGAATTAATGTATTATACAAATGGTTCACTAGAAATAAAAAAACATGTAAAACTTATTTTAAGTAAAAATAAAAAAACAGCAAAATTATTGAATGAATATCAAAATAAAGTAGAAGATACAAAATATATTAAAGATATGAATATTATGAATGAAGAAATTAAAAAATATTAAATATTACACTAATAAAAATTGAAAAATATATAAAAATATATAAAAATAAAAATACATATTTATTAAAATAATGAATAACCAAATAAAATTTGATTGGGATAATTTTAAAGAGAAAACAATAAAACAAGCTGGTAAAAATAATCTCATTAATTATATACTTAATGAGAAAAATAGAATTATAACAAAAGATTATATAAGAAACACATTATCTAATTATGGAATAGATTATCAGATAAATGACATAAAATTATTTACAACAGCAATGACACATCCATCATATATACTAAAAGACTGGAATGATTTAAAGAATTTTAAAATGATTTTTATGGGTATTAATTTAATAAATGGTGATATGTTAATACCTATATCAAACGATAATAAAGAAATGGCAGTTTCCTTAACTACTACTAGTTATGAAAGGTTAGAATTTTTAGGTGACTCAATTTTACGTTTAATTATATCTGATTATTTATTTATTAGATATAAAGAAATGCAAGAAGGATTATTAACAAAATTACGTTCTCAAATAGAAATGCGTTCATCTTTTGCTGAAATGACTAGAAAAATATGTTTAAACAAGTATGTATTATTAAGTAGAAATTATGAAGTGTTAAAGGCTCGTGAAAATAATGAAGATATCCAATGTGATATATTTGAATCATTTATAGCAGCATTATATTTAGATTCATGCGGAATAATAGCTAAAGATATTGGTAATAATTTAGATTTAATTAAATTACCTAGATCCAAAGGATATCAGATGTGTTACGATTTTGTTATTTCTCTCATTGAAGATGAAATTGATTTGGTCCAGCTATTAGAAACTGATACTAACTATAAAGATAAAATTTTACAACATTATCATGAATTAGGTTGGGGAGATCCTAAATATGGAACTATGGAAGTAATAGTAGATAACAACAAGATGGGAAAGAAATATTTTAAGATGTATGTTAGAGATGTAGATGGTAATATAATAGGTATAGGTACAGGTTCATCCAAACAAAAAGGTGAAAAATTAGCAGCCAAAAAAGCATTACAACATTTAAAGGTAATATTAAATGACAATGATGATATAATTTTAAATAAAAATTCATCCGAAATTAAACAATAGAATAAAATTATTTAACAATAGCCAATATCATTACGTGATCAGAAGATGGAAATTTATACCATTCTTCTATATTAAGCGGATGTACCAATATTGGTTTATAAAATGTATCAATAATAGTATCACAATTTTTGTTAAATTTTTTTCCATAAATATCACAACAAGTGTTTGAATTATTTTTATTTTTTAAATAATTAAAATAATATTTTTTTTTATTAATAAGAACATAATAATTATTATTTCTTATTTCATCATTGATATCTCTATTAAAATCACCTGTAATTATTACTCTATGTATATCTATTAATAAATTAGTATCATCTAATCTTATTTTATCTAAAACTTTTTGTATTGGGTTTATAACACTATTTTGTGTATCTTTTTCATGACCAGTATGTATATTAATTAAAATAAATTTATAATTATCCATTTTATTAAAAAATATTAATATATTAAATGGTCTACCTTTTTCAAATTCTCCTTTAAAACTATTTATTAAATTTAGTTTATTATGTTGCCAAATTGTAATCATATATTCTTTATCACTTTTATTAATTTTAAAAGAATAATTATGATTAAAGAGTGTTAAAACATGTTTATAATTAGAAGCTTCTTGAAAGCAATAAATTGTGGGATTATAATAATCAATAACTTTTTGTATATTAAATAAAATATTATTTTTATAATCGGATAATAATTTTTTATTAATGTTATGAAATCTATTTGAATTTTGATAATCCATTATTTGCCACAATAAATTATATGAACAGATAGATAGATTATTAAAAGTATTTTTATTATTTTTATTATTCATATTAATTAGTTATTTAATATAATAATATAATATATTTTAGAAGTTTATGAATAAAATAAATATATTTTATTTTCGATAATTAATATATAATAAAAATTATGTCAAAATATAATAAAGATGATAATTACGAAGATGATAATAAACAATTAAATGTATATCCAAATTTTAAATTAAATGGTAGAATATTTCCAATATGGATTTTAAAAAATTTTTCAAAATATAAATTACCTGAAATAATACGTAAAGACGATGAAGATCCTTGTCAAGTTAAAACTAAATTAGGACTGAAAAAATATCAAGAATTTATTACTTATTATTTAGATTACAAGTCGCCTTATCATGATATATTATTATATCACGGTTTAGGTTCTGGTAAAACAGCAACTGCTATTAATATATATAATGTTCTATATAATGCAACTTCTGGATGGAATGTATTTTTATTAATTAAAGCATCTTTACATGATAAACCATGGGAAGAAGAAATTAACAGATGGTTATTAAAACAAGATTATGATCATCGATATTCAAATATTGTATTTGTACATTATGATTCACCTTATGCAGATGTAACATTTATGGATGCTGTAAAGAACACTGATAGTTCTCTTAAGAATTTATATATTATTGATGAAGCTCATAATTTTATTAGAAATGTTTATAATAATTTAACATCTAAAAAAGGAAAAAGAGCAATTAATATTTATGATCATATTTTACAAGATAAACAAGAAAATACATCAACTAGAGTAATATTATTATCTGGAACACCTGCAATAAATAAACCATTTGAGCTAGGATTATTATTTAATTTATTACGTCCGGGAATATTTCCGAAATCTGAATCAATATTTAATCAATATTATATAGATAGTACAAATATACCAATAATTAATAGTATTACTAAAAATATGTTTCAAAGAAGAATTGTTGGACTAGTATCTTATTATATAGGTGCAACACCAGATTTGTATGCATCACAAACAATATATTATATTGATGTAAAAATGACAAAATACCAGACAGAAATATATGATTATTATGAGGAAATTGAGAATAATTATTTAAGAATGAAAAATTTATCATCACAGTCAATTAACAATGAAACATCATACATATATACAAAGCAATGTAGTAATTTTGTATTTCCAGCAATAAACGAGTTAGTAACTGGAGAAAATAGACCGAGACCAAGTAAATTTAAAATTTCAGAGAAGGAAATGGAATTAATTTTAAAAACAAATGATACAAAATTAATAAAATCAACATTAAGTTCTCAAAAACAGGCATATTTTAAAATGTTAAATAGATTTATGGATGAATTTGATAAATATTTAGAGAAAATATATATTAAAGAAAAAGATTCAAAAAATAATATATTAAATGATATTGAAAATTTTAAAAAATATTTAACATTTGAAGAATATTATACTAATGAAAAAATTAAATCAGAATTAATTACTGCATTAATTGATTGTTCTAGTAAATTTGTTAATGTAATATTTAATACCATAAAATGTACTGGACCAGTATTAATTTATTCAAATTTTGTTTTAGTTGAAGGAATTAATGTCCTTAAAATTTATTTAAAATATTTTGGTTATAATTCATATAAAAATAGTTCAAAAGATTATTTTAAATATGGAGAATTTCATAATGATATTCCTAAAGAAATTAGAAAAGAAACTGTTGAAATAGAAAGAGATATCGATAACATAAATGGAAAAAATATGAAAATTGTTATGTTTTCACCAGCAGGTGCAGAAGGTATTAGTTTAGAGAATATCAGACAAGTTCATATTATCGAACCTTATTGGAATGAAGTAAGAATAACCCAATTAATAGGTAGAGCAGTTCGTATTTGTTCACATAAAAATTTACCGATGAAAGATAGACATGTAGATGTTTTTAGATATAGATCAATGAAACATAATATTAAAATAAAAGAAATAATAGAAGGTCAAATACTTAAAAAAGAAAAAATATTAATTGAAGATGTTAATAAACTTAAAACTATAGATTACATTATTGAAAATTATGCTAGAACAAAAAATAATTTAATACAAACATTTCTTGATGCAATTAAAGAAGTAGCTATTGATTGTGAATTGTTTAAAGCTCATAATATGTATAATACAAAATATAAATGTTTTCAATTTAATGAAACATCTTTATTTGATAAACATATTGGACCTGCCTATAAAGAAAATATTTATGAAGATATTAAAATAGCTAATGGATCAAATAGTACTAAAACTTTTACTATAAAAGTTAAAGTTATCAAAATTAGTGGTATTATTGATAATGAAACAAATTTAGATAATAAACAAGATTATTGGTATAATCCTGAAAGCGGAACTGTTTATGATTATGATCTTAATTATCCTGTCGGTAAAATTAAATATGATGAAAATGATATTCCTATTAAATTAGATAAAAATATATATAAAATTGAACTTATACATATTCCGCTTATCAAAAATATTAAATAATCTTTATTTAAATTATAAATTAAATATTATATCTTTTATATATATAATGATTAAAAATACTATAATTTATATATTGATCTTCTTATTAATTGTTGTCGTATATTCTTATTTCCTGTTATATAATAATATGGCAAATTATCAAAAAACAAGATTAGATGCTATTATTCAAAAAGAAAAAATTATTAATGTGAAAGAAGTTAATATTAATAAAATGAATTTTATGAATAATGAATTATCTAAATGTAAAAATATTATCTCTCAAATTAATAATATTATTGATAATAATTTGTTATCAGCTGAAACAGTAGTACCTGAATTATTACAAACAACACCAGAAATAACAATACCATCCGAAATAACAAGACCATCTGGAATAACAATACCATCAGAAATAACAACACCATCAGAAATAACAACACCATCAGAAATAACAACACCTGGAATAATAATATCATCAGAAATAACAACACCTGGAATTATAATACCATCAGAAATAACAACACCAGGAATAACAACACCTGGAATAACAACACCAGGAATAACAACACCAAGAATAACAACACCTGGAATAACAACACCAGGAATAACAACACCAGGAATAACAACACCAGGAATAACAACACCAGGAATAACAACATCTGAAATAACAACACCAGGAATAACGTCTAAACCAGTATCAAATAAACAAAATTTAGATGCGGGTAAATATCATGTATTACCAAAACATCAAAAACCTACAATGAATTTATATGATTTATCAAATAAATCGTCTACAATATTTCCAGTAGGTAATTCTCATGTTTTTAGTACATAATAAAAATTTTTAATAATTTAATTATTAATAAAAATAATTAAATAAAATATATTTATTGATAAAAATCTATTTTAGTATTAAGTTCATTAGTGTACATACCCATTACAAAAGTAAGATGATTTTGAAAATAAGGGTTAATAGGTAATTCAAGTAATTCTACTTTTAATCTATCTAATGCAGTAAAAACAAATGATTTATAATTATTTATAATACTTTGTAAATTAAATAGAATATTTTCTTTAAATTCTAAATTTTTATTAAACCAAAATATATTATTAATAAAATTATCTATTGATATATATTCTTTTTTATTATTATTTTTTTTAATTTTAGCACAAGTAATAAAATCATTAGTAGTAACAAAATCATTTAATTCTTTATAAATATCAGTAATATCATAATCAAGTTGATTAATAACAAGTTTAGAAAAATTAAAATTACAAGAATTATCATTTTGTAATAGATCATTTATTTTATAATTATCAGTATTATAAAATGGTATTTTTTTATTAATATAAGAATTTATAAAAATAATGCATTTAATAATTTCATTAAATTTTTTAATAATTAAATTCATTTTAGAATCATCACTACTAATATCATCAAAATTAATCAATTCTGGATTTATAAGTTCTAGATTAAGTATAATATTTTTTTCGGGATCTATTTTAGAAGTATTAAGAGTAATAGGTAACCCCCATGAATTATAAAATTGTATTGATAATCTATTAATAACTCCTAATAATGAATCTTTATAAGTTTTTACAGCATAATAAGGATTACCTCTCCAATATAAAATACCAACTTGTTTATCAGGAAAAACTGTAAAAGCTTTAGTTAATATTGCATTGGTTCCTAAATTATAATTATTTTCAATTTCTTTAATATAAATTTGTATAAATCTATCAGTAAATAAAGAACAAGTTAAATTATCATCTGGAATATATCTATTATTTAAAATAATTTTTTTTTTAATTCTTTCATAATCATCTTTAATATATTGTTTAGTATCATTAAAATTAATATCTCTACAATAATCCCAATCTTCATTTAATTTCAAACAATCAAAACGTGGTAAAACAACATTATCTAATCTAATAAATTTAATATTATCAAAATCTCTAGTAATATATGGATTAAAACTTCTTTTTAATCTATCAGTATAATTTACAATAAAATTTGGATTTTGATGCAATAATGAATTTTCTAAATTAGTATTAATTTCATTATAATTATTTTTATTAATATTTTTATTATTTTTTATAGAATTTTTTAATTCAGTTTTGATATTATTTTTACCTAATGCTGAATTATTAATTCCACTATTAACAATTGGACCAAATGTAACTACATAATTAAATGGATCTGGATATTGTTGTATATTACGATCCATTGAATCAATATTTAATCTCACTTCCATAATTGATTCTTTCATTAAATTCTCATTCAAGTTAGCATATATTGTATTATCTTTATTTTTAGTATCTAACATTCTAGAAATAGGTTTATTTGCTTCAAAAGTTTTTTCAATATTATATTGTGAAAAATCTTTTAAATTTTCCAAATTACTACTATTTGCATTATGACTAAAACTTTGATTAAAAGTAGTGTGTGGACTATATTTGTTATAATTATTAACAAATTGTTGTTGATCATTGATTGCATTTTTTAATAATTTATTATCAGCATAACCTGATTGTGGAATAGAACTATTATCAAAATTTAAATTTTGAACGCTATTATAATTATAATTTGGTTGTATTCCAGATATTTGATAATTAGGTGATTCTAAATTTTTTCTAGTATTCTGTGAATTATTCATTAATATATTATTTATATAAAAATAATATATTATCTTTTATATAAAATATTTTTATTTGGGTTTAATTAAATTTAAAATAAGATAAAATAATATTATATTTATAATATTAAAAATGCAAGAATATTTTTTTTCTGAAAATAATATAACAAATCAAACTAAAAAATTAATAATTAATCTTGAATTAACTGAAGATCAACTTAATAAAGATGTTGTTCTTAAATGTAGAAAAATTATATTGAACCATATGAAAGAAACATTTGCAAAATATGGTAGTAAAAAACCAGCAAATATACCATCAGCAGATTATATTAAACAACTTAATAAAAAAAGTTTAAGTGATTGTATTAAAATTATTTCTAATAAACAAAATAATAATGATTATACTAATATTAATCAACAATTACCTTATTCACAACCTAAAGAAAGATCACAAAATAATATTTCTAAAATGAACGTATCTATGCAAAAACAAAATAATTTAATGAGAAATCCATATGATAAACCAGTACATCCACAACAGAAATTGACTCCTTCAAAAGAATACCAATCATTTTCAGATGCAGGTGGATATGCATCTTTTAATTCAAATGCAGCAGGTCCATTTATAACTGCAACAGGTGAATATGGTTTACCATTAGAAATGCAAAATAACAACGATGATAAATATAATATAACATCAACTTCAAATGATGGTAGAAAAAATTTTCAAGATGAATTAGATAGAAAAATTTCTGAATTACAAGGTAGATATAATGGTGCAATGGGATCTATGGATACAAATCAAATGAATAATAATTCAAGTTCTGGATTTTTTGGTGTACCTCAACTAGGTAACCAGCAACCACCAATTGATCCATTAGTTGCAAAATTATTAAATTTAAATAATAGTACAACTCCACCACCATTACAACAAAATTATAATCAAAATTATAATCAACAAAATAATCAATATCAAAATCAAAATCAAAATCAAACTAGTATTAATCAATTAGTAAATCAAATTAATCAACTTCAACAAACAGGACAAGTTAATCCACAAATAATACAATCTATTATGCAACAATTACAACAATTACAACAATCATCACAAATACAACAGTCACCACAAATGCAACAGTCAACAAATCAAGGTAATTCAAATAATATGAATAAATTATCGCAAAATCAAAGTATGAATCCAAGTGTTGATTATTCATTTACACCATCTGGAGATGATATGGGAAATGATTTTAATGCAGCATTTGGTCAAAATTCAGATTATAATGGAATTGATTCATTTAATTTAGCATATCAACCACCTCAAAATTATACTTCTAGTTTAGGTGATGATGATTTGAGTAAAAAATTAGAACAAATGAAACTTGATAGAGAAAAAACTAATACAGCAAATAGTAATCAACCTAAAAATGATAATTTTGATCCAATGAAATCACCTCATCAAAATAATAATAATAATAATCAAAGTAATTACAATGATTCCTTTTTTTTTTTAAATAATAAAAATAATAATAAAAAAAAAAAAAATAATAAAAAAAAAATAAAAAATAAAAAAAAAATAAAAAATAAAAAAATAAAAAAAGTAAATAAAAAAAAAAAAATTAAGTAAAAAATAAATAGGTAGAAATAAATAATAAATTAAATATAT
>Ga0136644_10002893_pt1 | contig 12955 bp, 11 predicted proteins | sample C_130820_EF_Meta_FD_94780 | JGI IMG/M metagenome (GOLD analysis project Ga0136644, IMG submission 94780) | Freshwater microbial communities from Lake Croche, Canada to study carbon cycling - C_130820_EF_MetaG (v2) (version 2) | ecosystem: Environmental > Aquatic > Freshwater > Lake | place... | reverse complement strand
TTTCAGAAAATAAATCTCCTGCGAAAAAGTTTGGCGCTTTCCATTGAAAACTTTATTCTCAACTCCGACGACTTCCATCTCTAGCGAATTTGCAATCACCGTATAGCTATCGATAATTCGATCCACAACTGCATGAAGCACTGCATAGGGTCCAAGCTTGAGCATATTGGGATGATGTTCCAAATCATTTCTTACGCTCGACAACGGGCTACCTTCACCATGGCGTACAGTGACTATAAAATTGTCACTAATAAAACATAATAATTCGCCGGTTGAAATTTCTTGTTCTGATTTGTCGAAGAAGACAGTTTTGATGACGAACAAGGTGAGCGAACCGTAGTTTTCAATTTTGGGCCGCTGTTTGGCGTTAATAGCATCTTCTACGGCGAGCGGGTGAAAATTAAGTTCACCAACTACTTTATTGAATTCCGCTGCTGTGGGTTCTGATAATCCGAGCCAGACGAATCCACCTTCTTTACGCGCGAAATCCACCAATTGGGAGATATCCGTCGGACCAACAACTCGGATACCGTTTTGATAGAGAGCCTCATCTACGATCATGGAGATAACTTACCCTGCCTAACCATTCACAGAGATAAGCGCTACTCCAGAGATCGCCAAAGCAATGCCCAAGTACTGAATTTTGTGTAGCCGCTCATGCAAAAATCTGAAGGCGAGTAGCGATGTCATGATGGGAAATAGTGACCCTAAGACCATTGCAATGGAGACCAAGCCCTTTGTCGTGGCGATTCCCAAAAGATAGTTACCCAGAAAGTCCGCCACGCCGATGGCTGCCAAAATTTTGAGGTCTCTTCGTTGAAATCCACCCAATGTTCGAAATTTCAGCGCAATGAGAGCGCAAGTACAGAGAGAGATCACACGCATAGCAGTCATGGTCAGCAACGGACTGGTCTTGCTTCCTTGCGCCATAAAAGTGAGCGCGGTACCAAATCCAATCGCGGCACAGAATCCTAGAAGAAGGGGTTTGAGTGGAAGATTTTTGACGATTTCGGGACCCGAAGCACAGAAGGCCCCTATCAGCGCTACCCCCATCCCCAGGTACTGAATAAGATGTGGGCGTTCACCAAGAATAAAGGCGTAAACCAATGGAATTATGGCGCTGAGCGAACTAATCGGTGAAACAACCCCCATGCGCCCGGTTGCTAAACCGGTATAAAACGCGACCAACCCTAGAAATCCTGCGACCCCTGCCCCTAATGCTGGTAAAAAATATCCGTTCCAGGAGAGCGTTGGCGCTATCCATGAGCCACTTGCCAGCACCAGAACGACGCCAAGTACGAAACTTATCGCCTGCGAGGCTCCGGTCACGGCCAGTGATTGATATCGCTTAGACAAATTGCCGCCGAGGAAATCGGCCGTTCCCCATAGGACACTGGAGATCAGCGCGAGAAAAGAGGCCACACGGGGAGTTTAGTAGGCTTTGCTTATGCTCTCCGACGCCCTCACCTTTCTATTTTTTGTACTGGTTGGGCTCGAAATCCGAGAAGGGTTGAATAAACCGAAGGAAGCGGTCCTACCAAGTTTATGTGCACTCTCTGGAATGATTTTGCCAGCTCTTATATTCATTCTTTTTCAGACAGGTACTGACGCCTGGGCTGTGGCTATGCCCACCGATGTCGCCTTAGCAATCGGAGCGCTGAGCATTTTGGGGAAACGAGTTAATCCTTCGGTCAGGCTCTTTCTACTTACGCTCGCCGTAGCGGACGACTTTTTCTCGTTACTCGTTATCGCCGTTTTTTTCCATAGCAAACTACATCTAGCCAGCGCCATCTATACGCTGGGAGCAGCCACAATCGGTTTCTTACTGCCATACCGTTTACAGTTCATCAAGTATCTCTCCCCCGTTGCGACTTTTGTGATCATTCCAATGTATATCTGGATCAACTTGCTCTCTCACTTACATTTCACATCAACCGGTATATCGCTTGGCATTGCATTGGTGATTGCTAGGGTCCTTGGAAAAGTTCTCGGAATTTCCTTAGCGGCCTGGTTACTGACGCGCCTCACGAAATTGCAGTTGCCAGAGAGCCTCGATTTACGAGAAATTATCGGTGTTGGATTACTCGCCGGAATGGGTATGACGGTCTCGCTAGTAATCGCACAGATCACCCTGAACGTATCGTCTCAACTGAATCAGGTCAGAGTTGCGCTATTTATTGCAGCAATAATCTCTGGAACGCTTGGAACACTCTGGCTCAGTCAGAGTACTAAATCGACGGACTAGGCACGAAAAGTTAGAAGAAAGGCGGGACTCATCGTTTTCTTGATGGGTCCCGCCTTCTGAAGCTTAGTTCTGACCAACCTTTGTCTTTGCCTTTCTATGGAAATCTTTCACAATTCCAATCGCGGCCTGGGCGAAGGCGTTGGTATAGGTTGCATTCAGATTAACAGCTGCAACCTTTGCTGCTGTCCACACACCATAATCGATGCGACCTTTTTGCTCAGCGCGCAAAACCCCGAGCGCTGCTCCTACAGGCATTCTGATTCCAGGGTTATACATAACTTTTTCATCATTCAACGCGGATACGTAGGTATCGAGACCTACACCAGCGTAGTAATCGGCAGGCATTGCCTTGGCGATCTCTAGTGCAGTGTGTGCATCGATCCAAGCCAGTGTGTCATACATGGCACTAACAACACCCTGAACTTGTGTCTGATGTGAATTAATCCAGTCAGTCATTCCATAGACAGAAGTTGCGACATAGTTGTGACCGAGTGCAGCCTTTGTCTTATCACCATAACGCATATCAGTAAGGACATAGCCAAGCTTCTGCTGAAGTACTGCGGAGATTGTTGGCTCTGTTGTCATACCGCAATCGACAGTCTTGTTCTTGAATGCGGCAAGGAATGTAGCACCGGCACCGATAACGACTGAGTGCATATCTGATGCCTTTACACCTGCTGCGGCACCGATAGCACGAGTAATGAAGTTTGTTGAAGAACCTAGGCCTGTTACTCCAACGTTAACTCCACCCTTCCAATCTGCAGGAGTCTTGATCTTATCTGCCAAATCTGTACGACATAATTCAACTTCGCCTGGTGACTTGAGAAGAACAGCTACAGATTCTGAACTCTTTCCAAGAATCTGGAGGTCGATATTGTGATCAAAGAATCCACCCGTGAGCTGAACTCCACCGGCCACCATATCGTTTGTCGCATCTCCACCGGCTGGCTCATCAACCAATTCCACATTAACACCATAACGCTGATAGAAACCAAGTTGCTTAGCCAACATGAAAGGTAGATAGATCTGTTTAGAAAGTCCACCGACTTCAATTTTTACTACGTCGGCAGCTTTTGCCGACTGTACTCCCGCTGTAGTGGTTAGGGCTAACGCAACTGCGCCGAGAACCGCTACAACTTTTTTTGATTGCTTCATTTTTTGCTCCTTTTTATTTGCGGTAAATATCCCGGAACTCATTAGAGTTCAGCCCCGGAATTCTCATTTGGTCGCCAGTTCAACAGGCGATTTTCTAACTGGGTAATTAACCATTCTGCGGTTAGAGCCATGATGGCGATTACCAACATTGCCGCATAAACGCCGTTAGGGTTGAAAGTCGCCTGCGCGGTTGCGATTAATAGCCCCAAACCATGATTGGAACCAAGAAATTCCCCGACAATTGCACCGATTATGGCGAAACCGAAAGAGACGTGCATCGAAGCCATAATCCATGCAAAAGCGGATGGCAGAACAACCCTTCGGGTAACTTGGGAATTAGAGGCGCCAAGCAGTCGTGCATTAGCGATTAACTTCTTATCTGCCTCACGAGTGCCAGTAAATGCGTTAAAGAAAACCGGAAAAAAGACCAGCACAAAGGCAAGGGCAATTTTTGAGGTGGAGCCAAGGCCCCAAATCACGGTAAAGATAGAACCGAGAACTACGCGGGGAATTGAGTTCGCAATCTTTATGTAAGGAGCGAAAACTTCTGCCAAAATTCGATTACGTCCCAGTAATATCCCAAAAATAACTCCAAGAATCACACCGATAACGAACCCATAACTCGCTTCCATTAAAGTGACGTAAGAGTTATACCAAAGCGACCCGGCAGCTGTGCCATTATGAATCCACACCATTAATTGATGCCACACCCCAGTTGGTTGACCAAAGAAGAACGAATCCATAATTTTGTGATCGGTGAGAACTTGCCAGCTCACCAATAGAAAAACAGCTAAAGAAATTTGAAGAGCTTTAATTCTAATGACGCGAAACCGAGCTTTACGCTTCAGTTGCTCTTCAGATGCGAAATCCGGGTTACCTAATGTCTGTTCAATGCTCATGCTTGGTTCACTAACCCCTTTACTTGGAAACAATCAATTGACGTTGATATGCCACATCAACCTCATCTCGTAGGACTTCCCAGAGCTCTTGGTAGATCTTGATGAATTCTGGACTAAATCGAATATCGCGAGCTTTACGGGGACGCGGTAGGTCGATCGTGAAATTTGCTTTAATGCTGCCCGGCCCCGCAGTCATAACAAAGACTCGATCAGATAGCGCAATAGCTTCTTCTAGATCGTGAGTGACAAACATAACCGTGGAACCCGTCTGCTCCCACAGCTGCATTAGCTCCTCCGTCATAATCGCGCGAGTTTGCACATCAAGTGCAGAGAATGGTTCGTCCAGAAGGAGTAGTCGGGGCTCATTGATCAGCGATTGCGCTAGGGCAACGCGTTTTCTCATTCCACCGGAAAGTTGGTGTGGAAAGTGTTTCTCGAAACCGGTTAAACCGACTTTTGCAATCCACTTTTGCACTAGCTCTATTATTTCCTGTTCTGGTAAACCACGAAAACGTGGACCAGCCGCAACATTTTGTGCAACGCTCATCCAGGGAAATGTTGCATCATGCTGAAAGACAAAACCCGTTGAGGTATCAATATCTTTTACCGTTACGTGATCTACTTGAACAGTTCCCAAACTCGGTAACTCAAGACCTGCGACCAGAGTCAAGGCGGTTGATTTGCCACAGCCAGTCGGTCCCACAAATGAAACAAACTCTCCAGGCTTGATCTCAAAATCCAACTCTTTTATTGCTTGATACCAATCACCTTTAGGAGTTCGAAATCTCTTTGACACCTTTGAAAATTGAACATGTACTCCTGAATTCATAATTGAATCGTAGGTACCGCAAGTGAGCCCCTTATTGGTTATAACGAAGTTGTTATGTTAACGCTCGTTTAAACACTTTTGCTCATAAAGCTCATTAACAAAATCTCCTGACAGAGGAGCGGATAAGAGGCAGACTTACGGTATGACATCTGCAAGAGGACGCCTGTTGCGCCTATTTTTGAATAGGGCTTTGATCGTCTTTGTTGCGGCATCTATTGGGCTGTTTATTACTTTCAACGTGGTACACCGTGCACAAAATGAAGAACACCTCACCCGGGCTCTAACTCTAGCTAAATCGATCTCAATAATGCCTGATGTAATCCATCTCGTTCAGACCGGGGATCAGGATCATGAATTAGCTCCGCTGGCTCTACGTATTGCTAAGCAAACAGGCGCTTCTTACATAGTTTTCACCGATAAATATGGAATTCGATTAAGTCATCCTAATCCTGCTCTTATTGGTCAAAGGGTTGATGATGCTTCAGCGACATTGGCTGGAGCTTCAACTAAATCGCTTGATTCGGGTTCACTTGGAATATCTGCAAATGGTAGAGCGCCAGTTTTCAATGATCTCGGGAATGTCGTAGGAATGGTTTCTGCCGGTTTTCTGTCAAAAACCTTCACAAGTGAGGATAAATATTTACAAAACTCTTTCATTTTTCTTGGTTTTGGAATCATACTTCTTGGCTTCGTATTATCTGAAGTGCTGGCACGAACGCTTCGAAATCGACAAATTGAGAACGAGTTAGAGGAAACGATCATCAAGTATCAAGAGCGTGATGCGATGCTTCATGCAATCAAAGAAGGTGTCATAACGCTGGCTACGGATCGTAAAATCACATTGATTAATGATGAAGCCATACGGTTACTAGGCCTAAATAGAAATGTAATCGGACGACCGATTGAAGAGGTGCTTCCACCGGGTCGGCTATTAGATCTGCTTGAAGGTGAAACCCCACAGGGTGAAGACGAAATCGTTCTCAACGATAACTTTTCTCTACATATCAATACCAGACCGGTGAGAAGGGTTGGAAGAATCATCGGCTCAGTCATTACACTTCGGGATCGCACCGAACATGTTGGCTTACTGCGCGAGCTAGATAGCGTCACCAACCTAACCGATGCCCTTCGTGCTCAACAACATGAGTACTCGAATCGAATTCATACCGTTACCGGATTAATTCAATTAGGTCGACTAGATGATGTGAATCGATATTTAGGTGAGATATCTACTGTAGATGCAAACTTGGCCGAGAAACTCATTAACACAATAGCAAATCAAACAGTGACTGCGCTTCTACTGGCGAAAGTTGCCATTGCACGTGAGAAAGGCGTGAAATTTACAATAGATCCTAAAACTTCATTAGATAACATCCGCCTCGACCCTAATGCCCAAATCACAGTCATCGGAAATCTCATTGATAACGCTTTAGATTCGGTAGCTGGTCAAATTAATGCTCAAGTATCGCTCACCATCGAAGAAAGTCAGATAAATAGCAAACTCATCACCGTTAGAGATAACGGAAGCGGACTTCCTGAAGATAGACCCGAGGTTGTCTTCGAAGAAGGCTTCTCGACAAAAATTTCGGAAAATAGGTCTAACCGCGGGCTGGGTCTTGCTATCGTCTCCAGACTTGTAAAACAAGCAGGTGGGAGCATCACTTGTTCCAACGACCACGGAGCAGTTTTTGTTGTAGAAATTCCGGTAAAAGATGATTAGAACCCTAATCATTGAGGATGATTTTCGGGTTGCAGAGGTTAATGCTGCTTATATCCAGATGGTGGGTGGTTACAAGGTCATAGGTGTTGCCCCGACCGCAGCCGTCGGCTATCAGCTAGTCATTGATGAAAAACCTGATCTGGTTCTTTTAGATCTCTATCTTCCTGACGAACACGGTCTCGAGCTATTTTCTAGGTTGCAACAATTACCTCGTGGTTCAAAGCCCGATGTTTTTATCATAACCGCTGCCAAAGATACACATAGTCTTAAGGATGCAATACAACTGGGTGCTGCTGCTTACTTAGTTAAACCATTTAATGGCCAAGAATTAATTGAAAGACTGAAAGCGTATAAAAGTGCTAATGAGCTTCTCAAAGCAGAAGGCGATATTTCCCAGGCCGAAGTTAACGCCGCTGTTGCTCTTATGCGTGGCGGGAAAGTTGAGGCACGAACAGAGAGGGCAACGACTAACCCGACAACTGCAATAATCATAAATTGCCTAAAAACAAATATGGAACCGATGAGCGCGAGTGAGATAGCAGTGAGGCTGGGTATTAGTCGCGCGACATCCCAACGATACCTCTCGAAACTGGTCGATCGAGAGCTTGTTGCTCTAGAGCTTCAATATGGTACTGCTGGACGACCAATCAACAAATATCGCCTCGCCTAGAAATTACTTAGAGGATTTAAATATCGATCTCGTACTAGAGCTCATTAATAGCGCCAGCGCAAAGAAGACCGCTCCTGTCCCAAATGTTCCAGATATAGCGCCAGCAAATGCCGGTAAAAGAAATTGACCTAGTCGATTACCAGCGAGTCGAATACTCACAGCAAAGGATCGTTCCTCCTCTCGACTGATGCGTGAAACCCATGCCATCGTCATCGGTTGACCCACACCTAGCGAAAGACCGGCAAAGACAATAACAATTCCAAGGAAGAGTGGTGATGTCGAAAAAATCGCGACAATACATGCGATAGATGAAATGATTATGCTCCCGAGTAGCAGTCGAAAGAAACCAATCTTTTCGGTCAAGTTTCCAAGTTTGACTCTTGAGAACATTGAAGCTGCCGCCCGAAGCGCTAAAATTACGCCAATCGCTCCCGAGGAGAATCCTCTCTCTTTTCCAAAAATAGGGAGAAAAACTACCATTACGTCAATCGAAGAACTCACGGCAAGGCTTGCATACATTGCGACCAGCATGCCCGGATTTGCCAATAGGCGGTGTAACGAAGTGTTTTCGCGTGACGATTTTGCCGATACTGTAAAAGTAGGTTTCATGGGCATTCCAAAGAAGAGTGGGATTAAACCTAATAGAGCTATAACAGCAGAGGCCAGGAAGGCATTGCTTGTCGAACGTGGCAAGACTCCGCTTGAGCCCGACACGAATGCGCCAACGATTGGGCCGATGAGTTGCCCTAATGCAGCACTAAACGTGTAATAGCCAAAGTAATTTTCATAATTAGTTCGCTCAGTTCTGTTGGCGAATATCGCTTGTGCTCCAGTCATGCAAAGCAATTGCGATATCCCAAGTAAGGCAACAACAAAAACCATCTCGACTTCATTGTGCGCCGTAGCCAAGACAAATGTAGATATGGCGATCACAACGGTTCCTAGGGCAATAAAGCGTCCTTCTCCGAATTGATTTATCCACCGGCCAAGAGGAATCGCCAATAAGAGCGGGAAAAGAGCATATAAGGCTCCAAATGAGCCAACGATGAAACTATTTGCATGAAGCTCTAATAATCGATAGCTGATCATGGGCCGGGCCAAATATGTACTTGCTTGGATAGCGACGGAATTTAATAGTGCAGCGACTACCCAACTCTCATATCGTCTTGACATGCCCAAGAGTCTTACTAATTACCCACTTCATTTGACCATCATAGATAACTGGTGCCCCGAGTGGGGGTCGAACCCACACTGGGAGGATTTTAAGTCCTCTGCCTCTGCCATTGGGCTATCGGGGCGTCTCGCGTACACGACGAAATTTGCGCGTGATTGCGTAGCTTACAGGGCAATACGGTGGCTAGATAATTGACCATAGAAGGAATCAAATCAGATTCCTAGCTTTTAAACGCCTTCATGATCGCAGCTGCTGCACCAGAGAGCTCTGCTGGAATGATCCATAATTTGCTCGCTGTGCCGTTGGCGATGATGGGCAATTGCTCTAAATATTTATAGGCAAGTACCTTTTCATCCGGATTTGCAGCATGAATCGCATCGAAGACTTTGGCGATTGCAGTGGCCTCACCCTCGGCATTAATCACCGCCGCTTGAGCTTCACCCTCTGCCCGCAAAATGTCGGCCTGCTTCTTTCCTTCGGCCAGCAAGATTTGGCTCTGCTTTTCGCCTTCTGCCGTCAAAATCGCAGCACGCTTATCGCGGTCAGCACGCATCTGCTTCTCCATAGATTCTTGGACACTTGGAGGTGGCTCGATTGCCTTGATTTCTACCCTGTTTACTCGTACTCCCCATTTGCTGGTCGCTTCATCGAGAACTCCGCGCAACACTGCATTAATGTGATCGCGTGACGTGAGGGCTTTTTCGAGGTCTAACCCGCCAACAGAATTTCGTAACGTTGTAACAACCAACTGTTCAATGCCTTGGATGTAATTCTCAATTTCGTAGGTGGCAGATTTGGGATTGGTCACTTGGAAATAAATCACTGAATCAATATTGACGACCAGATTATCTTCCGTGATCACGGGTTGTGGTGGGAAGGAGACGACTTTCTCCCTCAGATCCACAAGCGGCCGTAACCTATCAATGCCGGGAACGATAATGTTGAGACCAGGTCCCAGTGTTCGGTGATATTTGCCTAGACGTTCGACGATTCCGCCACTCGCTTGCGGAATAATTCGTATCGATACGACCGTCATCAATATTGCCAGCAGAACAAAGATTCCTAAGACGATCAATATGGCCATCACGACTCCTTTGAGTGTAGATCTGAGGTTTCTAAAGCCACCTTGGCGATTGCGCCTTCAATCTCTGTAACAATGACGGTTGAACCTGACTCAATTATTCCCGAATCACACCGGGCCGTCCAGGTTTCGCTCCGCAATGTGATTGTTCCCGATGAGCCACTTATCTCTGATGTGGCAACTGCTTTCATCCCGACCAGAGCCAATATTCCAGTATCCGAGGCTGGGGTTTTTCGGAAGATGAAGCGCATGACAAACGGCTTGAAAACCGTCAAACTCAGGACTGAAATGAGGGCAAAAACAACCAAAGGAATTGCTGCATTGGAGCTGAAAGATTGAGCTAGGGCGGCGCTGAAGGCTGCGATCGAAAATGAGGCAAAAACCAAATTAAGGGAGAGGATTTCGATGCCAGCGCAAATCCCACCAATTGCCAGCCAGATCCAAAGATGCACAGCGGTCTCCCCTAGTTACTTATCCCAATGTAACACGATAGTTTGCTGGATACTATAGGTCTCTGCATACCTCTAGATACACTAGCTAGGACACTGAAAGGTGAGCCAAACCATGAGCGAATACCAATATCCCAAAGCTTCGATCCAGCACCGACTCGGTGGCAAAGCCGTTGATGCGGCTATGTACACCGTTACCTTCGGATTTGGTTGGCTGATCTGGTCTTTAGTTGTCTGGGGACAGGGTCAGACCCCCGGTAAGCAGATTGTAAAAATGCGCGTTTACAACAAAACTACACTTCAGCCCGTCAAATGGGGACAGATGGCGTTGCGTGAATTCGTGCTTCCTTTCTCGCTCTATGTGATTACCCTAATTTTCCTGACTTTCTTTCGGGCGGCCAATCCAGATGCCAACCCATCCTATGTATTCCTTATCTACCTACCGCTATTTGTAGTCTGGTTAGTGGACGCTTGCTACATTTTTGCCGGAGATAACAAGAATCGCTTAGTTGACATTATCGCCAAGACGGATGTGTTGAACGTAGCTCCTTAGAACGCCGATAGTGGGTGAACCTAAGAAGTAGGCGAAATCCGGTTTTAGGCTTAAAAGTTTCTTACTTTTTCTGGTAACCAGATGGGCAGATAGGATTTTTCCCCGTTACTTTAGTGACGGTATTACCTTTAACACAGGTAATTGAAGTTATGGATTGCTCCGAACTGCTCGGTGAAGACGAGGGCTTCGCAGTAGATTTTGGAGAAGCGCTAGGAGAGCTAGTAGGCGTTGGTGAGCCTGTTGTTGTTGGCGATGGTCTTCCAGTTGTTGTAGGCGTTGGCGAGCCTGTTGTTGTGGGCGATGGTGTAGGGGTGGCTGATTTTGTAGAAGCTAACTGGGCGGCCTTTTTTTCGGCTGCTAACTTTGCTGCAAGTTGTAGAGCCGCCTTTTCTTTTGCTGCCTTTGCCACAAGTGCCTGCGCTGCTGCCGCCTTCGCTGCTGCAGCTTTTTTAGCCGCGGCCTTTTTCGCTGCAGCCGCTTTATCAGCTGCTGCCTTATCAGCTGCTGCCTTATCTGCAGCCGCCTTATCTGCAGCCGCCTTATCTGCAGCCGCTTTATCAGCTGCTGCCTTATCTGCAGCGGCTTTATCAGCAGCCGCTTTATCTGCTGCTGCCTTATCAGCAGCCGCTTTATCTGCTGCTGCCTTCTCCGCTGCCGCCGCTTTATCTGCTGCTGCCTTCTCCGCTGCCGCCGCTTTATCTGCAGCCGCTTTATCTGCAGCCGCTTTATCTGCTGCTGCCTTCTCGGCTGCTTTGCCTGCGCTGATCACTGCATCGATTTTTGCTTGGACAACTGTGATTCGCCGTAAAAGTTCGGTCTTAATCGTGCCTGCTTCTAGTGCATCAACTTGAGCCTTCGCCGCCGCTAAGTCACCTTGATAAATACTCAGTTCTGCTTTAGAAACGGCAGATGTTGCAGCGGCAAGCGCTGAAGGCGATGATGTCGGTGCTTGCGGTGGAGTTGGAGCAACTGGCGTCACGGGTACGACAGGAGGAACCACGACGACAACTGAATCAATCACTCTCTTTACTGCCAGTAATCGATTGTTAAGAGCAGTCTTTGCCGCACTCAACGCGCCTGAAGGTGGGTTGACTAAGGCATATGCGGCATCATAGTTAGATTTTGTCGGCGTACCTTCGGCCGTGGTAACAGCAACGGCAGCCACCAGAATTGCAGATACTGCGTTCAGACGTGTCTGTAGAGCAGGCAAGGATGTGATGAGAGGTTGAACTGTAGTGACAACGCTCTGTGCAGTACTAAAGTCAGTGGCGTTGACACTACTTTCTGCCACGGCAACATATTGAGTTAACAGCACATTTTTTGCGTCGCCCGTCGGTAGTCCTGTCACCAGTTGAATTGTTTGTGAATCTAATGGAGCGTCTCTTATTGCAACACTTGCGCCAGTGTTGATCGATATCTGGAGCGAATTAAGTTCTGCCTGAAGTCCGGCATCAAGGTTCACTGACTGCAATCCTGTAACAGCTAGCTGCGCCAAGGCAAGGTCGCGCTCTGCTGATAGGTAATCTGAGGTCGTGGGGAATTCCATCGAAATATCTGATCGCGCTAGAGCAACTGCAACACGAGCTAAAAGATATTTTTTGATGATGGATGGTACCGATGCGACGCTGGTCTGTGCGACCGAAATGTTCTCAACTGACGGCGTTCCCTCTGCATTAACTACCGCAGTTGTTGCATCGATAATAATTTTTGCAGCATCAAGCCGCGCACTATAAGCAGTTTTGGTATCAGAAGTCGGTAATGCATCAACCAAGCTCCTGGCTATATTCCAATCGCTTGTTGCGTTATCTTTTGAGGCTATCGCGTCCGAGTAATAACCTGATACCGAGAGATTTAAGGGAGGAAATGCCGAGACAGCGGCGTCAATTTCAGCTTGCAAAACTGCCATTCGAAGCAAAAGAGCAGTTTTCGATATCGAGGTCGGTAATTTTGTAACCAATCCATTATTACTCGTGCCCTGTGCGATGTTCAGATCGTTTTGCGCAATCACATAATCTGCAGGTAGCAGGGCCTGAGCGGTATCCGTCTCTGTTTGCCTTACCGATTGAGTCGCAGCTGTCAAAACATTTGTCTGCAGGATGTCGAGTCTTCCTTGCAAGTTCAATCGCACAGGTTGTCCTGCGATGAGATCATTGACTTTCGTCTGTGCAGCGGTTACATCA
>Ga0136644_10002892_pt1 | contig 12955 bp, 8 predicted proteins | sample C_130820_EF_Meta_FD_94780 | JGI IMG/M metagenome (GOLD analysis project Ga0136644, IMG submission 94780) | Freshwater microbial communities from Lake Croche, Canada to study carbon cycling - C_130820_EF_MetaG (v2) (version 2) | ecosystem: Environmental > Aquatic > Freshwater > Lake | place: Lake... | reverse complement strand
CAATACATAGTCATACAAAGGACCACTGTTGGAATGGATCGTCACGTGTGTCATGTAACTTAAATTTTTTACAACACCAACGGATTGTCCCTCAGGAGTTTCTGCGCAGCACAAATAACCCCAGGATGTATTATGCAGTTTGCGCGGTGGAATTAATTTACCACTTTTATCAACCGGTGTGGAAATTCTGCGCGCATGACTCAAACTAGACACGTATGTCAACCGGTTAAGCACCTGTGCGACACCTACCTTGTTACTATTATTCACGTGTTTAATACCAAAATCACCTGTTGAAAGAGCTCGTTTAATACCGTTTTCAATGGTGGTTGATTTGATGATTTTATAAATATTGGTCATGTTGATAATATTCAAATAATCATCCGTAGATCTCCATGATCCCGTATTAATCTCTTTCACAACCTGTTTTTCCATATCCTTTACTAGTTTGTTGAAATAATTACGAAACAAATTATTCAAAAGGGCACCCGTTAAATCAACACGTTTATTCAAATAAGAATCACGATCGTCTTGTTTGATTAAATCAAAACTCGTTTTCAAAAGCATATTCGCTGTGTAACCGAGGAAATATATTTTTTGTTCTAGGGTTGTACAATGCGGGAATAAATCATTCGACAAAATATCCGCTGTAAATTCCGCTTTTTTACGAATACCGGTTTCTTTGTCCATGTTAATAGGAGTAAACATGACATAACTGGTGATATACTTAATAGCGTCTTCCTTTGTCATACAAGTATTTGACTCAATGATCGACGCTTGTAACGCCTTTAATAATTCCTTGTTTTTTTCGTCATCAATATCAAGTAATATATGTTCGCAAATATCCTTATCCGACAATACGCCTAGAGCACGAAATACAATAAATATTGGCAACGGTTGTTTTACGCGGGGTAATTGTAGGTAAAGTGGACAACCAAACCCATTATTTTTAGATGAAATCATCATATTGATTTGCTTTGGAGAAATACATTTAAAATCTGGAACAGATTTTACTTCCGCCATCCACGTATACTTGGTATTGTTCTTTGACACATTGAAACAATAGACTCGATTTTCTGCTGCGCGTTCTTGACCCAAGACGGTTTTTTCCGATCCGTTGATAATGAAATAACCACCTGCGTCAAATTTACATTCACCGGTATGACTATTGTCTACATGTTTGTATTGATTCAAAACACAAATGTTTGATTTCAACATAATAGGTAATTTCCCAATATGAATTTTAGGGAGATTTTTATAAAAGGTTTGAATATTTTCCAAATTTGGACCATTTCTTACCATAAACTTCAGATTCATATCAATGGTCATTGCCGAGGCATAAGTGAAATTTCGTAATCTCGCCTCCTGTGGAAACATAAGTTTTGTCGCACCATTGTTTTCATGTATTTGTGGGCGATAAATATGGAAATTTTCAAAAGTCACATAAATTTCAAGAGAATATTTGCCACTTTTTCCGTCATAATCTTGTTCCGACGCAATTCTTACAGGATTAAACATATCAATTGTCTTTTGAATTTGGCAAGAAACAAAATTGTTATAAGACTCAAGTTGATGTCGAATCAATCTATCTAAATGTTGACCCTTAAAATATGTTTCAATAATCGTCCATGGGATTTCAATGTATTGATCGTTTTTTAAATCAAATACATCATCCTTATCTAGACCTCTTTCTTGTTCTTCGTTTGAGTGAATTTCTTGTTGTTTATTCATGGTAGATATTATTGAAAACATAAGTGGGGTTATAATTTATTTCAATTTATTTTTAAATTGTTTTTATTATTAGTTTATTTTTTTTTTATTTTTTTACATTATCAAATATAATTACATTTCATAATATATTTTACATTCTTTTTTTTCCACTCGTTTTTCTAGATTTCTTTGATTTTTTTGATTTCTTTGATTTCTTTGATTTCTTTGATTTCTTTGATTTCCTAGATTTTTTACCCCCCATACCAAACCAAGATGATAAAAAACTTTTTTTAGGAGGAGAAATCTCTTCTGGACGAGGAAATCTGTTTTTATCACTAATTACTACAGGAGGACTATTTGTTATAGGAGTTCGTGTAGGTAGAGGAGTGGGCATTCTCAAACCGGACCCACTTGGTTCTTCATCAAATTTTTCATCAACTTCTTTATAAAATTCTTCATCAACTTTTGGATTATTAATTCTTTGAACACCTTCCATTTTTATACAATATACAAATATATTTATTTTATAAAAAACATACCTAAATATAAGTTTTGTTATTCAATAAATGTCAAACAAATATTATGATTATTCGCTTTTTTTAGAAAATATAAATAAAAAATATTCAAATGTAAACACCAGTATATCAAAATCAACAACTAATATTGATGAAATCAATAAAAAATATGATTTATACAATTCATTCTATAATTCAAATAAGATTTTTCATTATCATTTACAAGAAAAAGAATCAGAAAATATGAATCCAAATAATACACCCGAAGAAAGTATAAATCCTGAAAATAAAGATGTCGATATATACAAACCGGAGTCATACGCATCTTGTATGAATTATAGATCAACATTGTCTTTTTTTGAGCCTTCTCCTGTAGTTAAACCCACATATGAAATAAAAAAAAGAAAAAAACCAGACTTAAAAATTATTATACCTCCATCACCACCTGTTATAAAGAAAAAAGTTTCTATAAAGACAAAAATCAACTGTTTGACCGACCTATTGGATTTGATTGAAAAATATCCATTACAAGATGATATTGAATATGATATTAACATGACATCTTTGAACAAAATCAAAACAGAATTAATTGAATTAAATCGAATGATTGGGATGAAAGAATTAAAAGAAAATGTTGTTGACCAATTATTGTATTACATACAAGATTTAAGTAAAAATTCCAATGATTATATGCATACGGTTATATACGGTCCTCCTGGTACAGGAAAAACAGAAATCGCCAGGATCATCGGTAAAATATTTGCGAATTTAGGTATATTGAAAAAGGGTGGTTTCAAAAAAGTAACACGTAGTGATTTAGTCGCGGGTTATTTGGGACAGACCGCGATAAAAACCAAAGAAGTGATTGAAGAATGCCTAGGTGGTGTTTTATTTATTGACGAGGCGTATTCTCTTGGAAATAACGAAAAACGCGATAGTTTTTCCAAAGAATGTATAGACACGTTGTGTGAGTCATTAAGTAATTACAAGGACCAATTGATGGTAATTATTGCCGGTTATGAAGAAGAATTAAAAGAGTGTTTTTTCACTTATAATCAAGGATTAGAATCGCGTTTTACCTGGAGATTCAAAATTGATAATTATAAACACAATGACTTGTTTCATATTTTTACTAAAAAAATAAAAGACAGTGGTTGGACATATGATGATAAAAATGAAAAAATATCAGCAGAATGGTTTGAAAGAAAAATGCCATATTTTAAATTTTATGGTCGAGATGTGGAAAATATGCTTTCAAAAATAAAGGTTTGTCATAGTAGAAGAGTTTTTGGAGATCCTGATAGTGAAAAAACGAAAATCACTTTTCAGGATTTAGAAAAAGGTTTTGAAATGTTTTTGAAAAATGATGAGGTAAAAAATCGTAAAAATTCTCAAGAATTAAACAAAATGTTGATGAGTATATATGTTTAGAATTTCAGGTTTAGTCATTTTATACGTAATTTTATATTTCGTAAAATAATTACGTATAAAATATTAAAAGATTATATGTCAACAAAAAAAATAACAGTAAATCCAGATTTATTTAATACGGGTGGATCAACTAGAAAAAATAGAGGTGGTGCTGAAAAAAAACCCAAACCTGTGATACCTATTCAAATTAATGAAAACTCTTTAAAAAAAAAGTTTTTAAATCGTATCAAAGAGCATAAAAATAAAGAAAAAATCGAAAGTGGAATGAAGAATAATTTTACCCAAAATGAAATCAAGGTAAAAGAACAAGTTATGAATCAAACGAATGATGGTGACGAATTTCGCGACTCATTACAATATTTATCTTTATTATCAAAAAAGAAAAAAGAAGAGGGTGTAAAAAAAAGAAACATGTCAACATTACAAAATAAAACAGTGAAAAATCCATATTCCCAACCTATATCAAATATACCGCCTCATGTAGAATTGGAATTACCCGAAGAATTAAAAGAGCCAATTAGCGTAACCCAAGAAACACCTGTTATGAATTTAAATTTTGATGATACTTATAAAAATTATTTCAATCATAATAAAAGTCAGTTTCAACAAAGACAACCAATAACTCCTCCCCCAAAACAAGAATATGTATCAACACAAAATCCTATACAAAATCAGTCCCCGCCACAAGTGAATTCTTTCCAAGTAGAAAACGACCCCCCCTATGGTTGTTTGAAAAACGCAAATAAACCAACGTATCGTAATTGGGTAAAAACTAAACGAAATATTGAAGAAATACATGATACCCCTCAATTAGTGCAGACGTCAAATATTCATTTTTCGCCAGATCCTCAAAATGAAAGACAAAAGAGACTAGAACAATTAAGAAAGAAAATGAAAGAAGATGAAATACAGAAATTAAATTCATACAATCATGCCGCGATGACCCAGTCTCCAAAAGAATTACCCGTTTCTTCGCCCGTATCGCAAAATACAATTCCCCCCGGAGGTGGCGCCGCGAATGCGGAAGAGGATCCTGACAAACGCTATATTAAACGAACAATTAAGAAAAAATATACTCTTGGTAAATCAAATATTTACCGAAAAGTCGGCATATTAATCAAAAACAACGCTACGCGTAAAAAAATAATAAATGCCCAAAAGGACTTAAAGAAAAAGTCAATCCACGAAATTAAAAAATATTTGGTAGAACACGGTTTATTAAAAGTGGGAAGTAACGCACCAAATAATGTATTAAGAAAAACCTATGAATCCGCAATGTTAACTGGTGAGGTAGTGAATCAAAATAAAGATGTTTTAATACATAATTTGATGAATGATAAAGGGGATCATGTATAATGTTTTTATTTTTATTTAAAATAAAAATCAAAATATCATTTGTAAAATACAATTAAAGAGAGAAATATATATTATAATAGAAAATAAGATAGAAATAAATACCATATGGCATTATTAAAAGAATATTTAGAATTAACAAAAAAATACCTTCGAGAATATGGAGAAAAAACTGTCGTATTGATGCAAGTTGGTGCCTTTTTTGAGGTTTACGGTTTACAAGACAAAACAACCGGAAATGTTTTTGGAAGTAAAATCACTGATTTTTCAATCGTATGCGACCTTAATATTGCCGATAAAAAAATATGCGTGGGTGCTGACTCAGTCATTATGGCTGGATTTTCTCATTACATGATTGATAAATACATTAAAAAATTACAAGACCACGGTTATACCATTGTGGTATATACACAAGATGAACAAAACAAAAATACTACCCGGAGTTTGTCGGGTATTTATTCACCCGGAACATATTTTGACCCAGTTTCATCTTCTCAAATCACCAACAATACAACTTGTATATGGATAAATACAGTAGATACCTATTGTTTTAATCATATTGGAAATTTTGACTCATTGGGGGTTTCAAAAAACAACACCAATGAGAGAAAAGATGGAATGTCCCCGCGAAGCGACAATACCAAGGTCTATGTTGGAATGGCAAATATAGATGTCATTACTGGTAAAACAAGTATTTTTGAATTTAATGAAACTTATCTTTTGAGTCCAACCACCTTTGACGAATTAGAGCGTTTTATTTCTATTTACAAACCAAGTGAATGTATACTGATTGGAAATATTGGAGAAAAAGAAATGGAACACGTGATTAGTTACGCAAATATTGAATCCAAATCAATACATAAAATATGTTTAAATGATGACCAGGATGATACTGTTATGAAAGAGAAAATTCGGCGAACACTCAACTGTGAAAAACAAATATACCAGAAGGAATTATTGACGAAATTCTATGAAATATCAGACTTTGACGCTTTTTACCAGAATTTTTATGAAAATACTATTGCCACGCAGGCATTTTGTTTTCTATTGGATTTCATTTATCAACACAATCCATATTTGGTGAATAAAATCAGCGATCCCAAATTCGAAAATTGTAGTGACAGGCTGATACTTGCGAATCATTCCTTGAAACAACTCAATATTGTGGATGACCATAATTATACTGGTAAATACTCGTCGGTTGAAAAAATGTTGAATGTATGTATTACATCCATGGGAAAACGCCGGTTTTCCAATCGTCTTTTAAACCCGACGACCAATGTGGATGACTTGAACAATGAATATAATATTACTGAGCATATGCTTGGTGTCGGAGAAAAATATGAATTTCTAAAAAATAAACTTGTCGTCATCAAAGATATTTCCAAATTGGTGCGTCAAATCGTCATGAAAAAGGTATCGCCAAAAATGCTGATACAATTTTACAAAAATTTACAAATCACTGATGCGGATCTTTTTCACCCGATTTTCACCAATGACGCTGTGTTGATTAAATATTTACAAGACAAAATTCCAGAATTTTCAAATATATCCACCTATTGTAAACGTATTTGCGAATTTATAGTTTCACGCCTGGATACTTCATTATGTGATGAAATAGAATCCTTTAGTAATTTTGAATTAAATTTTATAAAAAAGGGAATTGATATTGAACTTGATGAGAGAAATGAAACACTCTTGGAATCCAATGATAAATTAGAGGCTATACGCAGTTTTTTGAACTCCTCCATATCAAAATTTGAAAAATCCGGAAAGACATCGGCAAGCGATTATGTGAAAATCCACGAAACCGAGAAGAATTCATTTAGTTTAGTCGCCACGAAACGCCGATGTAATATTTTGAAAGAAAGTTTTTTAAAACCCACAACTGTCAACCTAAAATATGTTTCCTCTTTTGATGGACAAACAAAAACTTTTGATTTTAAAACCGAGCTGTTTTTTTCAACACAAACGGCATCAAATGACGCCATCACCAGCACAGTCATACAAGAATTGTGTAAAAATATATCGACGATTAAAATACAAATGAAAGATTTAATTACGCGGATTTATTTGGAAATTCTTACTAAAATGGAGCAATATTTGAATGAAATCAATACCATTATTGAATTTGTCACTTTATTAGATGTCGTATATGCGAAAACCGTGATTGCCAAAAAATACAATTATTGTCGACCCGTGATTACGGATGGCGATCCATCATCGAAATCTTTTGTGAATGCGCGTGGTTTGCGTCATTGTTTAATAGAACATTTACAACAAAATGAATTATATGTGGCAAACGATATTGTTTTGGGTAATGATTCGGTGAATGGAATTCTTTTGTATGGAACAAATGCCGTAGGTAAAACTAGTTTTATAAGGGCGATTGGTATAGCGATTGTCATGGCGCAAGCCGGACTTTATGTCCCGTGCTCATCATTTGAATATCAACCATATAAATATATATTTACACGAATTTTAGGTAATGATAATATTTTCAAGGGACTTTCAACGTTTGCGGTTGAAATGTCGGAATTGCGTACGATATTGCGATTAGCAGATGAAAAAAGTATCGTTTTGGGAGATGAATTATGCTCTGGAACAGAAAGTATATCGGCCACCAGTATTTTTGTTGCGGGGGTGAAACAACTGGAGGAGAAAAATACATCTTTTATATTTGCTACGCATTTACACGAAATCGTAGGTTATGATGAAATACATGATCTCAAAACTGTATTATTAAAACATATGTCTGTCATTTATGACCGCGAAAATGACAAGTTGATTTATGATCGTAAATTAAAAGACGGCCCGGGTGATAATATGTATGGTTTAGAAGTATGTAAATCCTTGAATTTACCCGAAACATTTTTGGAATTGGCACACAATATTCGTATGAAATATCATCCAATTTCAGGTAGTATATTGGGTTTGAAAACATCCCATTATAATGCTAAAAAAATAGTTGGAATATGTGAAATGTGTAAAGAACAAATGGGGCAAGAAGTACATCATTTACAACACCAGCGAGCAGCAAATGAAAAAGGGGTGATACAAGAGGAAAATGAAACTCCTTTTCATAAAAATCGAGTTGCGAATTTAATGAGTTTGTGTGAAAAGTGTCATGATAAAATTCATAAACAGAGCGAAACAAAAGTAAAACATAAAAAGGTGAAAACCAGTAAAGGAATAGAATTATTTTAGAAATAAATTTAGATATTATAATATTTAATTATATATATTAACTATTATATGGATCAAATATTTGAAAAGAAATATATAGATGAATACAATAATTATTTAAAAGATGTTATTTTCTTGGGTCATCATCCACTTCAAATAATACAACAAGAAATGTCCGACAATTTAAAAAAAAATATTATGAAACGATCTTTTTTTAATCAAAAAGAAGACTATTTCATGAAAGCTTATGATAATATTTCAAATGTGTTACCCCGACTCAGCTCTGTTAATAATATAGATAATACTTACTTAGACAATTGGAAAGATTGTGTTAAAGATTGTTATACTATTTGTCATGACTATGTTAAAAATGAGGTAGAATCTACTGCTTATATGTTACGTACATTAACGGCGAGTGTTTTGGGAAATACCGAAGAATATAAGATTTGTTTTTTTACTAATTATGATCCTTTTAATTATCCTGGACAAATGAGTGGGAAATGGAAGGATGACCAAAAATTTTTTCAAATTGAAATATGTAAAGTATCAAAAGAGGGAATTATTTTAAATGAAACAAAAGCAAAAAATGGTCGGTTTATTTTAGGTGCTGGTCCAAGTGCGTCTGGGAAAACATATAATGCGGGGTTAATTATTGAAATGATGAAAATAGTAGACCCGTTATTTCCTACATTTTTTATGACGATTGATGGCGGCACTTATAGAGAAAAATCAGTTATTTATCAAATCATTGTGGATGCTATTAAAAACAAAAATCAATATCCTGGATTAAAAAATTTAATGTCGGCGGGTATTGGAGGTAATTCAATTTTTGAAACAGATTCTATGAAAAAAGTAATAAATGACTATTTACTTGAACAAACAAGGAGAAAAGGTGACGACAAATTTGTGGTTAGTTTATATGTCCCAGAAACACTTTCTGGCTGTTCTACACCGCAAAATTTGATTACTCGTGCTTATGGGTTTGTAAGTAATTCTTGTGAAAAAAAAATAGAAATATATATTGAAATCACGGGAGATAATAATTGGATTGGATTAATGATTTATCAACATAAAACTGGTGGAGATGGTTGTCCTTTCATAAGTGGTTATAAATGTAAAGGATGTACGGAATCTGGAAAAGAGCGTGAAAAAAAGGAAGGAAAAAAGTATAGTTCTGGTGCTTGGAAATTATCTTATGATAATGGTTTATATACTATAAATCATGCCCCAAATTATAGAATTTTATTTCACAATAGTGGTAAGAGTGGTACTCCAAGTATTTTTGAAGATTTATCAGTATCTGAAAATAAAATTCCCTATAATACAAATCAAGATATTCGTAATTTTTTTACCAATGAAAATATAGTATATATAAATGGTGAAATAACCCAACATTCAGAGTGTAAAGATTATTTGTTAAAAGATTGTAAAATTCACAAGACTGAAGAACCACCGCAAGATGTTGTAAGAATCGATGAAGAATTTGATAAAAAATATAAGAATAAATACATTGGAATACCTAAAAAATTAATAGATATTATTGAGAAAAAACAATTTAATGATATTGATGATGATGATGAAATATTAATTTTATTACTTATTATACAAAAATTTATTATTCGTGAATTTCTTGTTTTATCCATCATGGATACTAATATTATGGAGGACACTGAAAAAGATTATAACTATTATCAAATAAATACGAATAATTTCATTTATAGTGAAGATTATGATCATTTTATTACAATGATTAGTTATGATGAAATTAAACTATATGAATTAATAACAACCACAAATGTAGAGGTTGATGATAAATCAATCAAACCATCTAGTTTTTTCAGCTCATTTAATCTTTTTCCATCAACATTATCAACTACAACTGGAAAAAAAATAGAATATGATGTTGAAGATAAATCAAAAAAACCTGATAGCTTTATGAATTCATTAAATTTAGTTAATATTTTTTCATCCACTGGTAACAAATCACATGTATCAACTAAAACTATTCTTGAAGATAAACCCATAGATGAAGAAGAAAATGTTCAAATAACCAATGATATTACACTTGGAGATATAGATACTATATTCAAGAATGGTAGACTTATTGGAATACCTAAAACAATTATGGAAGAGGATTATACTTTATTACCAAATATAATGAATCATTTGAAAAAAAGTATAAGATCCAAGAATTTTGGTATATTAATTAATTATAGAAATTATATAAGCGATGAATTCGAAAAACAAGGTCTTGATGAAAATGGTTATATTCCATTAGATAAATTTTTGGAAATATTTAACGATGACAAGGGAAATAATCCTCTCACTAGAGATGAAAATATTCTTAATTATATTTCTAGTAATTTTGGAGAGAGTGACAATAAAGTGAGTTATGATACATTTATGCGTATCTATGATGATTACGATTTTAAAGATCAACAAAAAACTATATTAACATATTTAATAGCTAATAATATTATTACACCAATCATTGTAAATGAAGATAATTTAATATTTAATGATAAATATCAATATGATGAAAAGTTATATGATTATTATGAAATAAATATAGAAAATTATATCAATCGTCGTATAGATGACATTAAAAAAGATTTAGTCTATGATTTTAATAAATTATCCAAAAACAATACTTTATATATCTATAAAATGAAAAATGACACATCTTTATTAAGCTCAGTTATTAATAAAACGAACGATTTGGGTAAAATAATTGGAGAGTCCGAAAATATCTCCACCGGAGAATTATTACAAGAATTATCAGGTAAACCACCCAATGAAGAAACAATGAAAGATGAAGGCATTGATATTAATACAAGTAACCCAATTCAACAAAATAGTAAAAGTCCAAATTGTGATGTAGCAGAAAAGAATGAAAATGTAAAACCTGGTGTTCCTGTGACACAGTCAACTGAATCTACCATTACAAGTTCTACACCGATGATAAATCATGAATATGAAACAAAAACTGAAACAAAAACTGAAACAAAACCGGAAATAAAAGAAAAAACCGTTAAATCACGATCAAAAAAAATTAAAAAAGAAACAACCCCTAAAAATATAACTCTACGTAGTAGTTCTAGGCTTAAAGATAAAGAAGTCAAAAATTACAAAGTATAATAAATAAAAATAAAATTGAAGTAAATAGATTTAAATATTTATTTCAATACTATATATATAGAATATAAAACTAATGATTATTCCAATTAAATGTTTCACCTGCGGTATGGTTTTGGCAGACAAGTATCGTTACTATGTGGAAGAAGTCCGAAAACGTAAATTAGAAAAAAATATGGATGTAGACAAAGTCACGTATTTGACCAAAGAGTTTAGACAAAAAACTCCTGAAGGTGAAGTCATGGACGAATTATTATTGAAACGAATGTGTTGTCGTCGTCACATGTTGACCCACGTCGATATTGAATAATATAATATGTACGTGTTACTTATATAAAATGTATATAAATAAAAATATAATATTGTTATTTATATATAATTAAAGTAATGACAAAAATGCGTAAAACATTAAGAAAACAAAAACAACAAAAAGTATGGAATATGAGGGGTTGTTCTAGAAAAAATAAAAAATGTGTAGGTGGAATGCGTGGAGGAGGATGCGGTTGTGGAAACCCTTTTTTCGGTGGTAATCAACGTGGTGGAGGTTGTGGGTGTGGTGCTTCTATTTTAGGCGGAGCTCAAACCGGAGGTATGAAAATGGGCGGAAGTGACCCAGCACTTATTGGAACTCCATGGACGGCAAACATTAGCACTTGGCCCGGTGTAGCAGGAAACGCCGGTCAAAGTAACTTTTTTTCTTTGAATAAATATACACCATTTAGCCCAGAAACACAAATGGGTCAAGAAAGAATTGGCGGTATTTTTCCACCAGAAAATGTAAAATATTTAGTGGGAGGTGGAAAACGCGGAAGAAAATCAAAAAGTAAAAGAACCCAAAAACATAGACTTCATAAAAATTCCAGAAATAAAAAATTATTAAAAGGTGGTTCTGGTTTTATTGGTCAAGACTTGATAAATAGTGGTAGAAGTATACAATTTGGTTTAGGAAGTGCGTACAATACTTTAAGAGGATATCCATTACCCGTTGATCCACAACCATATTCAGACCAATACACAAAAAACCCATACATGAACCTTAAATCTATATAATTTGTCTATTTTTATAAAAAATAATTTTATTTTTAAGATATTTTTATTATATTTATATATTTTATAAAATGGCTTTTCCAAAAACCCTGAAAGAGTTGTGCACCCCTGCATTTATATATTTTATATTATCCGTTATAGGTATTTTAGTAACTCTCATTAGTAATTTAGGTAATACAAACATATATGCTTTAGGTAGATTTTCATCACCTGTACCAAATACCTTGTTGATATTTATTTTAAAACTAATTTACATTTTCTTCTGGACATGGATTCTTAACTTGATGTGTAAAGATGGTCACCGTGAAATATCCTGGTTCCTAGTATTATTACCATTTATTCTTTATTTTTTAATTTTAGTATTTGTATAATAACGGGGAATCAATAATAAATACACTATAAAAATAGATTATAAAATATATTATTATATTTGTATATTTTATAAATGGCTTTTCCAAAAAAGTTAAAAGAATTGTGCACTCCGGCATTTATATATTTTCTATTATCTGTTATAGGAATTTTAGTAACTGTAGTAACTAATTTAACTAGTAAAAGTAATATGTACACTTTAGGTAATTTTT
>Ga0136644_10002891_pt1 | contig 12957 bp, 10 predicted proteins | sample C_130820_EF_Meta_FD_94780 | JGI IMG/M metagenome (GOLD analysis project Ga0136644, IMG submission 94780) | Freshwater microbial communities from Lake Croche, Canada to study carbon cycling - C_130820_EF_MetaG (v2) (version 2) | ecosystem: Environmental > Aquatic > Freshwater > Lake | place... | reverse complement strand
GTGGGTTGCGGTGCTTTTCCTTTGGCCCAAGCCTCATATTCGCCTTGAGGCACAACGGAAAGTTTTCCAAACATTTTGTAGTGGCCTTGGCCGCAGAGTTGGTTGCAGGCGAGCTGAAATTTTCCTGTCTGCTCAGCTTTTAGCCAAACAAAGTCATAGATTCGGCCAGGCACCATGTCCTGATACAGTCTGAATTCAGGAACATAAAAGGCATGAATCACGTCTTTGGAGCCGAGATAAAGACGGATTGGTCGTTCGACCGGAAACACGAGTTCGCCATAGGTCGTAAAATCATCCAACCCCGCGGGGTCAGCCGGATCGACCCCAAACGGATTTTCTTTGGTAACTTTCGAAGCTGTCATTTTAGCAAGTTTGCCGTCGGCTCCGGGGTAACGAACATTCCATCCAAACTGCTCGCCAATCACCGCCACAGGTAAGGCATCGGCAGGTGGAGTTTTTAGACGCATCTGGGTCCACTGCTCGTTTCCGTAAATGGCCAAAGCCAGAAAAATGAACACGGGAATTCCAGTCCAGATAACTTCCAAGGTGTTATTGCCATGGCTATGAACCGCGGAAACGCCTGGCCTAGCCCGGTACTTCACAATGAAGTAAATCATCGTTGAAAAAACCGCCACTGCCGTCACCCCAGTCAGAATCAAGATCACATAGAAAATGAAGTCGATTTCATGGCCGAACATGGTCACGTTGCGGGGCAACCACCAGACACTGGTCTGCCGGATTTCAGCTTGGGCGCCAGAAATAGCCAATCCAAGAAGAGCCAGGGTGAGTAGCTGGACACGACTGAATAGGAATCGCATGGCAAGGAGTCTCCAACGGTTTTGGCAGATTTCAACCCCTGCCCAGCAATTTACACCCTTCGAGAGCCAGCACCCTTGAACTATCCAAAAATGAGAGCGAAAAGAGCTGTAAATAAAACTAATACGCAATGCCTTATGGTTAATACTTCTAATGCTTCCTTGATGAACTGCAAAAGAACCTCCATTTTCAGATCACTCCAATATTTGGGCTTCCTTTTGAAAACACTACTCTAACTCCACCATGGCCAATATTTTCCCCCGCTACACCAACTGGTTGCCCATCAAGATTCTTGTCTGTTTGGCAGTGGTGGCGGCTAGTGTCGTATCCGGAATGGCGTATTACTTTACTCCAAAATACACCCGGGTGGGATATCAACCCACCCAACCCGTTGCCTTTGATCACTCCCTCCACGTGAATCAGCTCGGCATGGATTGCCGTTACTGTCATACGGGAGTGGAAAAATCCTCCCACTCGAATATTCCCGCCACGCAAACCTGCATGAACTGCCACACGCAGATCAAATCCCTTAGTCCAAAGCTTGCCGCGGTTCGGGAGTCCTGGAAGTCGGGCAATCCAGTTCCTTGGGTCCGCATTCACAAGGCACCGGACTACGTCTATTTCAACCACGCCGTCCATGTGAACCGGGGGGTTAGCTGCGTAGCCTGTCACGGTCATGTGAACCATATGGAAGTCGTTTACCACGCCAAGCCGCACAGCATGGGATGGTGTTTGGAGTGCCACCGGGCCCCGGAAAATCAACTTCGTCCCCTCGACCAAATCACCAATCTCGACTGGGAACCCCCAGCAGGAACCAGCCAACGAGAAATCGGCGCAAAGTTTGTGAAAGAATGGAACGTTAACCCGCCGGTGAGCTGCAGCGGGTGCCATCGCTAAAAAATGAAGCGTACTCTTCATCATCCCGAATCCAATGCAAACGGCCGCACCTACTGGCGCAGCTTGGGCGAGTATGCCCGCACCCCCGATTTTGAAGAGTGGCTTCACCGGGAATTTCCCGCCGGGGCCGCCGAATGGGAAAATGATCCTCTTTCTCGTCGAAGCTTTCTCCGCCTGATGGGCGCTTCGCTAGCTTTGGCCGGGCTAAGCCTTACGGGTTGCCGCCGTCCGGAAGCTCATTTGGTACCCTTCACGCAATCTCCCGAGTGGGTGGTTTCAGGAAAAAAGATGTCCTTCGCCACGGCCCAACCCAGGCGCCGGGGTGCAGTTCCTCTGTTGGCCACGACATTTGACGGACGCCCCGTAAAGATGGAGGGCAATCCGCTTCACCCTGCCAGTCAAGGTGCGAGTGATAATCACGCTCAAGCATCGATCTTAGACCTTTACGATCCTTCCCGCCGTCAATTCATCACCCGCCATGGCAAGAAAGCTGCAACCAAGGCGACCGAAGAAGAACTTCAAACAGAAATCAACCGGATCCGAACAGAATCCGCTTCGACGGCAGGGGCTTCCTTGGCGATTCTGGCCGATGAAACTCTTTCCCCGAGCCGAGAAAGACTCCGCTCGGAGATCCAGCGGCAATTCCCCCAAGCAACTTGGGCTACGTACGAACCCTTAGCCCCAGGACGCGACCTCGAGGCCTCCGCGGCGATTTTCGGAGCCAACACTGAATTCCGTCCGAATCTTTCCGCCGCCTCAACAATCCTCTCTGTTGATTGCGATTTTCTCGGCTCGGATGAAGGAGATCTGATGGATACGCGGGGCTTTGCCTCCGGACGTCGGACGCGCAAACCCGGGGACAAAATGAACCGACTCTATGTCGTCGAACCAAGATTTTCCCTCACGGGAACCATGGCCGACCATCGTCTCTCGCTTCGGGCAGGTACCGCCAGCGCTTTCCTGCTCGAACTGGCACGCCAGATCCGATCCATCCGTCCTAGTGCAGAACTCAACAACATCCTCTCTCAGGCTCCCGACCTCCCTCTGCCTTCCGGAATTGATCCCGCCTGGATTCGTGAATGTGCCGCCGACTTAGTAACTAACGGCAGCCATTCTCTCATCCTTGTGGGACGCCGCCATTCCGTGGGCCTTCAGGCTCTGGCTCTTATCTTAAACTCTTCTTTAGGATCGATTGGTACAACTCTTCTCATTCAACCAAGATTAAGTGCGACTTCCACTTCCATGGATTCACTCGCCCAAAAGATCCGTGGCGGATCCATTCGGACTCTGTTGATTCTTGGTGGGGATCCGGCTTACAACGCTCCTACTGATCTCGACTGGCCTGGATTACAGGCTTCAGTCGAAACATCCATCCACCTCTCTCCTGTTTATAACGCGACTTCAGCTTGGTCGTCTTGGTTCGTTCCGGGGACTCATTATCTAGAATCTTGGGGGGATACCCTTGCGAGAGATGGTTCCTATCTCTCGATTCAGCCTGCGATCCAACCTCTCTGGTCTGGGGAAAGCCAATTGGATTTCCTTTCTCGTCTCGCCGGGCGCCCTAAGCCGATCGGACCCGCCTTGATTCGCGAGACCTTCGCAGCCAAGACAAATTTGGCCGGGGAAAAACTTGATCAGGCGTGGAATGATTTCGTCCGGGAAGGATTTTTACCTTCTTCTGCATCCACATCCACCAGTCGGATCAACAATCTAACCCCATTGGCCGGCCTTCTTTCACAAATGGAGACGGCTTCACACGAAGAGTCTGGATCCTTGGAGGCCGTCTTCATTCAATCCGGCGCTGTGGATGATGGTCGCTACGCCAACAACGGATGGATGCAGGAATGGCCCGATCCGATGACCAAGCTGACTTGGGATAATGCAATTCTTGTTTCCAAGCAGACCGCCGAATCCTTGAACCTGAAAAACGATATCATTAAAGGAATCCTCGTTGCAGACGTGGTCCAAGCCACCTTGGCCGGGCGAACGGTTGAAGCCCCAATAGTCATTGCCCCAGGACATGCAAATTTTGCGGCCAGTCTACCTCTTGGGTACGGACAAGACATGCTGGGCCCGGTGGCCAAAGGATCGGGGTTCAACGCCTATCAACTCCGTTCATCTAGTGCAGATTATTTGGGACAAGGACTCCAACTCAAAAAGACTGGCCGAACCACCCAATTGGCCGTAACCCAAGAGCATCAGGTCATGGAAGGACGTGATCTTGTCCGTGAAGCCACGGTGGGTGAATTCAACGAAAACCCCGGATGGGCCAAAAAAGTCGGTATGGATGCCCACATCCCGCCGAATCAGACTTTTTATCCAAATCCAAAACTCGATGGCCAGCACCAGTGGGCCATGGTGGTCGATCTATCCACCTGCACCGGCTGCAACGCATGCGTCACAGCCTGCACAGCCGAGAACAATATCCCCATCGTTGGGAAAGATCAGGTCATGAAAGGTCGCGAGATGCACTGGATCCGCGTGGATCGTTACTACACGGGCGAGCCGGAAGCTCCCGAATCGGTCTCTCAACCGGTTGCCTGCATGCAGTGTGAAAATGCCCCATGCGAAACCGTCTGCCCCGTGAATGCCACTGTACATAATGAGGAAGGCCTCAATGTCATGGCCTACAACCGCTGTATCGGCACGCGCTATTGCGCCAACAACTGCCCGTACAAAGTCCGACGATTCAACTTTTTCGACTACAACCAGCGCGCCTTGGACAAGCTTTACTGGGGTCCGATCGCTCCAAAAGAAACTGCAGAAACGGTCAAGCTGCAGAAAAATCCAAATGTCACCGTCCGGATGCGCGGTGTGATGGAAAAATGCACTTTCTGCGTCCAACGGATCGAGGAAGCGAAGATTGGCGCCCGTGTCCGAGCTCGGGATTCTGCCGACACCAAGATCCCGACAGGGACTTTGCAAACGGCATGCCAGCAAGCCTGTCCTGCAGACGCTATCGTCTTTGGCGATCTCAAGGATGAAAAGGCAGAGGTCGGCAAGCTCCGCGCCCTCCCGCAGAACTACTCCCTTCTGGAATATTTGAACGTCCGCCCGCGTCTCACCTATTTAGGTCGCATCCGAAATCCTAATCCTTCCATGCCCGGAGCCAAAATGAGTTACATCCCATCTCACGGCCACGCACAAAAACATGAAGAAGCGGAAACCGCACACCCCTCCGCAGAGAAACACACAGGGGAGAGTCATCCATGAGACCGGATAACTCTTCAGCCCAAGCCGCTTTTGCCAAAGCGTCTGACTATCTCGAACGGCGTCCGTTAGTCGCCAATGACCGCCCCCTAAGCTGGATCACAGATCACGTTTGCCGAATTGTCGAGCAGCCCGCCCCCAAGTGGTGGTGGATCCTGACAATCGTCACAGGCGCGGTCGCGACACTCGTACCTGCCATGCTGACCTATCTTGTGTCGACCGGAGTGGGCGTTTGGGGTCTGAATGTTCCTGTTTGCTGGGCATGGGACATTACCAACTTCGTTTTCTGGATCGGTATCGGTCACGCTGGAACCCTGATTTCCGCTATTCTATTTCTAACACGCCAAAAATGGCGGACCTCGGTCAACCGATCGGCCGAAGCAATGACGATTTTTGCCGTAATCTGTGCCGGCATCTTTCCCGCCTTTCACGTGGGTCGGGTCTGGATGGCCTGGTTTTTAGCCCCCATCCCAAATGCCAACGCCATTTGGCAAAACTTCCGCAGCCCTCTACTTTGGGACGTTTTTGCCGTATCCACCTATTTTACGGTATCGCTGATTTTTTGGTACTTGGGTCTCATTCCCGATCTGGCTTCTCTGCGGGATCGGGCCACGACCCGATTCCGTCAAATGGCCTACGGCCTGCTTGCCCTAGGTTGGCGGGGATCGAACCGTCAATGGACCCACTATGAAAAAGCGTATCTTGTTCTTGCCGGAATCTCGACCCCGCTTGTGCTTTCGGTTCATAGCGTGGTGTCCTTCGATTTCGCCACATCCATTGTTCCTGGATGGCACACAACGATCTTCCCCCCGTATTTTGTCGCCGGAGCAATCTTTGGTGGATTCGCCATGGTTCTCACCCTCCTGATCCCTTTCCGGGAAATTTACGGACTCCACGATCTTGTCACCGACAAGCACATCGACAACATGTGCAAAATCATTCTCCTGACCGGCTCGTTGGTGGGATACGCCTACTCGATGGAATTCTTTATCGCCTGGTACAGCGGGAACCCATTTGAAATTTATGCATTCACCAACCGGGCCTTCGGTCCGTACTGGTGGGCTTACTGGTCGATGATCACCTGCAATGTGGCCGCCCCTCAACTCTTCTGGTTCAAATACTGCAGGCAGAACCCTTGGGTTGTCCTCGCGATTGTCATGTTCCCAAACACTGGAATGTGGTTTGAACGTTTTGTGATCATCGTCACCTCGATTCATCGGGACTTCCTCCCGTCATCTTGGGGTTATTTTTCCCCGACTTGGGTCGACATCACCCTTTTCATTGGAACGATTGGACTTTTTGTCTTTTTGTTCCTGCTATTCGTTCGGTTCCTCCCGATGATTACGATGTTTGAAGTGAAGAATGTCACCCCACAGGCAGATCCACACTCTGACGATGCCGCCCATCACGACGCTTCCTTAGGGCAGGCCCACTCAGCCCAAGCACACGCATGAACCCTTCCGCCAAAACATTGCATGGGTTAGGAGCTGAATTTTCTTCGGCTCGAGCGCTACTTCACGCCGCTCAAAAAATTCAAAACCTCGGATTTCGACGATGGGATGTGTACTCCCCTTTCCCAATCCACGGAATGGACCAGGCCATGAACTTTAAACGGTCCAAGGTGTCTCTTTTTTCTCTTCTGGGAGGTTGCACGGGGCTGACGACCGCTTTTGTTCTGATTTATTACACGTCTGCTATCAACTACCCTTTGATCGTCCAAGGTAAACCCTACTTTGCCCTCGAACCGTCCCTCCCGATTTTTTTCGAGCTGACGATTCTTCTTACCGCCTTTGGAACCATCCTTGGGCTACTCCTTCTCACCCTCATGCCCCGTCTACACCATCCTGTATTCAATTGGGATCGGTTCAAAAAAGTTTCGGATGATGGTTTCTTTCTGGTTTTGGAGTCAACGGATCCTCGCTTTGACCCCGAGGCCTCAAGAAAACTACTTCGGGAAATTGGCGGGGATCATGTGTCTGAGATTTACCAGGATCCCGAGGAAATTCCTCATCCGGCCCGTCCTGAATCGGAGGTCACCCAGTGAAGGGTTTTATCCGCACATTCCTGGCTCTTTTTGGAGCCCTTGGAATCGCCGTAGTCGCGATTGCCGGGTTCCGTGGAGATTTTACCCGTCGCACTCCCATTGAGATTTTCCCGGATATGGATCGCCAACCGAAATACAAATCCCAGACACCGGACACTTTTTTCTCCGAAGGTCGGGTCGACCGGGTCCCGCCTTATGGGACCATCCCTTTTCATGTTCAAACAGATCAACCGTATCTCCTGACGGGAAAAATGGGAAATATGTGGGGCACTGGAATTCCTGTAACGATCGACCAAAAACTCCTCGCCCGAGGCCAGGAACGCTATCGGATCAATTGCCAAGTTTGCCACGGGGAAACGGGAGCTGGCAACGGAATCACATCCCAATACGGCCTGGTCGGTGCGGCCAGCTATCACAGCGACAAGTATCGCCAGATGGCGGATGGAGAAATCTTTAATACTATCACCCACGGCAAAGGCCAGATGGGACCCTATCACCACATTGACGTTAAGGATCGCTGGGCAATCGTGGCCTACATCCGGGCTTTGCAGCTTTCTCAAAATGCCCCCGCCAATCTCCTTCCGAAAGAAGGCGTCCCAAACCCGAACAAACCATGAGTCACCACCCTTCCCCTCTACCCCCTGCTGAAAAGCTGCGGATCGAAAGACTTGGAATCCTTCCAGTGCTATTTCCTGTTATGGGAATTCTTGGACTCGCCGCCACCTTTATTTGGGGATTCCAAGGCCACCGGGATCAGCTGGCATTCTCCTACCTATTCGCTTTTTCCGTTGGATTTACGATCTGCGCCGGGGCCTTATTTTGGACGCTCCTTCACCACGCCTTAGACGCCGATTGGTCCGTCATTGTTCGCCGCATCCTCGAATCCATTGCCTCCTGCTTTCCCGTTCTCTTGGTACTCTTTCTCCCGATTGCGTTTCTATTCCCACACGACCTGTGGCATTGGATGACGACAGATTTGGCCGAGGATCCATTGCTCGCATGGAAACGTCCTTTCCTAAATGAGCCATTTTTCTATATCCGTTGCACTTTCTATCTCCTCTTTTTCTCATTGGCCGGGTTGCTCTATCGGGGGCTTTCTGTCCGGCAGGACGTAGACGGCGATCCGCGCCTAACCCTCCGCCTCCGCCACACGGCCTACGGCTTTATCCCCCTATTTGTTCTCTGCCTGACCTTTGCCGGATTTGATTGGTTGATGTCGCTCGATCATCATTGGTACTCCACCATGTGGGGCGTCTATCTCTTCGCCGGATGCGCCCAGTCCTCCATGGCACTCCTCATTTTAATCAGCAACGGCCTTGTTCGGACCGGGCATCTGAAGGGTCTATTTACCGTGGAACACAACCACCTGATGGGGATGCTTCTTTTCGCTTTCACTGTTTTCTGGGGGTACATTTCATTCAGCCAGTACTTTCTCCAATGGTATGCAAATATTCCGGAGGAAACTTGGTTTTTTGTCTACCGCAACACGGGCACCTGGTTTTGGTATTCCATTTTTCTGGTCGTCGGACATTTTTTTGTCCCCTTCCTTCTTCTTCTTACGCAGCCCGCAAAACGAACCCCTTGGCGAATCTGCACAGCAGCGGGTTGGGTCATTCTGATGCATTTTGTGGATATTTATTGGATCATCATGCCCAATCTCCAATTACAACAATCCAGACATGCCGGGCATGCCGCGGCGACAACGGGATTTCAACCTCACCTTCTCGACCTTCTCGCCTTGGTCGGAGTCCTCGGCGTTTTGGGTCATGCTTTTCTTTGGCTATTCTCACGAAACTCGATTTTCCCGGCTCGGGATCCCCGTTTGCGGGAAAGTTTGGCCGTGACGAACTGGTTATGAGCAAATCCCCCCATTCTTTAAGTCAACGTAAGCATCCCTATCTTCCAGGGGTTTGGCTTGCCGTCGGCTTCCTCGCACTAGCGAGCGTGGCTCTCCTTCTCCGTCCTTTGGGAGTCACGCCCAACACGATCACCGAGTCGGATGCAAAAGTTCGCCTAGAGAAACTAACAAAACTCCGGGCGGAACAAGATCTGTTGGCCACGAGCTATGGATGGGCCGATAAAGAAAAGGGGGTGGCTCGTATTCCAATCGCAAAGGCGATGGAGGTCACGATTCCAAGTCTTCGAACGAACAGCCCTCACCCGGCTTATCCAATCACCACCATCCAACCTTCCGCCATTTCTGCAGCTGGAGCCCCTCTCTACCCCGAAGTCCCTCCGATTGAACCCGCAAAAGTTGCGGCAGCAGTTGCCGCAGATGGAGCGTCTGCATCCATGACCCCTGTCTTGCTAAAAACCAATCCTCCAGCGAAAAAACCATGACTTCCCCACTTCCCTCCTTTTCCAAAGCCTCCAATGCGTCAGTTTTGCTGATCACCAGTTCGGCTGTTTGGGGACTCCTCGCCGCAGGTCTGCAGGCTCTCAGCACTCTTCAACTTCTACTTCCCGTACTTTCCTACATTGCCCCCATCCAGGTTATGGACTACGGCCATCTTTCTCCAGTGGTCAATTTCCTTCTGGTCTATGGCTGGATTACCTCAGGCCTTTTGGGTGTCCTCATCATTCTGGTGCCGCGCTTTTCAGGAATCCCCTTTCGTTATGGCAGACTTCTGACAGGTGGAGCTATTCTTTGGCAGATCGGTGTTCTTTCCGGAGTTACCGGAATTCTGGGAGAAGGGGGGACCGGAATTCCTTTCCTTTCCTTTCTACGCCCTGTCACATGTATTTTTCTAGTTTCATTTCTTGTTCTTGGAACAGGAATCACACGCGGGTTGGGGGGTTCATGGAAAAGCGGTCCCCTCCTTCCCCGTCTTTATCTCTTGGGAGCATTGATTTCATTCCCCTTAGGCCTTGGCACGGCGGAGTTACTCCTCCGTGCTGGGGCCGCACCTGGTGCAATTCAGATAATCGCACAACTAGTCTGGGCTTCAGTTATCCAACACCTTTGGTTAACTCCGCTCGCTCTTGTTTTGGTGTTCCAGCTCATCCCTGCGATGACAGGAAGGGCTACACCCAGCCTTTCTCTTGGAGTTCTTGCCTGGACCATCACCCTATGTTTTGGTGGCTGGTTATCCAATACGCTCGCAAGCGAGGGCCCTCTTCCTTCTTGGCTCCAAAGTGCAGGCGTAGTAGCGACCTTGCTCCTCTTTGTTGCCACTCTGGGAAATGGAAATCTCTTGCAACCACTGCTGGAAGGAAAAATGGAGGAGATCAAAAGGAATGTGGCGCTCCGTTTTATGTCCTTGGGCGCATGGTCCTATTTGGCTGCCTATGGGTGGCTCGCCTTTTTAGCCCTTCCGGGGGTACGACAAACCACCGCGTTCACCATGACAACGAACACCACGCAGGCCCTTCTTATTTTCCTCTTTTGGGGCAGTATCCTGTCCGGCTCCGTGTACGCCCTTCTGCCCGTATCCCGGAACATGGGTTGGCCAAGTCACCCTGCGTTGACCTGGCATTTCTGGTTGACCTCGATTGGGGCGGCCTTGATGGTCTCCGGATATGCTTTGGCTGGAATCTTCCAAGGGTTGGCTCTCAATGATCCAGGAGTTCCCATGGGAACAGTCGCTAGTTATTTGCGCCCGTTCTTGGTAGTGATTTTGATGGGACAGATACTGTGGTGGGCCGGACAAATGGCTTTTTCATCTCTGCTTTTCTCGAGCATTCTAAAGCTTTTCCCCTCAACCGCTCCGATGGCTGTTTTTCCTTCTCAGAGTCCAATATCCACAACTCGTTAGACCCATGAAATCCACACAAGCACTTTCCGTTGTTCTTCTTTCCCTGCTTCTAACGTGGGCGGGGCAAGTGGCCTTGGGCTATTTCCAAGTGGGCAAACTGGAACCCATCCTGAATGAAGAGACCAACCTCAAGGAACCCCCCACTCCTTCGGGACTGACTCAAACCGGAACAAGGGTTTTTGCATCGGAAGGATGTATCGAGTGCCACAGTCTTTCGGTCCGAGGTCCGATTGGATCGGCAGATCTGACTCGTGGATGGGGAGAACGCCGCTCCGTTCCTAGGGACTACCTATTTCGTGAATCTGCCCTTGTTGGGTTTTCAAGAATCGGACCCGACCTTTCCAATATCGGCAACCGAATGAAGGACCCCCAAGACCTAATGATGCATCTCTACAATCCAAGAAATCTGAAACCAACTTCAACCTGTCCCCCTCATCCATGGCTTTTTGAGATGAAACTGGCTGGTTCTAGGCATCAATCAGATTCCCTTCCTCTTCCCACGAAGGATTGGAAACAAATCATCCCCACCTACCAAGCGAAAGCGTTGGTTGCCTATCTCCAGTCCCTTAACTTGAATTATTCCCTCCCGGAAGCTCCTCTCAAATGAATCCCCAAGAAACCCCATCCCTATCTCAGCCCCACGCCGAACGTCATGCACCCATCCCGGGTTGGTTGATCGGGTTGGCGCTCGTTCTTTCCTTCTGGGCTGGAGGATACCTTTTCTTTTATAGCGGTGGATTCCGAGGTGATGTTTTCGACCCCGGACAGATCACATGGGGGCCGGTGAATACTGGCCCTATCGCCCCACCTGATCCTAAAGTCATCGGGAAAAGACTCTTCGTGGCAAACTGCGCACAATGCCATCAAACCAGTGGCCTTGGCCAGGCAGGGGTTTACCCTCCCTTGGCCGGATCAGAATGGGTCACCGGCTCCAAGAATAGACTCATCTCCATTCTGCATAAGGGAATTGCTGGTCCACTTTACGTCAAAGGCGTTCTCTACAATAATAACATGCCTGCCTGGGGCGATGGCGCTCCTGTACCACTCAAAGACGAGCAGATCGCTGCGATCCTGACCTATATCCGTAGCGAATGGGGAAATACAGCAGATGCGATTCAGGTTGCTGAGGTAGCGGCTAAACGAAAAGAAATCGCTTCCCGGACATCCCCTTGGGGCGAAAAAGAATTGTTGGCACTCCCTTCAGATCTCCCTCCTCCCTCTGCCAAGTAGGCCGATCGATTTACCGGGGCCTAGACAACACTCTAGGGCGAAGCAAAATGACCTTACTGCACTGGGTGAATTAACTTCTGGAAATCCGGCTCTCCTTGGATCTGCTGGAACATCGGTTCAGAAGCAGCTTTCTCGCGCATCGGCAACCCCCCCAGTCGGATTGCTTCCCTGAGATATTGGTAAAATTCTGGTCGCTTTCCGGAAACCATAAAGAATTTGGCGATTCCAAGCTTAACTTCCGCATCATCCGGAAGAATTTTTTCAAGCCTACGACCGTACTCAATTGCCTCAGGAACCCTGCTCTGGACAGCGAAATAGTTCACAGCATCCCGCAGGACATCCGCATTGGTAGAAAATTCCTTGGAGGCTTCAGCAACCAGGCGGTCTGCTTTTTCCCGATTCCCCTGCTCAGCGTATTTTCCAAGGAGCTGCTGCAACAGCTTGGAATCCTTTGGATTGGCAGCACGCTGGGACTCCAAAGCGGAGATCTCGACCTTAAGCGCGATTCTGCGCTCGGAACCGGCTAGGAGTGCAGTCAAAAGTCCATTATTCGGGTCTGCCTTGGAGGCCTTCGCCAGAATATCCCGTAACTCTTCAGCGCGGTTCTGTTGCATAAGAAGATCGGAAAAGTTGTTCAAAGTTTCAGAATTCCCGGGCCAGAGCTCCAAAGCTTGACGGTAGGCCTGTTCGGCCGCCTCCGGCATCTTCCTCCATTTATAAATGTTACCCCCGGTGTTTCGAAGTTTTGAAAACGACCGCTGGGCATCAATATCATCCGCAAATCGTGGATTTCTTTTTAAGTGATCGATGTAATCCCTCCAGTACTCCATATCTCCTTGAACAATTTCAGAAGATAAAATCGGGACGGCATCTTTTTTGATCTCATAACAAAGCCCGTGAGGAACAGCATTTGGATAAGACCATTGCATGGGGAAGCTCTCTTCGACAAAGAAATGCCGCTGATCCTTGTTGCGCTGCCAGATCCATTCCCCAACCATCGAATTT
>Ga0136644_10002890_pt1 | contig 12957 bp, 12 predicted proteins | sample C_130820_EF_Meta_FD_94780 | JGI IMG/M metagenome (GOLD analysis project Ga0136644, IMG submission 94780) | Freshwater microbial communities from Lake Croche, Canada to study carbon cycling - C_130820_EF_MetaG (v2) (version 2) | ecosystem: Environmental > Aquatic > Freshwater > Lake | place... | reverse complement strand
CTGTCGGCTACCAGCCGATCATCACGACGCTCCCTGAGGGAACGAACCTGGCTGCCCGCGCCGTTGTGTCGGCAGACCGCCGGTACGTGCGGATTACCGCCACGCCTCTGTTCTCTGGTGTGGGGCAGGTGACGCAGTTCAACTTCTCGGGGGCAGGTGCCGGTGGCACTGGAGGTGGTGGCATGGGTGGCGGCGGTATGGGTGGCGGCGGTATGGGTGGCGGTGGCATGGGCGGCGGAATGTTTTAGGGCCTCGAATTCATGCCGAGTTTTGGGGTGATCCTCGCCGCGGCAGGTCAGAGCAGCCGCTTCAAGGACGCCAACTACAAGAAGCCCTTCGCTCCACTGGCCGGCCGTGCCGTGTGGCTGCACTCGGCCGAGAAATTTCTCGAGCGCGACGACGTGAAGCAGGTCGTGATCGTCGTGGCTCCTGAAGACCGCGAGGCGTTCGTCGAGAAGTTCGGTGCCAACCTCGCCTTCATGGGCGTGACGATCGCAGAGGGGGGAGTCCACCGGGCGGAGTCAGTCCTCAACGGCCTGGCGAAGCTCGCCCCGGAAATCGACGTCGTGGCGATCCACGATGCGGCCCGCCCCTGCGTCGCGCCGGCGTGGATCGACAAGGTGTTCGAGGCCGGCGCTCGGACCGGCGCCGCGATCCTCGCCACGCCGGTGGTGGGCACGCTCAAGCGCGTCGGCCCGGACGGCACGATCCAGGGAACGGTGGACCGCACGGGCCTGTGGGAGGCCCAGACGCCGCAGGTGTTTTCGCGGGCCGTGCTCGAGAGGGCCTACGCGATGCGATCGGGAGACCAGCCCACCGACGAGGCCCAACTCGTCGAGGCGATCGGACAGCAGGTGACGGTCGTGCCCGGGTCGCCGATCAACCTCAAGATCACGTCGCGCGAGGATCTCCGTCTCGCCGAACAGGCGCTCAAGGCGCTGCCCAAGCCAAACCTCTCCGGCCCCGCCCACCCCTTCGCCGGGGACGACGTGTGGCGGTAGCACGCATGGCCACAGACCTCCTCACCGACTTCGAGGCCCGCGGACTGATCCACCAGTCCACCGATCCGGCCGCGCTCCGCGGTTGGCTCGCCACGCCCGGCCGCCGCGTCTACGCCGGCTTCGACCCCACGGCCGACAGCCTTCACGTGGGCCATCTCGTCGCGCTCATGCTGCTCCGGCGCGTCGCGGCGGCGGGTCACGAGCCCGTGGCGGTGCTCGGCGGGGCCACGGGCATGATCGGCGACCCGAGCGGCCGCAGCGAGGAGCGGAACCTGCTGTCGCCGGAGGAACTCGCGGCCAACGTGGCCGGCGTCGAGCGGCAGATCCGCGGTCTCCTCGAAGACACTGGCCGCACCGTGCACGTGGTCAACAACGGCGACTGGATGCGCGGCGTGGGCTACCTCGAATTCCTGCGCGACGTCGGCAAGCACGTGCCGCTCGCCCAGATGCTCGCCAAGGACTCCGTGAAGAGCAGGCTCGAGCGCGACGGCGGCCTCTCCTACACGGAGTTCAGCTACATGCTGCTCCAGGCCTGGGACTTCGTGCATCTCTCCGACGTGCTCGACTGCCGCGTGCAGATCGGAGGCAGCGACCAGTGGGGCAACATCACGGCCGGCATCGAACTCGGCCGGCGGCTCCGCTCGCGTGACCTGTACGGCATCACCTGCCCGCTGCTCACGAAGAGCGACGGCACGAAGATGGGAAAGACGGCCGCGGGCGCCATCTGGCTCGACCCCCGGCGCACCAGCCCCTACCGCTTCTACCAATACTGGATCAATCTCGACGACGCCGACGCGGGCCGCTGCATCGACCGGCTCACGGAACTGCCGCTCGCCGAGATCCGCGAGCTCGCCGACCTGCGGGCCGCCAACCCGGCCGCCCGCGACACGCAGAAGCGGCTCGGGGAGGAACTGACGCGGCTGGTGCACGGCGAGGCGGGCCTCGCCTCGGCCCGCCAGGCCACGGCCATCTTCTTCGGCGCGGAGATCGGCGGACTCGACGACGCCACGCTCGCGGAGATCTTCGCCGACGTGCCGAGCCGCGAGTTTCCCCGCACGGCCCTCGAGGGCACCGGGTTGCCGCTCGTCGACGCGCTCGAAGGCACGGGTCTGGCCACGACGAAATCCGCCGCCCGCCGGACGATCGAGCAGGGGGGTGCCTACGTGAACAACCGCCGGATCACCGACGTCGCCCACAGGATCACGGCCGCCGACCTCGGCGGCGGCGCGACGCTCGTGCTCCGCTCCGGCAAGAAGTCGTACGCCCTCGCCCGCTTCCCCTAGCACTTCCCCGAGCACAGGCTCCCTCCCACACATGCCCCCTCCGCTCCCCCGCATCGTCCTCGCTCTCCTGCTCGGGGTCACCCTGCCCGCCGCGGCACGTGCCGGCGAGGGCGTCACGGCCGGCACCGTGCTCGGCCTCGAGGACCGTCTCATGACCGGCCTGCGGGTGCGGAGGCCGGAGGATGCGGCGTTCATCGAGGAGGTGGCCCGGCTGGTGCGGAGCGGAGAACTCCCCGCGAAGCTCGTCGATTCGACCTATCTGTGGGCGCTCGGCCGGCAGCGCAAGTATCCGTTCCCGGTGTTCGAGCGGGCACTGCGGATACAGGCCGAACGCCTCGGCGTCGGGCTTTAAGCGGACGCCAGCAGATCCGCGATTCGCGGGTCGGCCAGCGATTCTGCAATGAATCGCGCCCCCGTGAAGTCGTGCCGCCGGCTGTGGCCGCCCGGCACCGCGACCACCACCGCGCCCGAGGCGACGGCCGCCCGGCAGCCGTTTTCCGAATCCTCGAACACGAGCATCTCGGACGGAGCGACTCCCAGCCGCTCGGCGGCCCGCTCGTAGATCTCCGGATGCGGCTTGCCGTGCGTCACGTCGGCGCTCGTGAGGACGAAGCCGAAGCGATCGCGGAGGCCCACTCGTGAGAGCACGTCGTGCGCGAAATCGGGGCCGCTGCTCGTGGCCACGCCGCGCGGCAGGCCACGCTGCACGAGCGTCTCGACGAGGGCGACCGCCCCCGGCATCGGCTCGAGCCGCGTGTCGAGCAAGTCGGCGAAGATCTCGCCCGTTTCGCAGGCCAGCGTCTCGATCGTGTCGGTGAGGCCGTGCCAGTCGATCATGATCTGGAGCGACACCCGCTGCGGCCGGCCCATCATCCGGTCGAGCAGGTCGGGCTCGAACGTCCGCCCGCGCCGCCGCAGGAGTTCGCCGCCGACGCGCTGGTAGAGTTCCTCGGTGTTCACGAGCAGGCCGTCGAGGTCGAACGCGACGCCGCGCACCGTCCGGGCCAACGGCTCACTCATGGCCTGCTCTCCGTGTTCGGCGGCGTGAGCCGATAGACGGCGTACACGCCGTTGGCGTGGAGCCGCTCGCCCGGCATTTCCGCGAGCCGCGGCGCGTCGAGCGGCACGATCGCATGATCCGCGCCGTAGCGTTCCGCCACGAACCGCACCCGGTCCGGCCCGAGCGCCGCAGTCGTGTGCTCCATGCCGGAGAGACTGTCCGACTCCGCGAAGCAGTCGGTGATGCGGCGGCGCCATGCCACGAGCGAGGCGGCATCCTGCGGGCTGTTCTTCCAGGCCACGACCTCCGGCCGGTCGGTACGCCAGGTGAAGCTGGCCGCACCCCGGGGCGTGAGGAAGCGGGCGTCGGACGGGGTGTTGTCCTTCACCCACGCACAGATGTCCCGCCAGGCCGCGGCATCGATCTTCGCATCGGCCCGCGCGGCGATGTCCACCCGGCCCGGCAGCGGCCAGTGGGCGGACTGGGCCGCGATGTCGATCGCCAGCACCATCGCGACCGCGGCCCGGACGGCGGTCGGCCGGACGCCGAAGATCCGCCGACAGGCCGAGGCATCCTCGAGCGCGCCCGCGGCGACGAGCGCGAGAGCCAGCGGGACGGCCACGTCGGCGAGCCGGAACCAGTAATACCGCAGGAGACCGATCACCACTCCGGGGGCCACCGGCTCGAGCGCCGAGACCGCCGCGCCGACGAACGAGATCGCGAGCGCCGCGAGCGTGAACGCCGTCAGCCGGCCGCGTGCCGGCGTCGCAGGCACCAGACGCGCAAGGAGCCACCAGCCCAGCACCGCCAGCAGGTGTCTCGCAACGAACGCTTCCGCGAACGATGTGGGCAGCAGGTGGTGGTGCAACCGCTCCACCACGTAGATCCTCGCGGCCGTGGCTCGGGTCGCCGCATCGACCCCGGAGGAGAGCGAAAGCACGGGCACGACACCCGCGGCGGCGACCACGAGACCCGCGACGAGGATCACGAATTCCCTCCCGTTGAACCGCCGTTCTGCCCGGGCAGCCCGGGCAGCTGCGAGCGCCACCATCGCCCAGCCGCCCACGATCGGATGCCAGGCCGTCGCGATGCCGCCGAGGAGCCACGCGGGCCCGAACCGCCCCCGCAGCCATTCGCCGATGCCGCCGAGCACGAACGCCCAGGCGAACACCTTCGCCTCGCATCCCCCGATCACCCATTCGCCGGCCATCGTCGTGTGCCGCAGCAGAAACGCGAACAGTGCCGCGGCGAGAAGCCGTCCCCACGAACTGGCCACGACGGGCGCGGCGGCGTGGAGGAATCCCACGGCCAGGCAGGCCCAGCCGCACCAGCGTCCGATCCAGGCAGCCTGCTCGAGCGACCGCGCCGCGGCCAGCGGACCGAACAGGAGGTAGAACACGCCGTGCGCATCGGGCGTCTCGAGAAAGAAATCCCCCTGCGCCCACGCTGGATTCGCCGCGTGCCGGGCCTTCGTGAGGTAGACCGCCTCGTTGACGTCCGGGGCGGGCCACGCGCCCACCGCCGCGAACAACGCCGCAACGACCACGCCTTCCGCGGCGAACGTCGCCCAACTGCCGCGTCGTTCGGCTCGTGCTTCCCGCTCGCTTTCGCCCTGCATCGCGCCCACCTATAACCTTCGACGGGCCGCCAGACACCTCCGGCCTTCCGCGGCCCGCGCCGCATCCTGCAGGATACCACGCATGCCTCCCGTCCCAGCCCCCTTCTCGTCTGCCTCACGGGGCGCCGCGCTGCGCCGGCTCGCGACCGAGGGTGCGTTCGCGATCCCGGGCGCACCGATCGCGCTGGCCGCGAAACTGATCGAACGGGAGGGGTTCGAGGCGATCTACCTGTCCGGTGCGGCGTTCTCTGCCGGAATCCTCGGCGTGCCCGACATCGGACTCCTGTCGCTCGAACAGCTCGTGGCCCAGACGCGGCTGCTCGCGGCAGCCGTGGAGATCCCGCTGATCGTCGATGCCGACACCGGCTTCGGAGGCCCCGACGAGGTGGCCGACTGCGTGCGACGACTGGAGGAGGCGGGCGCCGCGGCGATCCAGCTCGAGGACCAGCGGCGCGACAAGCGATGTGGTCACCTCCCGGGCAAGCAGGTCGTCGCCGTCGAGGAGATGACGGCGAAAGTCGCCGCCGCCCGCGCCGCCCGGCGCGATCCCTCCACCGTGATCGTCGGCCGCAGCGACGCCCGCGGCGTCACGGATCTCGACGACTGCATCGCCCGGCTGCACGCCTACCGGGAGGCGGGTGCCGACTGGCTGTTCCCCGAAGCCCTCGCCACGCGCGAAGAGTTCGCCCGCGTGGGTCGTGAGTTCGCCGGCACGCCGCTGGTCGCCAACATGACGGAGTTCGGCACGAGCCCGCTCCTCACGCTCGAGGATCTTTCCGCGCTCGGCTTCACGGCCATCCTCTATCCCGTGACGCTCCTGCGGCTCGCGATGAAGGCGATCGAGGCGGGGCTCGGCCTGATCGCCGACGAGGGCACACAGGCGGGCCTGCTCGACCTCATGCAGTCGCGCGAGGAACTCTACGACCTGCTCGATTACGATCCGAAGCATCCCGAGCGGCACCTGCCGGTGACGGGATAAGGAGAGCCGCCTGGCCCGGCGGGGTTGCCGGCACGAGCATGGAGGTGTACATTCGTATCCACGGAATTCGCGACCCGCTCCGAGGAACTCTTTCGATGACCTATGAAACGATTCGTGGGCGACTCGACATGCGACCCTTTCAGCCCTTTCGCGTCGTGACGTCGAGCGGCGAGGCATATGAAGTCAGGCACCCGGAAATGGCATTCCCGACGCGAACCGAAATGGTGATTGCGTCGCCCGATCGGAATGGCATCCCGTCGCGAGCGCGGATCGTCTCGAATCTGCACATCACGGCCCTCGAGCCGATCGAAGCCCCGGCAGGATCATGACGGCGACGTCAGGGTCAGGACGTCGGTCGCTGAACCGGCAGGGAAACCCCCGATGATTTCGACTTCCGCACGATCACCATCTCCCGCAGACTTCGCCCGCGGCCTGGCTGGGGTCGTGGCCGGCCGGACCGCGATCTGCTCGCTCGAAGGCGACCTCCGCTACCGTGGCTACGCGATCGAACCGCTCGCCCGCGTTGGCGACTTCGAGGAGGTGGCCTTTCTGCTGCTCCACGGCGAACTGCCCACGCGGGCGGAGCGCGATGCCTTCGCTGCCCGCGTGAGCGACGCGGCCCGCACGCTCGATCCGGCCGTGATCGATGCCCTGGGCCGGCTCGCGGCAGTCTGCCCGTCGGCTGCGCCGATGGACGCCCTCCGCACGGCCGTGAGCATGCTCGGGCAGATCGAGCGCGACGTCCTCCCGGGGCCGCGGGAGGCGCTGCTCACGGAGGCCGAGAGGCTGCTCGGGCAGGTGCCGGCAGTGCTCGCCGCGTGGTGCGACCTTGCGGCCGGTCGGGCGGTCGGCCCCTGGCCCGATGGCCCGCTCGCCTCGGCCCTGCTGCAGCGGCTCACCGGCCGTGTTCCTCCAGCCGGCCACGTGGCGATCTTCGGCACCACGCTCGTGCTCTACGCGGAGCATGAGTTCAACGCCTCCACGTTCACGGCCCGCACGATCGTCTCCACCGGGTCCGACATGCACTCCGGCATCACGGGGGCGATCGGGGCACTCAAGGGGCCGCTCCACGGCGGGGCCAACGAGCAGGTGCTGGAGGTGCTCTCGGCGATCGGATCGGCCGACCGCGCCGAGGCCTGGCTCGAGGAGCAGTTCGCGGCCAAGCGGGTCGTGATGGGCTTCGGCCACCGTGTCTACAAGGAGGGCGACGTGCGGGCGAAGCTTCTCGGCCGAATGTGTCGAGACCTCGCGCACGGAACAGCCTCCGCACCGCTCGAGGAACTCGCCGACCGGGTCGAGGGACTGATGCTCGATCGCAAGGGACTGCGCCCCAACCTCGACTGGCCGGCCGCCCGCGTCTACCACCTGCTCGGTCTGCCGATCTCGGTGTTCACGCCGATCTTCGTCGTGGCGCGGACGAGCGGCTGGACGACCCACATGATCGAGCAGATCGGCGACAACCGCCTGATCCGTCCGCTCTCGCTCTACAGCGGCCCCGCTCCGCGCGACTACGTGCCCGTCGCCTCGCGCTGAGCCGGCGGCCGACGCACATTGACTGCTTGGAACCCGCCCTACGGCGTCGTGGCCGCCTGCCCGCCCGTGGCCGGCGTGAGCGCCGCGCTCGCCTGGGGCTCGGGGATCGCCTCCACGGTCGCCTGCACCGTGACGCTCGGCACCGCCCCGTCGCCGAGGTCGGTCGAAATCTTCAGCTGCCGTTCGATCTTTCCCGCGGCATCGCCCGCCTGGAACGTGACCGGCAGCACGTGCACCGTGGCGGGCGCGTCCTTCGTGGGGCAGGTCAGGCATCCGTCGGAGCAGGAGACACCGGTGACGCAGAACGGCCGATTCGCCCTCACCACGACGTTTTTCGTGACCGCCCGGCCGGGCTGCACCGAGCCGAGCGCGAGCAACTGCGGGCTCACCGTGACTTCGGCCACGATCCGCCCCTCGACGTCCATCGGGATCTGCGTCGCCTTCGGATCGTTGGTCACGAGGATCAACTGGCCTTTCACGTAGCCGGCCGGGGTCTCCGGCTTGAGCTTCAGACTGAGGTCGTAGATCGACTGGCTTCCGGTATGCGTGGGCTTCGACAGCTGGACCTCGAAGTTGGGGTTCGCGCTCCGCACGTCCTTGATCTCCCACGGCATCGAGCCGACGTGCGTCACGCGGACGCTCCGCGACGCGCCCTTGCCCAGATCGACGTTGCCGAGATCGACGAAGGGCGGATCGAAGGTCACGTCGCCCCGGATGTTGCCAGCCACGCGGAGCTGCACCTCCGCGAAGAACGGCTTGTCGAACGTGACCGTGAGCGTCGCGCCGTGCTGACCGAGGAACGTCCGGGTGTTGAACTTCGCGACCACTTCGCTCGTCTCGTGCGTCTTGAGATCGCGCTTCGTGATCTCGGGCGACGTGCAGCCGCAGCTCGTCCGCACCCCCACCACGTGCAGATCCTCCTTGTAGAGGTTGCGAAACGTGAAGCGGAACTCCGTCTTCGAGCCCTTCGCGACCGTGCCGAAGTTGTGGCTCGTCACGGAGAACATTTTCGTCGCCCACTCCTGCGCGTGGACGGCGTCGGCGGCGAGGGCCAGGGCGACGCACGCCACCACCACGGGGGAGAGGGTCCTGGCGAAACTCTGGGCGACCATGGGCGTGGCTCCACGGGTCGAAGAAGCGGCTCGGCTGAAGCGGGGCAAAGGCATGACGAAGCGTACGGAGGCCATGGAAGGGGCGTCAAATCGGGAGGTGGGGGATCTGTCCGGCATCTGCCGCGACATCGGAAGTATCCCCGCGCCGCAGACCGCCGGCCTGCGCCCGGGAGGGCTTTTGTCCTGAAAATGCAGGGCCCCCGGTGCCACGACCGATACACCCCGTGAAGTTTCCTACAATGGAAAAGTCGCCGGGACGGTTTCGTCCGACGCCATCGTGGCCCGGGTCCGTTCGGCGACCGATCACAAGTCGTGGTTTTCTCCCCCAGGGGGCGTACCGGTTTCGACCGGATGGCAAGAGGTTCAGATTGCGTGTCGTGGTTGGTCGGCTGGCCACGTTAAAAGTCGACCAAGCTTCAATTGCCGAAGCTCAGTTCTCTCTGGCTGCTTAATTAAGCCGCCCCGAGCGATGGCCCCAGTCGGAAGGGCCTCCCAATCGGTCGCCAAATCCGACTCGCCCCGGTCCACCGCCTGGTACGGCCGGGGCTAAACACGTTCCGGGCTGGTCCGCGACGCACCCTGCCGGCCGGGGACGCGCGGACGAGATCCAAATCGACCGGATACGCACGTAGACGTCTGCGCTGAAACATCACGGGACGCGGGTTCGACTCCCGCCGCCTCCATCACCTCGAAGACCGCCGGGCCGGGAACGGCCCGGCGGTCGCGCTTCATGGGACAGGGACTGACTCGACGAATCCTTGTGGCGGTCGCCTGCTCCGGCCTCCTGTCCGCCCCGGCGTTGTCGGAGACCACGAACATCGACAACGGCACGGTGCGGGTCGGCATCGATCCCGGGAAGGGGGCGACGATCACTTGGCTCTCGTGGCGCGACCACCCCCGCAACGCCGTCAACATCGCCGACCCCGGCCGCCTGATCCAGCAGTCCTATTACGCCGGCAGATCGCTCGACAGAAAAGCTGAAGGGCAGCATGACGCCTGGAGCCCGTGGACCTGGAACCCGATCCAAGGGGGCGGCGTCCGCGCGTGGGCCCGGGCGACGAAACTCGAACGGACGGCGGACGGCCTCGTGAGTGAAACCATTCCCAAACTCTGGGACATGCCGGACGAGGAGGCCGCCGGCGTGATGCGGCAGTGGACGGGCTTCGAGCCCGGCATGCCGCGGGTGGTGGCCGTGACATGCGAGTTCGAGTCGCGCCGGGAGGAGGCCGACCGCTGGGGGCCGGCCGTGCCGCGGCACCAGGAACTGCCGGCCCTCTACTTCACGCGATCCTTCTCCCGGTTCAAAAGCTACCTGGGCGATGCGCGGTGGCGCGACGAGTCGCAGCCACCGGGTCCGCCGTGGGGACGCGCCACGCCGCCGCGGAAGGCGATGGCCTGCTTCGATGCGACCGGCCAGGGCATCGCCGTGTTCAGCCCCGCGGGCACCGGCCCGTGGAATTTCGGGCCGCACGGCGAGGGCGACTCGGGCGACCCGCAGGCGGGCCCGTGCACCCACATGGCGCCGATCGAGACGGTGAAACTCCCGTCGCGGGCGACGCTCCGCTACCGGTACTGGCTCGCGGTCGGCGATGCCGCCGAACTCGCCGCCGCCCTCGACGCTCTCTGGGAACGAAACGGGAACGAGAGGCTCTCACTGAAAGGCCCGCCACCGCGATGACCAGTCCCGAGCCCTCCCGACCGGCCGCCGCGGCCTCCCGCCCCGGCCACGTTCCCTTCGCATCCCTGGGCCTCTCGGCGGAGGTGCTCAAGGCGGTGGAGAAACTCGGTTTCGAGGAGACCTCGCCGATCCAGTCGAGCGCCATCCCCCTGCTGCTCGGCGGGCACGACGTGGTCGGGCAGTCGGAAACGGGATCGGGGAAGACGGCGGCGTTCTGCATTCCGACGATCGAGCGGATCGATCCCTCCCGAAGCCTCACGCAGGCGCTGATCCTCGTCCCCACCCGCGAACTCGCCACCCAGGTGGCCGACGAGGTCCACAAGCTCGCCGCGTTCAAGAAGGGGGTGCGGTCGGTTCCGATCTACGGCGGGGCGTCGTACGAGCGACAGTTCGCGGAGCTCGCCCGCGGCGCGCACATCGTGGTCGGCACGCCGGGGCGGCTCACCGACCACCTCGCCCGCCAGACGCTCGACCTGTCGTCCGTGCGGATGCTCGTCCTCGACGAGGCGGACCGCATGCTCGACATGGGGTTCCGCGAGGACATCGAGAAGATCCTCGCTGCGGCGCCGCCGGAGCGGCAGACGGTGTTTTTCTCGGCCACGATCTCCCCGACCATCCAGGCGCTCGTCCGGGCCCACTCCCGCGACGCCCGCACGGTGAAGATAGCCCAGCGGGTCGTGAGCGGCCCACCGCTCGTCGATCAGGTCTATTACGAGGTGCGGCACCACGCCAAGTTCGACGCGCTGGCCCGGCTGATCGACTTTCACGACGTGAAGAGCGGCGTGATCTTCTGCAACACGCAGCACATGGTCGAGGAACTGGCAGACGCCCTCGTCGCCCGCGGCTGCTCGGCGGACCGGCTCCACGGCGGCATGGCCCAGGCCCAGCGCACCCGCGTCATGAACGCCTTCAAGAAGGCGGCGTTCTCCTTCCTGGTGGCGACCGACGTCGCGGCCCGGGGGATCGACGTCAACGATCTCGAGCTCGTGGTGAACTACGACCTGCCCTACGACGCCGAGGACTACGTGCACCGCATCGGCCGCACGGGCCGGGCGGGCCGCAAGGGCCGCGCCGTGACGCTCGTCTCGGGTGCGGGGATCTACAAACTGCAGTCGATCGAGCGGTTCACGAAATCGAAGATCCGTCGCGAGCAGGTGCCTTCGGCCGAGGCGGTGGAAAGCCGCCGGTCGGACGCGCTGTTCGAAAAACTGCGCGTGACGCTCGAGGGGGGCGATTTTCCGCAGCGCACTCCGCTCGTCGAACGGCTCCTCGAACAGGGCTACACGCCCACCGAGGTGGCCGCCGCCCTCGTCCACCACTTCGCCCCGCCCCCTCCACCAACTCCTCCGCCTCCGCCGCGTCGGACGACGGAGGAGCCGCCGCGGGGCCGGCCGCGATCACGTCATGCTCCACGCGGGCCGCGGCGCGGATTCAAGAAGAGGTGACTCCCGACCGGTGGACGTGATCCGCCGCCGCTCGGCGGCGACGGCCGCGCCCGCGAGGTGCTCCAGTGCCAGGTCGAACGTGATGCCGGCGTGGGGTGCGAGGGGCACGACTCGACCCCGACGCTCCTCGAACGACCGCGGGTTGGGGTAGTTCGTGGCGGGCTCGAGCCCGGTCACATAGCCGTCGGCGAGGCCGCCCTGGTTTTTCCAGAGCGTGAAGCAGGGCAATTCCGCCGCCCGCCACGAGAGGCTCGCCGCGTGGCCGCCGTCGGGCGCCACGAGGAGCGCCGTCGCCCGCCCCGCCGCGTCCGGCACGAGCGCCATGAAGTGCACCTGCTCGGCCCGGCCCGGCTGCGGCGCCACGTAGCGATTCCACGTCGGCACGTCGCCCGCGGCCGTGGCATCGCGCGGGGCGAGTTCGGCGAGCGGCAGGACCACTTCGGCCCCCGCTCCGAGCAGCGGCGGGCCGAGGTTCACGTGGTAGAGCATCTGGATCGTGGCGGGGCGATCGGAGCGGTTTTCGACCGCGTCCGTCCACTCGATGCGCGGACGGCCTGCGTGCAGCGTGAGGGTCGTCGTCATCCGCAGGGAGTGGACGAGAAACCGGGTCTCGTCGACGGCGCCGTCGATGGTCACGGTGCCGGTCGTGTCGTCGAGCGTCACCTGCACGTCGTGCGCCGGGAGATTGGCGATCCGACCGTGGAGACCGTGCTTCAACCGTCCGTCCGACTCGAAATCCGGCGCGCCGTTGCTCACCAAACCGCACCTGGCGACGAGTTCGTCGAACCCGTCGAGCCAGCCCAGGCCGGAGGGCTCGGCAAGCGGCACGGATCGAGGGTGCACCGGGCCGTCCACCGGGGATCGCCACCCGAGTTCGGCCCCGCCGGCGGTCATGTTCCAGATTCCCATCCCCCGATCCGGGAGGACGACGACCCGGTTGGTTCCGGCTCGGAGTTCCACGGTGAGCAACCCGTCGCCCAGGCCGCCCTGCAACCGGGTCGCCCACACCGAGAGTTCGCCCAGCGTCTCGGACGCCGGACCCTCGATCCTCACCACCTTCTTCGCCACGGGAATCACCCTCCTTTGGAACGTCGCATCGCCGCGTCTGTCGATCGCCCGCCGCCCGCAGGCAGGCTACAACTTCGCCGCCGCGTTCGACCAGCGTCTGCTAGGATTTCGTCTTTCTGGAGCCACGCCATGCCTCCGCCGCCGATCGCCGTCGTCCTCGCCGCCGGCAAGGGCACGCGCATGGGCGGCGACCTGCCGAAGGTACTCCACGAGGCCGCCGGCAGGCCGCTCGTGACCTGG
>Ga0136644_10002888_pt1 | contig 12960 bp, 12 predicted proteins | sample C_130820_EF_Meta_FD_94780 | JGI IMG/M metagenome (GOLD analysis project Ga0136644, IMG submission 94780) | Freshwater microbial communities from Lake Croche, Canada to study carbon cycling - C_130820_EF_MetaG (v2) (version 2) | ecosystem: Environmental > Aquatic > Freshwater > Lake | place... | reverse complement strand
GCGCGCCACCGGCGCCAGCACCATCAGGCGCGTGTCCAGCGGCAGGGCGAGCACGGCGTCGACCATTTGGCTAACGGTTTGCGCCTGCAGCGCCAGACCGTGGTCCGGGCAATGGGGCGTGCCCGCGCGGGCGAACAACAGGCGCAGGTAGTCGTGGATTTCGGTCACTGTGCCCACGGTGGAGCGTGGGTTGTGGCTGGTGGCTTTTTGCTCGATGGAGATGGCCGGCGAGAGGCCCTCGATCATGTCCACATCGGGCTTGTCCATGAGCTGCAAAAATTGGCGCGCATAGGTCGACAGGCTTTCCACATAGCGGCGCTGGCCCTCAGCGTACAGCGTGTCAAAAGCCAGGCTCGATTTGCCCGAGCCGCTCAGCCCGGTAATGACGACCAACTGGTTGCGCGGAATATCGAGGTCGATATTTTTCAGGTTGTGCGTGCGCGCCCCGCGGATGCTGATGCTGGGCTGGCGCAGCCGATTGCCTAAATAGGCGCTATCGCCATCGCCATCGCCTTCACCCAGCGCGGCCGACAGATCAAAAGGAGTGTGTGGAGTGTTCAAAGTGAGCGCCGCGGACCAAACCGCGCATTATCGCCAAGACCTGTTGCGCGCGCCTTGCTTGGGCACCCGCCGATTTGAGGCGCCGGGCCAAGGCTGGGTAGTTCTCTGACACGCGCTGGTGTCAGAATAATCAGACGAAAAATGCCGTCTGCGCCTGAATTGGTTAGTATGCGGGGATGGCTGACTGCTTTTGCCCACCTGCCACACCGCGCCGACCTGGGCTGGCAAGCGCCGCTTTGTTTACTCTTGGGTGCTCCACTTCATGGCTTTGACCTTCCCTTTCTCCGCCATCGTCGGCCAGGACGATATGAAACTGGCCATCGTGCTCACCGCCATCGACCCCACGATTGGCGGCGTGCTGGTCTTTGGCGACCGGGGCACCGGCAAGTCCACCGCGGTGCGCGCCTTGGCCGCTTTGCTACCCAAAATGCGCGCCGTGACCGGCTGCCGCTATGGTTGCGACCCGGACGCTGCCCGCTGCCCCGACTGCCTGGCCGCTGCCAGCGCCAAAGTGCGGCCCAGCCAGCTGGTCGGCGTGCCGGTGGTCGATTTGCCGCTGGGCGCTACCGAAGACCGCGTGGTCGGCGCGCTGGACCTGGAGCGCGCTTTGTCCCAGGGCGTCAAAGCCTTTGAGCCCGGTCTGCTGGCGCGCGCCAACCGGGGCTATTTGTATATAGACGAGGTCAATTTGCTAGAAGACCATCTGGTGGACTTGCTGATTGACGTCGCTGCGTCCGGCGAAAACGTGGTCGAGCGCGAGGGCCTGAGCGTGCGCCACCCGGCGCGCTTTGTACTCATTGGCAGCGGCAACCCGGAAGAGGGCGAGTTGCGCCCCCAGTTGCTGGACCGCTTTGGTCTGTCGGTCGAGGTCAAAACGCCCGCCGCCCTGCAAGAACGCGTGGAAGTGGTCAAACGCCGTGACGCCTTCGAGCAAGACCCGCAAGCCTTTACCGCGCAATGGAAAAAAGAGGACGACAAGGTGCGCAAAGGCATCGTGGCCGGGCGCAAACGCTTGGCGCAGGTGAGCATTCCCGACAGCGCCCGCGACTTTGCAGCCCAGCTGTGTATGGCCTTGGGCACCGACGGATTGCGTGGCGACCTCACTTTGGTGCGCGCCGCCCGCGCTTTGGCCGCTTGGCAGGGAGACAAAGCGGTCACCCAAGCGCATTTGGCGCACGTAGCGCCGCCGGCCTTGCGTCACCGTCTGCGGCGCAATCCGCTGGACGACTCGGGCTCGTCCACCCGCGTCGAGCGTGCCCTGGCGGATTTGGCCGCCGCCCACGCCTGAATTTTCGCGATGCAAGGCGATACCGCCACGATTGCCGCCTTGTTTGCCGTGGACCCGTCGGGTCTGGGCGGCGTGGCCTTGCGCGCACCGGCGTGCGCAGCGCGCGATGACTGGCTGGCCTTGCTGCGCGCACTGCTGCCGCCGCTAACGCCGTTTCGGCGCGTACCCCTGAACACCGGTGATACCGCCTTGCTCGGTGGCCTGGACCTGGGTGCTACTTTGCAAGCGGGTCGCCCGGTGGCGCTGCAAGGTTTGCTGGCGCAGGCCGACGGCGGCGTGCTCTTGCTGGCCATGGCCGAGCGCATGACGGCCACGTCGGCCGCGCGCTTTGCCAGCGTGCTCGATACCGCGCAGGTGTTGCTGCAACGCGACGGTTTGGACCGCGTGCTGCCCGCGCGCGTCGGTCTGGTGGCGCTGGACGAAGGCGCGAGCGAGGACGAACAACTGCCCGCCAGCCTGGCTGAGCGCCTGGCCTTTCACCTGCGCCTGGACGGCGCAGCGCCGGACGAAGAAGGCCCGCAGTGGAGCGCGCAAGAAGTCCAGTCCGCGCGCCAGCGTCTGGGGCAGGTCCACATGGCCAGCGAAGCGGTGCAGGCCTTGTGCGCAGCGGCCACGGCGTTGGGCATTGATTCGCTGCGTGCCAGCCTGTTTGCCGCACGCGCCGCACGCGCCGCGGCCGCACTGGCCGGCTGCGACAGGGTGGAAGAAGAGCACATCGCCGTGGCCGCCCGCTTGGTGCTGGCCCCGCGCGCCACCCGCCTGCCCCCCGCGCCCCCCGAACAAGACGCGCAGCCGCAAGAGCAAGCGCCCCCGGCTGCGCAAGATCCGAGCGACGCAGCCGATCCACCACCCCCGCCGCCACAGGAAGCGCAAGACGACAGCCGTGCGGATCAGGACGCGCCCGACAAGCCGGCCCCGGACCCGCAAGAACTGGCTGAGCGCCTGCTCCAAGCCGTGCAAGCGGCGCTGCCTGCGGGTTTGTTGGCCAGCCTCAAGATTGGCGCTTTGCAGCGCGCCAAGACGCCTAGCGCGGGCAGCGCCGGCGCCCTGCAAAAGAATGCGCTGCGCGGCCGTCCGGTCGGCGCGCGCAAGGGCGAGCCCCGCGCCGGCCAGCGCATCAACGTGTTGGAAACCTTGCGCGCCGCCGCGCCCTGGCAAAGGCTGCGCAAAAGTACCATGCCCCCGGGTCGGGCGCCGCGCATCGTGGTGCGCAAAGAAGATTTTCATGTCACCCGCTTTCGCCAACTGGGCCAGACCACCACGGTGTTTGTGGTCGACGCCTCGGGCTCTTCGGCGCTGAACCGGCTGGCCGAAGCCAAGGGCGCGGTCGAGTTGCTATTGGCCGATTGCTATGTGCGGCGCGACAGCGTCGCGGTGCTGGCTTTTCGGGGTACCAGCGCTGAGCTTTTGCTGCCGCCCACCCGTTCGCTGGCGCGTGCCAAGCGCAGCTTGGCGGGTTTACCGGGCGGCGGTGGCACGCCCCTGGCCAGCGCCATTGACGCGGCGGCGGAACTGGCCGCCCAGCTCCGGCGCAAGGGCGAAACCCCCATCGTGGTGCTGCTGACCGACGGCAAAGCCAACATCGCCCGCGACGGCCGACCCGGCCGTGGACCGGCTGGCGCCGATGCCCTGGCCGCCGCAGCGCACTTGCGTGCGGCGGGCGTCAGCACCTTGTTGGTAGACACCGCGCCCCAAGCCCAAACCAGCGCCCAAGCGCTGGCGCAGGCCTTGGGCGCGCAGTACCTGGCCTTGCCTTACGCCGGCGCAAACACGCTGAACCAGGCGGTGCGCGCCGTGGCCGGCCGGGCCTGAGCTGCAGCACGCTATGGCTACGCGCCAAGGCCTTGACTGGGAGCGCGACGGCGCGAACTGGCCGCTGCGCGCTTTTTCTGGGTTTGTCAAAACGCCGCAACTGCGCTGGCATGTGCAATACGCAGCGCACCCCGACCCCCAGGCGCCTAACGTCTTGCTGCTGCACGGCACGGGTGCCTCGACGCACTCGTGGCGCGATGTTTTCCCCCTGCTGCGCCCGCATTGCAGCGTGCTGGCCCTCGATTTCCCCGGCCATGCGTTTAGCGCCATGCCAGCGGCACACGACACGGCCCGTTTGTTTTCCGTGCCCGGCATGGCCGCGGGCGTGGCGCAGTTACTGGCGCAGATGGGCTTTGTGCCGCACACCGTGGTGGGCCATTCGGCAGGCGCGGCCGTGGCGTGCATGCTGTCTTTGGACGGCCATGTGCCGGGGGCGCGCATTATTTCGGTCAATGGCGCTTTGCTGCCTTTGGACGGCCTGGCCGGGCAGTTGTTTTCGCCCATGGCCAAGCTGCTGGCCAAAGCACCGTGGGTGCCCGAGTTGTTTTCCTGGCAAGCGGCCCAGCCCGCGGTCTTGCAGCGCTTGCTTGACGGCACCGGCTCGCAGCTCGATGCCACCGGGCGCGCGCTGTACCGCCAACTGATCGCCAACCCCGCGCACGGCGCTGGCGCGCTGGCCATGATGGCACACTGGGACCTGCACCGCTTTTGGGCGCGTTTACCCCAGTTGCAGGCGCCGCTGCGCTTGGTGGTGGGCGAGGGCGATTTGATCGTTCCGCCCTCGGTGGCGCAGCGGGCCGCCCAGGCGCTGCAGCGCCAGCCGCGCCCGGCGGTGGTGGGGCTGGCCGGCCTGGGCCATCTGGCCCACGAAGAGCAGCCCCAGCGCTTTGCCGACCTGATTTTGCACTCCCTCTCCTGAGCCTTTGGGGCACTTATGGGGCGGCGCCCGGGCGTGCCGCCCTGGCTGACTGCGCCTGCCCACCGCTCCTACAACCCCGCTCGCCCGCGTAAACCCGCGTTGACAAGCGCTGGCTTTGTGTCTATATTAATTTACATCAATAAGTGACAAGTAAAATTGTCACTTCCAAGGCCGCCCCGTCAATCCCATGGAGACACCACTATGAAGGCAATCACCCGCATCGAGCAATCCTTGGCCATGGCTTTGGCCGCCGCCGAGGACGCAAGCTGCCCGCCCAAACTGGCTTCGGCGGTGCGCCACGCCGTGTTTCCGGGCGGGGCGCGTATCCGCCCGCAGCTGTGTTTGGCTGTGGCCCAGGCCTGCGGGCAGGACGACCCGGCCCTGAGTGAGGCAGCGGCGGTGGCCATCGAACTGCTGCATTGCGCCTCGCTGGTGCATGACGATTTGCCCTGTTTTGACGATGCGCCCACCCGGCGCGGCCGCTCCTCGGTGCATTGGGCATTTGGACAGCCCTTGGCGGTGCTGGCTGGCGACGCGCTCATCGTGATGGCTTTTCAGACCCTGGCCGCAGCGGCGGGCCAATCGCCGCTGCGCTTGCCCGGGCTTTTGCAAATCATTGCCGCTGGCGTGGGCATGCCCTCGGGCATCGTGGCCGGGCAGGCGTGGGAGTCGGAGTCGCGGGTGTCCCTCATGCAGTACCAGCGCGCCAAGACCGGCGCCCTGTTTGTGGCGGCCACGTGCGCCGGTGCCCTGAGCGCTGGTGCCGATCCGCAACCCTGGCAAGCCTTGGGCGACTGCCTGGGCGAGGCCTACCAAGTGGCCGACGACATCCGCGACGTCATGGGCCAGGCCGATTTGCTGGGCAAGCCGGTGGGCCAGGACGCGCAGCACGCGCGCCCCAACGCCATTGCCAATCTCGGTCTGGGCGGCGCTATCGAGCACTTTGAGTCCCTGATTCAAGCGGCCGCCGACTCCATTCCTGAAGGGCCCGCCGCGCAGGCCATGCGGACCCTGGTCTGGCAAGAGTCCGAGCGCCTGGTTCCCCGGGCGGCCTGCAACGCCTACCGCCAGAGCCAGGCCCCCACGCAAGTGGCCAACGCCTAAGTGGCGCAGCGCACGCCAACCCCGCTTTGTAAAGGAACCTGGGCATGAAAACACTGGATTTGGCCGCACAGGCCCAGGCCCACCAACGCAAGTCGCCCCTGGCCGACCGCCTCGGTGCGCTGTTCGACCGCTGGATGACCAGCGCCGCCCTGTACCGCTGGAGCGTGGCCAACCCGCTCACCCGCTGGATGACCCGCCGGCGCGTGCGCCAGGTGTTTGACCTGATGGCCGGATTTGTCTATTCGCAAGTGCTGTTGGCCTGCGTGCGGTTGCGCATCTTGGAGGCGGTGGCCGAGCAGCCGCGCAGCCTGGAGGAGCTGGCCCAATGGACGCGGCTGCCTGCGGCTGGCTTGCAGCGCCTGCTGCAATCGGCGCTGGCGCTGGGCCTGCTGAATTTGCGCAGCCAGGGCCGCTACGGTTTGGGTCCGCTGGGCGCGCCAGTGGCCGGGCATCCGGGCATACGCGCCATGATCGAGCACCACGCCGTGCTCTACCAGGATATGCAAGATCCGGTGGCCATGCTCCAAGGCCCCGGCCAGCCCGGCGCCATGGCAGAGTACTGGCCTTACACGCTGGAAGGGCAGGAACACAGCGCGCAAGCGGCGCAAGCCGCCCAGGCGCAAGCCGAGAAATACGCCCGCTATTCCGACCTGATGTCGGCCTCGCAACCCTTTGTGGTGGACGAGATACTGGCCAGCTACCGCTTTGACGACCACCAGTGCGTGCTCGACGTGGGCGGGGGGCAGGGCACATTTCTGTCACGGCTGGGCCTGCACGCCACCCATTTGCAGCTCAAGTTGTTTGACCTGCCCGAGGTCGCGGCGCTGGCGCAGGCCAACTTTGCGCGCCAAGGCCTGGATGCGCGTGCCCGCGCCCACCCGGGTAGCTTCCTGAAAGACCCGCTGCCCCAGGGTGCCGATCTGGTCACGCTGATCCGCGTGGCCCACGACCACCCCGACGCCGACGTGCACACGCTGCTGGCGGCCATTTACGAGGCGCTGCCGCCGGGCGGCACTTTGCTGCTGTCCGAGCCCATGGCCCAAGAGCCGGGCGAGACGCCCCAGGGCGACGCCTACTTCCACTTTTATCTGCTGGCCATGGGCGCCGGGCGCCTGCGCACCCCACGCGAACTGATGGCCATGATGGCCCAAGCGGGTTTTGCGCATCTGGAAATCGTGCCCAACCCCATGCCGTTGCAAACCCAAATCGTGATTGGCCGCAAATGTAAGGGTTTACCCTTGGTTTCGGGTGATAATGTAAATAACAATTGACATTGATCTGTGTCAATGTAACTATACATACATGCAAGCTAACGCCATTGTCTTCCAACAACCCCAATCGCTGGATTTGGGTGCCTTGGCCCTGCCCGCGATGGGCGCGCAGGACGTGTTGGTGAAGGTTGAATACACCGGCATTAGCACGGGGACCGAGCGCTTGCTGTGGGAGGGCACCATGCCCACCTTTCCCGGCATGGGCTATCCCTTGGTGCCCGGCTACGAAACCGTAGGGCGTGTCGTGGCCGCTGGTGAGAAGGCGACAGTTGGTGTGGGCGAGCGGGTGTATGTGCCCGGTTCGCAATGTTTTCAGGATGCGCGCAATTTGTTTGGCGGCTCGGCCTCGCGCTTGGTCGTGCCGGCCGCGCGGGCGATGCCGATGGCTGAATCCTTGGCCGAGCGCGGCGTTTTGTTTGCGCTGGCGGCCACCGCGCACCACGCCCACAGCGCGCCGGGTACGCGCCAGCCCGATTTGATCGTTGGCCACGGCGTGCTGGGCCGCATGATCGCGCGCCTGGCCGTATTGGCTGGGCATACGCCCGTGGTCTGGGACACCAACCCGGCGCGGCGCGGTGGCGCGGTGGGCTACGAGGTGATCGACCCGGCCTCGGACACGCGGCGCAATTACCAATGCATTTGTGATGTTAGCGGCGTAAGCAGCTTGCTCGATGACTTGATCAGCCGCTTGGCGCCCGGTGGCGAAGTGGTGCTGGCGGGCTTTTATGAAGCCCCGCTGTCATTTGTGTTTCCGCCCGCGTTTATGCGCGAGGCGCGCATTCGCATCGCAGCCCAATGGTCGCCGCCCGATTTGGCCGCCGTGATCGCCATGGCTGGGGATGGACGTTTGTCTTTGGACGGTCTGGTGACGCACCAGCACGAAGCCACCGACGCGGATGTGGCCTACCGGACCGCCTTTGGCGATGCCGATTGCCTAAAGATGATTCTTGATTGGAGACACATAGCATGAGCGCAACAACGATTCCTGGGACAGCACCGGTCCAATTCATGCGCGACATTTTGCGCACCGAAGCGGCGATGGAGCCGCCACCGGTGAGCACCAAAGAGGTCACCAAAGAAACCCAAATCATCGCGATTTACGGAAAAGGCGGTATTGGCAAGAGCTTCACGCTGGCCAACCTGAGCTACATGATGGCGCAGCAGGGCAAAAAGGTCTTGCTCATTGGTTGTGACCCCAAAAGCGATACGACCAGCCTCTTGTTTGGCGGGCGTGCCTGCCCGACGATTATTGAAACCTCGTCTAAGAAAAAACTGGCCGGCGAAGCGGTAGCCATTGGTGACGTGTGCTTTAAACGCGACGGCGTCTACGCCATGGAATTGGGTGGGCCCGAGGTGGGGCGCGGTTGCGGCGGTCGCGGCATCATCCATGGTTTTGAGCTCCTAGAAAAACTCGGCTTTCATGAGTGGGGTTTTGATTACGTGCTGCTCGACTTTTTAGGCGACGTGGTCTGCGGTGGCTTTGGCCTGCCTATTGCGCGCGATATGTGCCAAAAAGTCATTGTGGTGGCCAGCAACGACCTGCAGTCGCTCTACGTTGCCAATAACGTCTGCTCAGCGGTGGAGTATTTCCGCAAACTTGGCGGCAATGTCGGCGTGGCCGGCATGGTCATTAACCGCGATGACGGTACCGGCGAGGCGGCGCAATTTGCAACCCAGGTGGGTATTCCGGTGCTCTCCACCATTCCTGCCAATGAGGACATCCGCAGAAAGAGCGCGAGCTACGAAATCATCGGGCGACCCGACTCGGTTTGGGGCCCCATGTTTGCCGAACTGGCTGAGAACGTGGCTACTTCTGAGCCGGTGCGTCCCAAGCCGCTTTCGCAGGATCAGCTGCTCGGCTTGTTTGCCGCATCGGCGGTAGGCCGCGATGTGGTGCTTGAGCCTGCAACGCAATTTGACATGTGCGGACGCACCGAAAACACCAAGCCCACGCTCGAAGTGGTCTACGACGAAGTCTGAGCCCCGTCGGAAACTAGCCATGCGTAAAACCATCCCTATTGCCCAGGCCGCAGCGCCAGCGCAAATGCAAACGTCTCTCGAGGGCGATGGCATGGGTTGCCACGCCGGTGGTGAAAAAATGCTGGCCGCTGCCAAAGCCTCTGGCAAGTCCGAGGTCTTGGCGCAGTACGCCAAAGACTACCCAGTCAACCCTGCCGCCGGCCCGCACGACCAACCGCAAAGCATGTGCCCGGCTTTTGGCTCTTTGCGGGTGGGCTTGCGCATGCGCAGAACCGCCACGATTTTGTCGGGCTCGGCGTGTTGCGTGTACGGCTTGACCTTCACTTCGCACTTTTATGGGGCCAAGCGCAGCGTCGGCTATGTGCCATTCAATTCGGAGACGCTGGTCACCGGAAAGCTGTTCGAAGACATCCGGGAAGCGGTTTACAACCAGGCCGATCCTGACAAATACGATGCCATCGTGATCATCAATTTGTGCGTGCCAACGGCCAGCGGCGTACCGCTGCAGTTGTTGCCCAAAGACATCAATGGCGTGCGCATTATTGGTATTGATGTCCCCGGCTTTGGTGTGCCCACGCATGCCGAGGCCAAAGACGTGCTGGCCGGTGCCATGCTGAAATATGCGCGCGAAGAGGTCATGGCAGGCCCGGTTCAGGCGCCCCGGACGGGCCGCGCTGATAAGCCCAGCGTGGCTTTGATTGGCGAAATGTTCCCCGCCGACCCGGTCATCATTGGCCGCATGCTCGAGCCTATGGGTCTGGCAGCGGGGCCCGTGGTACCGACGCGCGAATGGCGCGAGCTCTATGCCGCGCTCGATTGTGTGGCGGTGGGTGCTATTCACCCCTTTTACACCGCCAGCATCCGTGAGTTCGAAGCGGCAGGTCGGCCCATCGTTGGCTCAGCGCCGGTTGGCCATGACGGGACCGAGGCCTGGCTGCAAGCCATCGGCACCGCAGCCAACGTGGCGCAGGCCCAGATTGACGCGGTCAAGAACATCATGCTCCCGGCTATCAAAGGGGGCCTGGCGCGCATGCCGATTAAAGGGCGCATCACACTGAGCGGCTACGAGGGTTCCGAATTGTTGGTGGCCCGCTTACTGGTGGAAAGCGGCGCAGACCTTCGCTATGTCGGCACGGCCTGTCCGCGTACCGTATGGAGTGAAAGCGATTGCCAGTGGCTGCAGGCCCATGGTGTGCATGTGCAGTACCGCGCATCGCTGGAGCAGGATCTGGCCGCCATGCACGAATGGAAGCCCGACTTGGCCATAGGGACCACACCGGTGGTGCAAGCGGCCAAAGAGATGTGCATTCCTGGCCTGTATTTCACCAACCTGATTTCAGCGCGACCGCTGATGGGGCCCGCAGGCGCGGGGTCTTTAGCCCAAGTAATTAACGCCGCCATTGCCAACAAGCCACGCTTTGACGAAATGAAGGCATTTTTTGGCGAAGCAGGCAGTGGCCACGCCACGGGCGTGTGGGAAAGCGCGCAAGGCTTGCCCCAAGAACGGCTGGAGTTCAAGGCGGAGACCCGCCGGCTCCTGGAAAAGCAGGCCAAAAAACGCAAAGCAGAGGCCATGATATGAGCGCAGTGATGTTGCTCGTAGCACGTGCCGCCGAGCGCCGTTCTGGACTCTTGGGGGGCGCGTCATGCTAGTGCTGGACCATGATCGCGCGGGTGGCTACTGGGGTGCGGTCTATGTATTTACCGCCATCAAAGGCTTGCAGGTGGTGATTGACGGGCCGGTAGGGTGTGAGAACCTGCCGGTCACCTCGGTGCTGCACTATACGGACGCCTTGCCCCCGCATGAATTGCCCATCGTCGTTACGGGGCTTGCCGAAGAGCAGCTCGGCCGCGAGGGCACAGAAGGGGCCATGCGGCGTGCCCATGCGGCGCTTGATCCGGACCTTCCATCGGTTGTGGTCACCGGATCCATCGCCGAGATGATTGGCGGGGGCGTAACGCCCGAAGGCACCAATTTGCAGCGCTTTTTGCCACGCACGATCGACGAAGACCAATGGCAATGCGCTAACCGGGCCATGTATTGGTTATGGCAGCAGTATGGACTGCGTGACGTGCCGCAACGAGAGCGCAAGGTGGGCGAGCGTCCGCGCGTCAACATCATCGGCCCGAGCTATGGCGCATTCAACTGCCCCAGCGATTTGGCGGAAATTCGCCGTCTGGTGCAAGGCATAGGCGCCGAAGTCAATATGGTCTTCCCCTTAGGTAGCCACTTGGCCGATGTATCGCGCCTAGTGGAAGCGGATGTCAATATTTGCATGTACCGGGAATTTGGTCGCATGCTGTGCGAAGCGCTGGAGCGTCCCTATCTGCAAGCGCCGATAGGTTTGCACAGCACTACCAAGTTCTTGCGCAAACTGGGCGAAATGCTCGGCCTCGATCCAGAACCCTTTATCGAGCGCGAGAAGCACAGCACGATCAAGCCCATTTGGGATCTGTGGCGCTCCGTGACGCAGGATTTTTTTGGCACGGCCAACTTTGGTGTAGTCGCTAACGAAACCTATACGCGCGGCATACGCCATTTCCTCGAAGATGAAATGGGCTTGCCTTGCAATTTCGCGGTATCGCGCCTGGCCGGAGAAAAAACCGACAACGACGCCGTGCGCAAACTGGTCACTGAAAAGACGCCGCTGGTGCTTTACGGCAGCTACAACGAGCGGATTTACCTGGCGGAATGCGGTGGCGGCGGGATGATGAAGACCAGCTTTATCCCTGCAAGCTTTCCTCTGCCCATCATCCGCCGCCATACCGGTACACCATTTATGGGTTACGCCGGGGCCACCTACATCATTCAAGAGTTTTGCAACGCATTGTTTGACGCGCTGTTCCATATCCTGCCGCTGGGCACCGAGCTCGACAAGATCGAGGCCAGCCCGGGTCGCGCCGTCAACGAATCTTCGCTCCCTTGGGATCCGCAAGCGCAGCAGGTGATGGAAGAGCTGCTGGAGCAGCAGCCGGTTTTGGTGCGTATTTCAGCGGCCAAGCGCATGCGTGACCACGCCGAGCGCGATGCGCGCGAGAGTGGTCGCGCGCAAGTAGAAGCGCAAAGATTTATTGAATTGTTCGGGCGGGCACACGCAGGAGCACCTGTATGACAGCAGTGCAATGGCATGGGCCAGTCCGTTCAGTCCTTCGGCCTGGCCGAAGGTCCATCTGCTGGGGCACCCGTGTCGCAGCAGTCCGTCCTGTACCTACCCGGGTGCGGGGAGTTGCCGAAAGGCGTTTTGAGAGAGGCACTAACTATGACTGATGCAGCTAACCCCTCAGGGCTGACAGACGAAGAAGCCCAAGAGTTCCACCAGTACTACATACAGGGTTACCTGTTGTGGGCTGTGGGCGCTTTCTTCGCTCACAGCCTGGTGTGGATCTGGCGTCCCTGGTTCTAAAAGAGCCAAAAAACGGAGGTATGTATGGCCCAAGCAAACGAAACTGACCCATCTTTTATCACTGACAGCCGTCTCAACGGCGATCGGCTGATGTTTGTGTTGGTCTTTTGTGTGTTCATGGCGCTCGCTGTGGTTGGACAGTTGTTGGCATTGAATTGGCGCACCTGGCTACCCGGCGCGGAGGGATCGGCGACCACCTTGGTCGGCGTGAAATCTGCCGTGTATACCGTCATTTCTGGATTGAGTTAACGAAAGGAAATTCCTATGTGGCGCATTTGGCGTGTAATAGACCCGCGCAAAGCAGTCGTTTTAACCGGACTGTTAATTGCGTTTGTGTCGACAACGATTCACCTGATTCAAATCAGCGGCGATCGTTACAACATCAACAGCTGGCATCCCGATACGGCCAAGGCCGCGAAGGCTGCACAGAATGCGGCTCTGCCGCAAAAATAAAGGCCTTAGGTCTTTGCTCGGGCAGGCGCACGTGGCTCATTTTGAACCCTGCGTCTGTCTTTTTTAACCATTGACCTCACCGCGCTGGAAACGTTAGACCGCAAGTCGGTCGGAGAGTGCAACTATGTCCATGCTTAGTTTTGAACGTAAATACCGCGTGCGCGGTGG
>Ga0136644_10002883_pt1 | contig 12976 bp, 13 predicted proteins | sample C_130820_EF_Meta_FD_94780 | JGI IMG/M metagenome (GOLD analysis project Ga0136644, IMG submission 94780) | Freshwater microbial communities from Lake Croche, Canada to study carbon cycling - C_130820_EF_MetaG (v2) (version 2) | ecosystem: Environmental > Aquatic > Freshwater > Lake | place... | reverse complement strand
TCCAACGGGCTTGCTGCACCACCTTCTCAAGCACTGCGCGACCCCGAGGGTCGTGCAAATACTGCAAGCGAAAAGCCAAGGGGTCTTGACCTGTGGCGTGCGCCACCTCGTCCATGAACGACTCGGCGGCAAACACATTGGCATGTGCGCCCAAGCCCCGGAGCGCAGACACACGCATAGGCATGCGCATGACACGGTGGTTGTAGATGTGCGCCGACTCAAATTGATACGGCGGCACGGCATTGCGCTCAGAACCTCCGCCCATGGCCAAGGCTGCGTTCTCGGCAATCAGCACAGGGAAAGCGCCGTGCTGCAACCAGCAACCCAACAAAGAGGGCGTGGGGTTGCGGCCTGGCCGCGTGCCGTGGCCTTGGCTCCACACATCGTGCTGCCAAAACACCACTTGGTGCTGCGCATCCAGGCCCGCTTGCAGGCGGATGCTCATGGCGGGACCCAAAGGCGACCAGGCCATTTCGTCATGTCGTGACCACAAGACGCGCACGGGCGTGCCGGGGACAAAACGCGCCAACCAAGCCGCATCGAAGGCTACGTCATCGGCGCCGTTGTGGCCATAGCAACCGGCCCCTTGCACGTGTTGAATGCGCACCTGCTCGGGCGCACAGCCCAAGGCCAAGGCCATGTCACGGCGCAAGTTGAAGATGCCTTGTGAATGGCTCCACACCTGCACGCCGTCGCCCGTCCATTGCGCCAGCGCGCACGAGGGCGCCATGGAGCCATGGTGCACATAGCCACGGGCATAGTCGGCCTGCAAACTTTGCACAGCGCAGCTGTCGGCCAAGGCAGCGGCAGCGCCCGACGAGGCCACCGTGGTGGTTTGCAAAGGGCTGGTGCGCAACCAAGGGGTGAGTTGCGTGGCATCTGGAAACTCGGCAGGTATGTGCCAAGCGGCTGAGTCAATCAACTGTTGTGCCAGCGCCTCGACGGCCTTCACAGCTTGCACCTCGGTGTGCGCGACGACGCCAATTTGACAGCCGTCGCGGTAAGCCCCTTGCACTCCCGGCAGTGCTTGCACGACTTGCTGCGCTTGTAGCCAAGCCTCATCGTTCAAGCGGGCTTGCAAGTTGGGCGGGCGCAACATGCGCGCGTGCAGCATGCCGGGCAGCTCCAGGTCTTGCACAAAGTCGTGGGACGCCAAAAATTTACGCGCCAAGTCTGGCCTGATGGGCGATTCAGTGGGCGTCAACACCACAGCAGGCAATTGGCTGGCTGGCAACACCTCCACCGCCAAACTGACCTGCTGGCAAAGATCGCCATAGCCACACAGGCGCTTGTCGCCCTGCATGAATTGGCCGTTGACAACCTCAATGTCTTGCGCCGCCACGCCATACTTGGCGGCGACAGCCTGTGTGAACAGCAGACGCGCGTGCCGAGACGCCAAGCGCACCGCAATGCCTGAGTCTTGAACCGACAAGCTGCCGGAAGTCACGGCCTCGTTGGGACTGAAGACGGTGCTGGCCGCCACAGCGTCAACACAGCTCAGGTCGATGGCCAACTCTTGGGCTGCAATTTGCGCCAGTGCATGCAAGATGCCTTGGCCAATTTCGACTTTGCCCGACAGCAAACGAACGCGGCCGTCAGGGAAAAACTGCAGCCACTGCGCCAATTGGCGGTTGGTGTTGAGCCCGCCGGGCAAGACCGTGGGTTTTTCTGTGGCAATGCTCATGCGCCCTCCATGGCTTGGGCCGCTTGACACACCGCACGCACGATGCGGTTGTGCGCGCCGCAACGACACAAATTGCCCTGCAAGGCCTCACGCACCTGATCGGACGTGGGACGTGGGTTGTGCTTGAGCAACGCCGCGGCGGTCATCAACATGCCGCTGCTGCAATAGCCACACTGCGCAGCTTGTTGCTGGCAGAACGCAGTTTGCAAAGGGTGGGGCTGCTTGTCTTGACCCAACCCTTCGAGCGTGACCACCTGCTTGCCGGCTACCGACCACATGGGTGTGCTGCAGGCGGGCACTGCATGGTCGTCCAACAAGACATGGCAAGCGCCACACTGGGACAAGCCGCAGCCAAATCGTGCCGACTTTTGGCCGCAGTGGTTGCGCAAAATATCCAGCAAGTTGTCGTTGTCTTGCGCCTCAACGCTTTGGCTGTGGCCATTTAATTCAAATTGAATCACTGACATGACGCAGCCCGATCAGTCGGCTTTGGCGCCAGAGACTTTGACAATGGTGGCCCACTTGGCCACATCCTCGGCCACGTATTTGGTGAAAGCCGGCGCGCTCATGGACATGGGCACAGCCCCCTGCTTGGACCAAGTGGCTTTGACGTCTGCAGAGTTGATGATCTTGTTGACCTCGGTGTTCAAGCGGTTCACGATGGCCTCAGGGGTACCCGCAGGTGCCATCAACCCCAACCAAATGACGGCCTCGTACTTGGCCACGCCTTGTTCGCTGACGGTGGAAATGTCCGACGTCACCGACGAGCGCGCACGGCCGGTGGTGGCCAAACCACGCACTTTGCCGGCCTTGATGTTCTCGGCCATGGTGGTCACCGCATCAAACATCATGTCCACCTGACCCGACAACACATCGGTGCGCGCCGCAGCGCTGCCTTTGTAGGGGATGTGCGTCATCTGAATGTCGGCCATGTGTTTGAACAACTCGCCAGCCATGTGGTAGGGCGTGCCATTGCCAGAAGACGCAAAGTTCAACTTGCCCGGATTGGCCTTGGCCAGCTTGATCAGCTCTTGCAAGGAATGGGCATTGACCGCAGGGTTGACCACCAACACCAGGTCAGAATAGTTGATGGGTGCGATCGGCGCAAAGTCTTTCAGCAAGTTGAAGGGCTTGTTGGGAATCAAAGACTCGTTGACCGTCTGGGTGTTGGACATCATCAACAAGGTATAGCCGTCGGCGGGCGATTTGGCCGCTGCATCGGTGCCGATGATCGAGCCAGCACCGGGACGGTTATCCACCACAAAGGGTTGCCCCAAGGCGTCTTGCAAACGCTGCGCCATGAAGCGCGCATAGTTGTCGGCGGGGCCACTGGCGGCGAACGGCACGATGATCTTGACGGGCCGGTTGGGGTAAGCCTGTTGCGCACTGGCTATCCAAGGCACCAGCAGGGTGGCGGCCGCACAGGCCCAAGAGAACAGGTGTTTGACTTGCATGGTGTATCTCCGAAATAAAAGGTTTGAAGCGCCAACACTTCAAACCCCCTATTAGAGAAGATAAACCCCAAACGAACGGTCACCTAAAGCAATTGGCTCTGACGGCCCAGGGACTATGGCCATGACGCGATTTTCACCCACCGGCCATGCAGCCCTCGGTGCGCGGCAACACCATGACGCTGCCAATCTCAAAGAAATGCTCTGGATCATGCGGACCGCATGGCCTTGATTGCTCACTCCGCCCATCCTCGTAGGCGACGGATGAATCCACCATCTCACGCTGGAAAATAACAAAGTTCAAATAGATTGCTCGCACTCGCACCATTTCAGCGCGAAAAATTAAAAATTGCACACAAGTAGTGAGATTCGACACAAGAGCAGATATGGCGGCTTGTTCACACACGGAGATACCGCGAGTGCGCACCAATTCAAGGCAAATCAAGCGCGCCCTATCTCGTCATGCTGCGCATGGTTCTTGCAGTTAAAAAATCAAGCGATCTTGCTTTTGCATTCAATGGTTAAAAAGAAAAAACTATGAGTTCTCTCAATTTCATCGGTGGGGAAAAAGGCGGTGTGGGTAAATCTGTGGTGGCTCGCGTGCTGTCGCAATACTTCATCGACAAGAATGCGCTGTTCACTGGGTTTGACACCGACCGCTCACACACCTCCTTCATGCGGTTTTACGAAGACTTTGCTTCCCCCGTGGTCGTAGACAGTTTTGAGAGCTTGGACTTGATCGCTGCCGCTTTAGAGAAAAATTTTTCAGGTAAGACACAAAGTGTGATCGTCGACCTTGCTGCACAAACAGCCTTGCCCCTGGCGCGGTGGGTGAAAGATTCTGATGTGTTGGCCGTGATGGCGGACATGGGTGTCGCCGTCAATTTCTGGCATATCGCCGATGCGGGCAAAGATTCAGTCGACTTGTTGGACAAATTGGTCGACACCTTCGGGACTGGGCCCAACTATGTGATCGTGAAAAATTTAGGGCGAGGCAGCGACTTTTCTCAGTTGGAGCATTCACCTGCATTAGCAAAGGCATTGCAACTTGGCGCACACGTGGTGAGCTTGGGTTTGTTGCAAGAAGCCAGCATGCGCAAAATTGACCGCCAGAACGCCAGTTTTTGGTCGGCCTTGAACCATCCGACGGGTGCCGATGCACTGGGTCTGCTAGAGCGCCAGCGCGTCAAAAACTGGCTGAAGAAGACCTATGAGACGTTTGATACTTTGCCTTTGTAATGCATCGCATCTCGAGCATGTTTAAAGTTTGAACAGGTGTGCTGCTCCAGTCCATACAAGCAGCCTTAACAAATAATTCATACTATAGATTTACAATAAATCTATGGATCATTTTCTCAAATTCATCACCAAGCTCTTTTTTTTGAGTCTTGTCAGCACCTGCCTTCATGCCGAATTGGGCTCGGCTTCATTGAGCTTAGGTCATGGTGCGTGGGTCAAAAGCAGTCATGCGTTGGTATCAGCCAAGCCTTTGCTGTACAGCGTGAAAAAAATCATCACACAAGATGACATTGAGATCCACGAGTACATCACAGCGTCTGGCGTTGTATTTGGCATTGCTTGGAGCGGTGAAAGCAAACCCGACCTCGCATGGCTCTTAGGTAACTTTTTTAGCCGCTACCAATTGGGCCTGTCTCAGTTGCCTTCTGCCAGGTCACCCGTTTCGGTCAACACGACTGACTTCGTTTTGCAAACAGGGGGGCGAATGAACCAGTTTGTGGGGCTCGCGTTTTTACCCACACTTGCACCGCAAGGCGTGAGCATCACCGACGTGCAGTAAATGCTTGGACTTCGAATCTTCCTGTTTGCTTGTACGACATGCATGCTGACTGCTTGCGGTGGCGGTGGCGGTTCAGCCTCATCTGCAAACATTGAGAGTTCATCACCCATCCCCCCCACCACCGACACAGTGAATGAGATCAAAATAACTGTTGAAAAATGGTCTGCGAGTTCTAACTATCCCAACCAAGCTTTTGTGAGTTTGGAGATTTGCCAACCTCAAACCACCAATTGCCAAACCATCCCTCATATATTGGTTGACACGGGTTCGTATGGCTTAAGGCTGCTGTCATCTGCGATTTCAATTCCCTTGACCCAAAGCCAGGTCAACAATAGTCCGCTCGCAGAGTGCACTCACTTCATCAGCGGCTATACATGGGGGGGCATCTACAGCACAGACATCAAGCTAGGCACTCAAACCGCAGCGGCAGTACCCATTCAATTGATTGATGGCAATTACGCGCAAATTCCTGGTTCATGTTCAAGTGGAGGGGGCGCAGCAATGCACACGCAAGCCGCGTTGGGGGCCAACGGCATTCTGGGCATCGGTTCATTTCAACAAGACTGTCCAGGCTGTGCGTCACGCGCCATCACAGCACACTACTACACATGCTCAATTTTGCCGTGTTCGCCTACTGCTGTCGCGTTGAGTCAACAAGTCACAAACCCTGTGGCTATGTTGCCAACCAACGATAACGGCGTGGTGATCAGCTTACCCGCTGTGGACCCCAATGGACAAATCAGCGCATCTGGCAGTCTCACTTTTGGAATTGACACGAATACCAAAAACTCAATCACCTCAGAGACTGTCTTTAAGCTCGACGCAAGCGGTTACATCTCCACCACGTACGCCGGTCGCGTTTACACGCAAAGTTTCATAGACAGTGGATCAAATGGTTTGTTTTTCACAGATACGTCAATGAACCGTTGCTCTATTTCAGTGGGGTTTTATTGTCCTAGCGCTGAACTCACCAAAACAGCAACGATCAGCAGTGGAACCATTTCAACAACCATCACGTTCAAAGTCGGCAACGCTGAGTCCATCAGCAACACCTTCGCTGTCCAACCCAACTTAGCGGGGCTGGGCACTTCATTCGACTGGGGCTTGCCCTTCTTTTACGGGCGTAAAGTATTTGTGTCTATCAGTGGCAAGTCGGCGCAAGGCGGCACAACGCCGTTCGTGGCTTTTTAGCGCGACCCACACTGCCCACTGAAGGGGAGAAAGAAAAAAGCCTCGATTTCTCGAGGCTTTTTCTTTGTTGGTGCGGCTGGCAGGAATCGAACCCACGACCCCTTGGTTCGTAGCCAAGTACTCTATCCAGCTGAGCTACAGCCGCTCTGGAAAACGGAAATTCTAGCACAACAAATTTCTTTCAATTGAAGAAGCCGCGTCGCGCTCTCCATGCGTCAACTGAAAATTTGGCAGGGCCCCTAGATATCAATGGGACGCGTGCAAGACAAGCGGGATCTTGAAACAGGATATAGACTGTTCTAGATTTTTTTATCATTCCAACTCGGGAGAAAAAGATGTTCTATGTGCGGTGTTGCGCGCTTGCGTTGTTGCAATTGGTCAGTACTTATGCCACGGCTGATTTATCGATTATTTCGTCAACGGGGGTATCAAGCATCATGCACGAGTTGATTCCTGCCTACGAACGAGCAACTGGGCAAAGAGTGTCCATCAGCTATGACACATCCAACATCATCATGGATCGGCTAAAGCGCGGCGAGTCGGCAGACCTTGTGATTTTGACGGCCCCTTTGATTGACAACTTGACCCAGCAAGGACGTCTCCAAGCAGGCTCTAGAACTGACATGGCCAAGTCTGGCATTGGCGTCGCTGTGAAAGCAGGCGCTCCCCGCCCCGACATCAGCAGTGTGGAAGCATTCAGACAGACCTTGCTGGATACACCCTCTGTGGCATTCACAGGCACGGGAGCAAGTGGGCAGTATTTCGCTGGCTTGGTTGAAAAAATGGGCATCGGCGCAGAGGTCAAGCAAAAAGCCAAAATTCCGGCTGGCGGCCTAGTGGCCGAATTGGTGGTCAAAGGCGAAGCTGCACTGGCCATTCAAATGATCAGCGAACTCAAAGCTGTTCCAGGGGCCGACTACGTTGGACCCTTGCCCGCCCCCATGCAGTTGTACACCGTGTTTTCTGCTGGGTTGATGGCACAAGCCAAAGATCCGGCAGCAGCGAAGTTGATGCTGGACTTCATGAAGAAGCCTCAAGCGCAGGCGATTTACCTAGCCAAAGGCATGGAAACAGTAGGACGCATCAATGATTGACGCTAGCGCTTTACAAGGCGTCTTGGGTATTGGCGTATTTGTAGCCATTGCCGTCGCTCTTAGCCAGGATCGAAGCCATATCAATTGGCGGCTAGTCGTCAGCGCGATCATCATGCAATTTGTCATTTGCGTGGCGTTCACCCACTTGAGTTTTCTGCAAAGCGCTCTTGAAGCCTTAAACAGTGGTGTGCAGGCACTCAGTCAGGCCAGCGCCAAAGGAACTTCTTTTGTTTTTGGATACATCGGCGGAGGCCCCGCACCTTTTGAAATCAAAGATCCCGGTTTGATGGTGACCTTGGGATTTCAAATTCTTCCCCTGATTATTTTTATCTCGGCTCTGTCTGCGCTGCTTTGGTACTGGAATGTATTGCCACTCTTGGTGAAATTAATCAGTGGTTTTTTTGAGCGCACATTGAACACCCATGGCCCTGCAGGTCTGGTCGCGGTGATCAACGTTTTTCTTGGGCAAGTAGAGTCGGCCCTCATGGTCAAGCCTTACTTGGCGCGCATGTCAAAACATGATTTGCTGTTGGTCATGACAGCAGGCATGGCCATGATTGCGGGCTCCATGATGGTGATCTATTCAGCCATGCTAGGGCCGCAGTTAGGGCCTGGCATGGGGGGCGTACTGGGCCATCTCATTACCAAATCGATCATGTCAGTGCCCGCTTCAATTTTGTTCGCCCACCTGCTCATGCCTGAAAAGCAGAGTTTGAAAATTCAAACAGGAGACACTCACAAACCCAAAACCCAGATCGATCAGCCCTACAAAAGCGTGATGGATGCCATCACTCGAGGAACGTCAGAAGGCTTGTCAATTTGTTTAAATGTTGTAGCCATATTGATCGTTCTTAGCGCCTTGATTGCCTTGGGCAACGATGGTTTAGGCTGGGTAGGCGAGCAACTTGGCTATTCCCTGACCATCCAAGGCATCGTGGGATGGCTATTCGCACCGGTGGCTTGGCTGATGGGCGTACCCTGGGACCAAGCCAGCACAGGAGGCCAACTCTTGGGTGTCAAAACAGTACTGAACGAATTTTTAGCCTATCTTGATTTAATGAAATTGTCCGACTCTGCTCTTAGTTCACACTCCCGCCTGATCATGATTTATGCGCTGTGCGGATTTGCCAACTTGGGAAGCATAGGCATTCAAATCAGCGGTCTTTCTGCCATGATTCCTGAACGCAGAGATGAATTAAATTCTTTGGCATGGCCATCATTCATTGCAGCCATCTTGGCTTCTTGCATGAACGGTGCCATTGCAGGTTTGGTATTTATTTAAAGCCCCGAGAGCAACCATGGCTTGAAACCCACAGCGCGCCAAATTCAGAGGATGTCGCCAAGGGATGACAAACACACGTCAACTTGCAGCGCTGGCAATCAGCACTGCATTGGTGCCGCCAAAAGCGAAAGAGTTCGACATGACATGCCGAAGGTTTGGATGGCGACGGGGAGATCCCTGAATCACGTCCAAAGTGACTTCAGGATCCAAGTCGTCGCAATTGGCTGAACTTGGCATCCACCCTGTTTGAAGTGCGCGAATTGATATCAGCAATTCCATGGCGCCACCCGCACCCAGCAGATGGCCATGCAATCCCTTGGTTGAGCTGACGGGCACGTTCTTGGCGCCAAACAATTCACTCAAGGATTTGGATTCAGCCAGGTCCCCGGCTTTGGTGGCCGTGCCATGTGTGTTGACATACCCAATGTCCTGTGCGGTCAAACCTGCATCATGAAGTGCTTGCTGCATCGCTCGGACTTGTCCTTGCCAGTGTGGGTTGGTCATGTGATTGCCATCGCAATTCGTACCGTAACCACTCAATTCAGCTTGAACTTGAGCGCCACGTTTCTTGGCATGGGCTTCGGTTTCAATCACAAAGGCGGCAGCACCTTCACCCAAAGCAAAACCAGTTCGGTTCAAGTCAAAAGGCCTGCATGAAGCTGTTGCATCAAATTTTTCCAATGAAGCCAACACTTGAAGTGCCTGCCAACCTGCAACCACGCAGGGCGTCAACATAGACTCACTTCCGCCGACGACTGCGACGTCGATGCGACCCATTCTCAATGCGAGCAAAGCTTCCCCTATGGCAACCGCCGAGGATGCGCATGCACAGGCATAGGTGATGCTTGGCCCGTGTGCTTGGGTCAAAAGAGATAGCTCCGCCGCAGGAGCATTCGGCATGGTGGTGACCACATTTGTTGGACGTATTCTTTTGTGATCCGCATAGACAGACTTGGCAGACAAATCAAAGTTTGCTGCGCCCGCCATGCCTGAACCCCAAAAAATTCCCAAACGGTACTTGTCAATGCCCTCGAGATTGATCTGGGCATGTTCGATAGCATCTTGCCCAGCCTTCAGCGCCATGGCGGTTCCACGATCCATGGGAACTTTTGACGGTGAAACGCGACCTCGTACATCAAATGACGACGGACACAATGGCACGTCGACTTTGTCGATGCCTTCTAAATCGATAGGGGATGCAATGGCACCAGATTGAGAATGTAAGAGTGCGCTGTCAAACTCTGACCAAGACGCTCCGAGCGAGGAGACTTGTCCATAGCCTGTTACAAGAACCCGTTCAAACTTCCTCATGCATTCGACTTCATAGAGTCAATGACGACGCAAATCGAACCCAAGGTGAGATCCGCTTGCCGAGGATCCATCTTCTCTTCTGGAATTCGCAAAGAAAAAGCGTCCTCAGCGGCAAAAATGAATTCCATCAAGCTCAAGGAATCTAAACCAAGGTCGGACAACTTCACTTCTGGATGAATGATCGAGGCGTCAACTCCGAACTGATCCACCAACAACTCCGAAAGTAAAGTAAACGTGTCTTTGTTCAATTCAAACTCCAAAATTTGGGGAGATTTTACTGACTATTGAACCGACACTTTACAAAACCAGGCCACACAGATGCTTTCAGATGACATGGGTGTCAAAAAGTTTCACACACACCGCTTTGGTTCATAAAAAAAGTTTGCCTTTTTCAGTCGCTTGTAACTTTTGTCATCACAACAATGCCAAGAAAAAAGCCACTGATCGAAATCAGTGGCTCTTGCATGCTTGGTAGGCCCACCAGGACTTGAACCTGGGACCAAAGGATTATGAGCAGCTTAAAGAAATAAAACCTCAATGGAATCAATAGGTTACAAGGGTTCTATAGCGGTGTGGAAGCAAATGTGGAAGCAGCGTTTGGTCACTTCGATCATGCTACGGACTGTTAATCAGCGGTTTTCTGCTCAAAACTCAGGTCATCGCGTATGCCTTTTTTATAGATCATGGCACGCTTGATCGCAAGGTCTGTGGCTAGACGCAATTGTTAAAAATCAAAAAGCCAGAAGTCCTCTAGTACCCAGTTCAGACTTAAGCCTTTATCTGCTACTTCTGGAAAGCTAAGGCTCATACCGAATTTTCACTTGTAAGTTCGAGCCAGCCACCTTTCCACTTTGACCTTAATTTGAAACAGCCTCGAACTCACACCGAAGTGGATGTGGAAGTCCACTTTTATCTCATGGTCATAAAACAAAAACTTGTAAATGCGAACGATTCGCATTTATAATCGGTTCACAACGACGACTTCTAGCAAAGGAATTCAAAAGTGAACATAAGAACATCAAAGTCATTGACCATCTGTCTGACTGTTTCAATAGCAGGTTATTTGGCAATCTGCCCAGCTCACGCTGCTGATCTAGAACTGTCCATGACCATAAAGAACCACACCTTTGAGCCATCGGTCCTGAAGGTACCTGCCAATCAGCGAATCAAACTCACAGTTCAAAATTTAGATACCACGCCAGAAGAATTTGAGAGCCATGCACTTAATCGGGAGAAGGTCATCCCCGGTGGTGCAAAAGCAGTGATCTACCTCGGGCCATTGAAGCCAGGCCGCTATGAGTTCATGGGTGAATTCAATCCCACCACGGCCAAAGGCCTTGTGGTTGCTGAGTAAGGGATCCTCTCAATGTTTGGAACAGGATTGATCGTCTTTAGAGAGACCTTGGAGGCAGCGCTATTCGTGGGAATTGTTGCCGCTTCAACTCGTGGAGTTATCTACAGAACCCGTTGGCTCAGTGTTGGGGTGGCAGCTGGCGCTTTTGGCTCAGTGTTAATGGCCTCGGCCATGGGCCAAATTAGTTCTTGGGCTGATGGAGTTGGCCAAGACATCGTCACAGTCTGTATTTTGAGCATCGCACTTTGCATGCTTGCGTGGCACTGCATCTGGGTGTCACCAAATTCACATCAAATGGTTAAGGATGCAAAACAAATCGGGACGTCTACTTCACAAGGTGACCAGACCCTTTGGGCACTTGCAATAGCAGTGGCATTATCTGTTTTGCGAGAAGGCGCAGAAACAGTACTTTTCGTATCCGGTTTAATAACGGGCTCTTCAGAAAGTCAGGGGGCAACTATCTTAAGTGTTGCCATAGGACTCACACTGGGCACCCTCGCTGGATGGTTGATTTATGAAGGACTTGGCAAAGTCAAACCTCAACGTCTATTTGCAGTCACCAATATTTTGATCTTGATGCTGGCTGGTAGTTTGGCAAGTCAACTTGCAAAAACGGCTACTCAAGCAGACTGGATATCTCTGTTTGGGGAACAGGCTTGGGATATTTCTGCCCTACTCCCCAATGACTCTGCCATCGGCATGGTGTTGCATGGCGTGATCGGATTTGATGCCAGTCCAACTCAACTGCAAGTGCTCTTCTATCTGGGTGCGACCTCACTTATCTGGATCGCAGCAAGGCAAATGAAATTGCTTATTTCGCAACGCCGAAGCGCTCTGATCTCAAAAATTTAATAAAAGGATTCTTATGTTGAAAATGAAATTGGCAAAAGTTGCCATGGGATCGCTTTGCCTATTTGCAGGTGCTAGCGCTATTGCTGGACCCAACGACTACATACGAACCCCAACCGTTGAATACGGAGAAAAGGAAATTGACTTCAAAAGTGGCTACCAAAAGAATCGCGATGGAAGCAGTGAGTCAGCAACATCCATTGGCTATGGTTTTACACCCAAAACATGGTGGTTTACTGAGTTATATGCCAAGTATGCAAAGCCTCCAGGCGAATCTCAGAGCTTTGATGCATGGGAATGGGAAAACCGCTTTCAGCTTACAGAGACTGGCAAGTATCCTGTCGATGTTGGATTTTTGCTTGAAATTGAACGTCCCAAAGATAGAACTGAAGGCTACGAAATTACCTACGGACCTATGTTTCAAACCGAGTGGGGAAAGATACAAGGCAACTTCAATATATTCATCCAAAAACACGTCCGCGCAACGGAGACCTTTGATACCGAATTGCATTATCAAATGCAAGTCAAGTACCGCAACTCCAAACAACTGGAATGGGGAGTTCAGGGTTTTGGGAATGTTGGTCAATGGGATCGATGGAACTCAGCATCTAAGCAGGAATTCAAGATGGGACCTGCACTTTTTGGAAAAATTAAGACGAGTGCAAAAGAAGCCATCAAATGGAATGCGGCTCTTTTAGTTGGCACAACAAACGCTTCGCCAAATACGACTCTCAGAGTCCAAACGGAATACGAGTTTTGAAACAAAAGTAATTGACGAACCCACGAACTACAATTCAATCGCACGAGGTATTCCACGGTTTTCAAGTCCGATGCCGCTCAAATCAGCGAGTTCGAGCCCCGTGTGTAGATCCGACCTTATGGCCTATCTGGTGCGAGCCCCGCGCCTAGATCCGAACTTCGGCCACACCTGGTTCGAGCCCTAAACCTGTTTTCAAATTTTT
>Ga0136644_10002882_pt1 | contig 12977 bp, 9 predicted proteins | sample C_130820_EF_Meta_FD_94780 | JGI IMG/M metagenome (GOLD analysis project Ga0136644, IMG submission 94780) | Freshwater microbial communities from Lake Croche, Canada to study carbon cycling - C_130820_EF_MetaG (v2) (version 2) | ecosystem: Environmental > Aquatic > Freshwater > Lake | place: Lake... | reverse complement strand
TGCTCCTTTGATGATGTCTGAAACCTCTATTGGTTCTGAAATCAGGGATACCAATCAGAAATTTATCTATGTCTATGACTTTGCAAAAAACTGGACCTTTTTGGTTGAGCTGATCAATGTAAGCAAGGAAGAGAGTAGTAAATTGGCTTATCCATCTGTTTCAAGGGTTGAAGGCATTGGACCACAGCAATATGGCACCAAAAGTATGTTGGGTGATAAATTTGCAGACATTGAAGAGAAGTATGACCTTACGGAAGCCACCGATGGCTTTGGTGAAGAGGGAGATGAATCTGACAGTTCAGATGATGTAGATGAGGCGGATGAAGCTACCGAAGAAAGTCATGACGAAGATGCTTTTTAAGCGGCTTCTTACCAACACCTTATTTAATTATTAGGATCCATTGCCAAAGGAATCCACCATATTTATTATTTGTGGTCCAACTGCTGTTGGTAAAACAGCATTTGCTATTGAACTTGCCAAGGAACTGGGTACTGAAATTATCTCGGCAGACGCTAGACAGTGTTACCAGGAGTTAGGTATTGCCGTGGCAAAACCTTCTGATAGCGAGCTTAGAACTGTTCCACATCATTTTATCAATTCCCATTCCATCAAGGATACTGTGAATGCAGGTGTATTTGAACAATATGCCTTGGATAAAGCTGCTGCTTTGTTTGAGCAACATCGACATATAGTGATGGTGGGAGGTACCGGCTTGTATATCAAAGCTTTTGAAGAGGGAATGGATGAAATGCCAACCATCGCGCCAGCAATTCGGCAGCAAGTAGTTGCAGATTATGAAAAAAAAGGATTGTCATGGCTACAAGAACAGGTTCAATTATATGACCCTAGTTTTTGGTTAAATGCTGAACAACAAAACCCACAAAGACTAATGCGCGCCTTAGAATTCATGTTGGAAACTGGTCAGTCTATTTTGAATTTTAGGAAGGCTGCAAAAAAAGAACGCCCTTTTAACGTAATTAAGATTGGATTGGAATTGCCAAGAGCAGTTTTAAATCAGCGCATCAATCAACGTGTAGACAAAATGCTGGAACACGGCTTGTTAGAGGAAGCAAGAAAACTACTTTCATTTCAAAATAATAACGCTTTGCAAACTGTAGGCTATCAAGAGTTTTTTGCCCATCTTAATGGTCAGATTTCAGAAGCAGTTGCCCTGGAACAAATTAAACAACATACCCGGCAATACGCCAAAAGACAGATGACATGGTTTAAAAAAACAACATCCATCACTTGGATGGATGCTGCTAGTCTTTCTGTTGAAAAAGTATTAGAACTTAAATCCTAAAGTCATCATTAAAGTTCCCCTGCTTCCCAATTGGTTGGCAAATGTGTTGGGCTTGTCATTGAGTCTATAAGCAAACTGTACGTCTTTCTGAAAGGCGTGTGAGTAACTCAGGTCTATAAACATGCCGTGGTTTCTATAACCCAATCCGCCAGATGCAACTATGCGATCCGCTTTTAGTAAACGGTCTGCATAGGGGCTTCCATAATAACCTCCTCCCAAACGCACCATCCAAACATTGAATTTCAATTCTCCACCAATGCGGAAATTAAAATTACCACGGTAATAGTCTTTGATCTCTTCATTCACTAATTGATAGTATTTAACAAGGGCGTTATTGTTTTGATCAACAGTGGAATACCTTGCTCCGCGATAGTTCACATATTCAAGGTCTGCACTTAAGAAAGCCCTTTGTCTACGCGTGTCTTTTACCTCTCTGAATACATAACTAGCACTAACAATGGCTCTGTAGGGTGTAATCAAATTATATTCGCTTTTTCCTGGATTACCGCTATTTAATGCGTCACTATTTTCTGAAACTATCCCTGCGTATTTTTCGGTATTGGTTGTCATGCTTGCACGCACTTCATCTTTATATCCAATTAATTGTGGGGTATGAAAGGCAAAGCCAATACGCCAAAAATCCTGCGGCTTGTAAATCATACCCAGTTTCAAACCAAGTCCTATACCTCTGGAACTAAATTTTTCTTTGAATTCAAAACTAGAAAATTCATTATTGCCGTTATTGGTTGGATCTTTTTCTGAATAGGTTAATTCACGCGTATAATTAATGACAGGAATAACCAAGGATCCACCCACGTACATTTTGTCTGCCATATTTCCTGCAACACCAATTGCAATCTCATGGAAACCTCCAGAAGTAATGGCGTCATAAGATTGGTTAACACCAGAAGAAATTGGCACCAAACTTTGGTAACCCGCTACTGATCCACCAGCACCACGAATGGTATCAATCAAATAAGTGCGAAAAGCCAGAGAAGAACCAAAAATATAATTACTCAAAGCCGCACTGGTATCTGCCCGATCCTTTATTAATTCTTCCAAATACTTTTCAGAAAAAGAACTGAAATTATTGAATCCCTTAAATTGAATACGGTTATTATAATTGGCAATTTGGTTTACTGAAATGGCAAATGCAGAACTGGTCCATTTTGTTTTGTAATTGGGAGAAGAACTCAAGATGATTCCAGACGCACCATAATTGAATGCATTCTTATTGGCAGCAGTATCCGTTCCACGATAATTGAATTTGTTATTATTTAAATGCATGCCAGCACTCAATACAAATTCATTGGTCTTGAATAAACCTAATCCTGCAGGGTTTACGTGGTTGGCTGTAATGTCTCCGCCAAGGGAGCCCATCACACCACCAGTAGCAGTATTTCTACCAGATCCATTTTGAGTATACCAGGCAGTACGCAATGCGTCTTCTGGTGTTTGTGCCATCAGCATACTACTGCTGATCAGGCTGATGAGTAGTAAATATTTTTTCATAAGATTTTTATTTGGATATGGGTATGATAATAGCTGGAATCATTTTTAAATGATTCTGATTCCTTAAAAATTGCAATAGTTTAATTACGAATTACGCGTCCACCACTGGCACTGCTTCCGGAACTGCTAACACCGCCACTGTTTCCACCGGCAGAACTGCTGGTAGTTGTGCTTGGCGTGCTATAGGTTCTAGCACTACTATTGTTACTAGAACTATTATCAAAAGTTCTAGCAGGTCTATCATAAGAGCTACCATTACTAGTGTTAGAAGAGGGAGTAAACACCCTTTTTACTAGGTTACTAAAATTATTGCTGGAACCATTATTGTTAGAAGTAATGGGCATACCAGTTTTGCTGTTGTAACCTATATTGCCATTATTATTATTGATATAGGTTTTGTTTCTATAAGCTGTTATGGCTGAACCAGAACTTGTTCCAGGAGTAGGAATTTTTCCGCCGTAATAAGTGATGATGGTAGACTTTGGATTGTACCAGCCTGCATTTGGATAATAATAATCATAATATCCCCAGCCAGATCCAACATATCCTCCTAACTTATTCCAGTTGTAATTATTCCATCCACTACCATACAAATTGTAACGGTTAAAGTCATAACGGCTATCATTCCAATAGGTATAATCATCAAGCATAAACCAACGATTATAATTAGAAACCTTCATGCGCAGGAACCTATCATCCATATTGCTAACATACTCATCGTATTGTTGCTTTTTTTCTTCTTCTACACGTGTATTCACGCGCTCCTCCATAGGTCTGCCTGGTGAATAGTAAACATCATCTGGTGTCTGATTAGATTTGTATGCCGTTGAACAGCTTGTAGACAATAAACCAATGCCAAGTAAAGCAAAAAGTAATGTGTTTTTCATGGTAGCAGGTTTGTAAAGTTAGATAATGTGAAGTTACATACATTTGCGATGCTGAAAAGGCATCTTACTTTTGTATGACAAATAGTTTGCCATTTAGCTTGCGAACAACTGTTAATTTGTTAAAGAAATCATAAAACGAAAATGGCTAAAGAATTGGCAACCAGAGAAGCAGATTATTCTCAATGGTATAACGACTTAGTAATCAAGGGACAATTGGCTGATTATAGTGCAGTTAGGGGTTGTATGGTTATCAAACCCTATGGTTATGCATTGTGGGAAAACATGCGAGATGTCTTGGACAAAATGTTCAAAGATACAGGGCACCAAAATGCTTATTTCCCCTTGTTTGTTCCAAAGAGCTTGTTTGAAGCAGAAGAAAAGAACGCTGAAGGCTTTGCAAAAGAGTGTGCGGTAGTTACGCATTACCGTTTAAAATCTGATCCGGATAGACCTGGAAAATTAATGGTTGATCCAGAAGCAAAGCTGGAAGAAGAATTAGTGGTACGTCCAACCAGTGAAGCCATCATCTGGAATACTTACAAAGGTTGGATTCAATCTTATAGAGACTTACCCATCTTGGTTAACCAATGGGCCAATGTGGTTAGATGGGAAATGCGAACTAGGTTATTCTTGCGTACTGCTGAATTTTTATGGCAAGAAGGACATACGGCACATGCTACTGCAGTAGAAGCTATTGCAGAAACCAAACAAATGTTAGAAGTCTATGCAGACTTTGCAGAGAATTGGATGGCATTACCGGTTATCAAAGGAATCAAATCTGCTAATGAGCGATTTGCAGGAGCAGAAGATACCTATTGTATTGAAGCCATGATGCAAGATGGTAAGGCGTTACAGGCTGGTACTTCCCATTTCTTGGGTCAGAATTTTGCCAAAGCATTTGACGTGAAATTCTCTGACAAAGAAAACAAATTAGATTATGTATGGGCCACAAGTTGGGGTGTGAGCACGCGTTTAATTGGGGCATTGGTCATGGCGCATAGCGATGACGATGGATTGATCTTACCTCCAAAAATTGCACCTATTCAAGTAGTGATTGTTCCAATATACAAAGGAGAAGAACAAAAAGCACAATTAGATGAAAGGGTAGGAGTTATAGTAAAACAATTGAAAGCCATGGGCATTTCTGTAAAATATGATGACTCAGACAACCAACGTCCGGGTTGGAAATTTGCAGAGTATGAATTAAAGGGTGTGCCTGTTCGTTTGGCCATTGGTGCGCGTGATTTGCAGAATAATGTAGTAGAAGTTGCTAGGCGCGATACCAAAGAAAAAACCAGTGTAAGCTTAGATGGTATTGAAAACTATATCAAAGATTTATTAGAAACTATTCAAACCAGTATTTTTAATAAAGCCAAAGCGTTCCGCGATGAACGCATTACTAAGGCAGATACCTGGGAAGAGTTTGTACAACTCTTAGACACCAAGGCTGGATTTATTTCTGCGCATTGGGACGGTACAGGAGAAACAGAAGACAAGATCAAGGAATTGGCTAAAGCTACTATTCGTTGTATTCCTTTGGATAATCCATTAGAAGATGGCAAATGTATTCTTACGGGAAATCCCTCTATACAAAGGGTTTTGTTTGCAAGAGCCTACTAAGTAATAACATTAAACGTCTAATAAAAGCCGTCTTGATACATCTGGACGGCTTTTTTATTTCCTATTTTTGCCCAATGCAATGGAAACAGGCATTTTTAGACGGAAAGGTTTTGTTGTTTGACAAACCCATGGAATGGACCAGTTTTGACGTGGCCAATAAAGTACGCGCCATTGTCAAAGTTAAAAAAGTGGGGCATGCCGGCACCCTTGATCCATTGGCAACAGGTCTTTTAATCATTTGTACGGGTAAGTATACTAAAAAGATCAATGAGTACATGGGTATGGAAAAAGAGTATGCCGGTACTTTTACATTGGGCGCTACTACACCTACCTATGACTTGGAATCTGACCCTGAGAATTTCAAATCTATTGAACACCTCACAACTGAGCAAATTCACGCCGCTACAGAGGCATTTAAAGGAAATATTTTACAATTGCCACCCCAGCATTCTGCCATTAAAAAAAATGGGGAGCGGTTGTATATTTCTGCCAGAAAGGGAGAGTTTGTTGAAGTGGAACCCAGACCGGTAACCATTCATGCTTTTGAGATTGAAAAAATAGAAGGTACAAAAGTCTATTTTAAAGTGGTATGTTCTACGGGAACCTATATTAGAAGTTTGGCAAATGATTTTGGGCAAGCACTTGGCGTTGGTGCTTATATGAGTAGTTTGAGAAGAACCAGAATTGGCCATTTCAGTGTGAATGATGCCAACAACTTGATTGATTTTGAAGAAACTGTCTTAGCACTGAGAGCTGCTGAAGCTACCCAGCAGGATAATCAAACATTGGAACCAGTAGCTGAAGCAAGTGCTGAGGAGGAAGAAGACTAATACTTACAATATAGGAATGGAATTCTTAGAAAGGTAGGCCAATACCCAGTTGTAAAGCATAGTTAGACACTTCGCGTCCATTGCTTCTGATATCCGTCCAATTGAAATTTTTAATGCCCATCCAGCCGCTGTTAGCCGAACGCATGGGGTCTTTTACTTTATAGGCAAAATCTAATCGAATTAAGAAATAGCTAAAGTCTAGTCTCAATCCTGTACCCACGCCTATGGCTAAATCATTTGCCAAATTAGAAAGAGAAAAACTGGCTTTGGGATCTGTGGGGTCTTTTTTTAGATTCCAAATATTACCAATGTCAGAATAGAATGCTGAACCAATTTTTACGCCTCCAATGGTTGCCTTAGTGAACCGATATTCTGCATTAAATTCCAAAACCATATCGCCATAACGATCACGGAAATTACTAGTAAGGATACTGTCATAAGTATTGGAACTGCCTAGCCCTAGTTGTCTCAAACCCCATGCTCGCATGCTATTGGGGCCACCAACAGCAAATTGTTTGAAGAAGGGAAGGGTGGAGATTTCTTTGTTGCCTGGATAATTGCCATAATTATAACCCATACCCGCGAATGCCCGATAAGCCATTTCTGATTTATCCCATTTCTTTGTTTGGCCAAATTCTGCTTCAAATTTTATATAACGATAAATATCATTTCTAAGCCCTTTGAACAATCCAAAAATCAATCCAGTTTCTTCTACACCTAATCGAATATAATGGCTTTTTCTATTGGCGGAATTGACGGTTTTTTTATATGATAAACTCTGACTATAAATATTACCCGTATTAAAGGAATTACGTAAGAAAGGGTTTTTCATAAATAGGGTATCCAAACCGGGTAATGTGTCTAATGAATAAAGTTCTACATTAATAGGTTTAAATAGCCAAGTATCATCTGACCTTCTTTGTATTTTTTTCCATTCATAACCCCAAGAACCTAAAATTGAACGTAGTTTGTAATAGTCCTTTCTGTCAACATACGCCGCATTTAAGGATAATAAAGTACGTTTATTGTCAACGGAGTTTAGTGCTTTCCAGTTTTTAAAAGGTTGAATGATTTTTGGAAAAGCATAGGTATGACCTGCGCTAATATTGAATGTTTGAACCAATTGTTGGTTGCTTTTATTGTTGCCCAAATTCAAATTTAATTCTACACCTGTTCTAAAATTGGTAATAGATTGAACAGCTCTTTTCCAAACATTTCTGTTTTTATAAGAGAGATTGGTAGAAATACCAAATAGGTTTCCAGCGCCAATATCACCGGTATTTCGGCTTCCCTCTAAGTCAATAGTAAAATTTTGTTTAAGAGCAGGGACTAAATAGAAATAAAGGTCTAAGCTGTCTTTATCTCTTTCAATGATTTTACCATCCACTTGCTGCCAAGCACCTATCTGACCCAAGGTGTTCAAGGTTTTAAAATAAGACTCTTCATTAAAGAGTTCTCCCTTGCTTAGAAAAGTATGTTCCTTTAGAGGCTGGAATTTGAATTTACCAACCTGGAATCGCATGTAATTATCACCATGCTTTTCTTCTTGAAATCCTTTTGCTGTAGTAAGAGATTCTATAACATCAGTAATCTTGGTTTCTGGATAATAATAAATATTGGCCACTTTGAATTGTATGAGCTTGGTAGAGTCGGTAGTGGGTCTTTTTTTTATGGTCACATTCCATGTGGGATTTTGTCTACGTTTTCTAGCAGTTGCTGCAATTAACGCTGCTTGTTTAAACGGATCAAGTGTTAATTCAATAAGACTGATGTCGGTAGTATCTATTTCTGCATAAAGGTCTTCCTTGGTCAATTTATAATAGCCCTTGCGTTTATAAATCCCTACCATTCTATCTAATTCCGTACTTATTAATTGTTTGCTGTAAGCCGTTCCTTTTTTGATTTGGCTAGACCGGATTCGCTGTATAGCAAGTTCCTGCATGGTACTATCGTCCAATTGATAAGCAACTGAATCAATACTAATGTTTTTTCCTTGGTTGATAGTAATAGTTGCATTGACCCTAATCTGGTCACCCATACTATCCTTGTGTATGCTGTCTTTGAAACTTGCATAATAATAACCCTGTGAATTTAAATATGCATTCATGAAATTCACGGAACGAATAATATTCAAGCTGTCATAAATAGGTGGATTCTTAATTCTATACCATAAAAGAAATCGTTGTTCTTTTCTTACTCTGGCAGAATCATCCCAGTAATTATTCAGATCAGTACTTAATTTTTTGAGTTCGTCTTTTGTGTCAGTTCCTTTTAGAACCACTTTATTGCCATACATAAATGGCTTACCAATAGGGTAGTCAACCGCTTTTGTTCTCCTTTCTTCTGAACATCCGGCTAAAGTCAGGAAGGCAATAAGACAGAAAAGCCCAGAAAACCATTTAACTTTAGCCAGTTCTAAACGCATGCACATGATCAGTAAGAATGAACTCAAATATATTCAATCTTTGTGCCAGAAAAAACAAAGGGCAGCTGAGGGGGTATTTATTGCAGAGGGTCCCAAGCTGGCAGAAGAGCTTTTGGCAAGTGATTATAAGATAATTAGGGGGTATGCAACAGCGGAGTGGTTGGCTGAGAATAAGACAGGCAAAGGGTTCATAGAGGTTTCAGAAATAGAGCTGGAGAAAATGACGGGTCTTCAAACAGGCAATCAGGTAATTTTGGTTTGTGAACAGAAAAATCAAAAATCAATTCCCGATTTGTCTGAAAAACTAAGTCTGGTACTTGATGGTATTCAGGATCCAGGTAATTTGGGTACCATTATCCGGATTGCTGATTGGTTTGGCATTGGTCAAATTATTGCCAGTGAAGACAGTGTTGATTTGTATAATCCCAAAGTGATTCAATCCACCATGGGAAGTTTTATTCGGGTACCAGTCTATTATGCCAATATTGTTGATTTCTTAACGGCTACCAAACTGCCCGTATATGGGGCCATGTTAGAAGGGCTTTCTATCTATGAAATAGCAAAACCAGTAACGGGTTTATTGGTAATTGGAAATGAATCTAAAGGCATTCGTGAACCTATTCAACCCCTGATCAAACAGGCTATCACCATTCCAAGGTTTGGTGGAGCAGAGTCCTTAAATGCAGCCGTTGCAACCGGCATCTTAGTCTCGCATTTAAAGGCCTAGTGCTTTCATGCAACAAAATGGTTACCTGAATTGGATGGCTTTGGTGGGTTGGATTTTCCTAATCAAAATGGTGGGGATAATCAAAGACAAATAACAAACCACGGTAGTAGCTGTACAAACTACCAATACCTCCCACCAAATGATATGTATTGGGGCTTCGGAAACATAATAAGCGGTTTCGTCTAATTTAATAAAGCCGGTGTATTGTTGCAAAAAGCAAACCCCCAAACCAGCAATCAGTCCTATTCCAATACCTGAAAATGTGATCACAGTTGCGTGGAATAAAAACAGTTTTTGAATGAGCCAATTGTCTGCACCCAGTGCTTTAAGAATGCCCACCATCCTAGTTCTTTCTAAGATTAAGATAAGCAAACAGGTAATCAGGTTGATAATGGCCACAATGGCCATCACAATAAAAATCACATTCCTATTCACGTCTTGAATATTCAGCCAATCAAAGATATTGGGGTGCACTTCTCTAATGGTTTTGCTCATCCATTCCGCAGGAAGCTTATCAGATAAGGCAACAGAGATTTGATCCATTTGATGATAGTCTTTCACAAAGATTTCATATCCACCTGTTTCATCACTGGCCCAATTGCCCATAAGTCTGATCAATTGCTGATCACCTATAACAAAGAGTTTGTCATATTCTTCAATCCCAGTTTTGAAAATACCAACCACTGCCAATTTTCGGTAGTTTCTACTGCCGTTAATAGAAGAGATAAAATAGATTCTAAGACTATCGCCAAGGGCAATACTTAATTGTTTGGCCAATTGTTCTGACACCAAGATTTCTTTGGTGTAATTGCTATCAACAAATTGCAACCACCTGCCCTTGCGAATAAATGGTTTGAGTTGCATACTATCATATCCTTTCTCCACGCCTTTTAAAAGCACACCCTCAATCTCTTTGTTTTTTTCAACAATAGCACTTTTGGTAGCAAAAGTTTGCACTTGAATTACACCAGGCTCTGACCTCAAGATTTGTTCAACTTTAGGGCTTTTTTTGACAGGTGTTTCTTCTGCCACAAGTGACTTATTGGATTCAAATTTTTGCACCCTTATATGTCCCCAAAAACTAAATACTTTGGAAGAAACGGTTTGTTGAAATCCATTGACAAAAGCAAGTGTAGCAATCATAGACATGACACTTACCGCCGTTGCAATTACGGACAATCGAATAATAAATTGGGCAAATGACTTTTGCTTGGTAAATGCTATACGTTTTGCTATGAAAAAAGCTAGGCTCAGTTTGCAAGGTTTTGTCAAAACTACACTCAGCGCTTCAATACAGCAAATGCAATTACAGTAGGAAGGATTGTTGTAAGTTTGACTATATTCAAAGCCATGATATCTAGGACCTGCCTTTTTCTTCTGCTCTTTTGCGGTAACGCTTCAGCCCAGCGTCTGCCAGATAGAATCTATCAGTCAAGTATTCATGGCGTAAAATTGTTTCAACAAAACAATCAATCTAGTTTACCCATCATACAATTAAATTCAGCAGACCAGTTAGAGCTTCATTTTGATGACTTTAACAATTATCCCAAAAATTTCTTCTATACCTATCAGTTATGCAATGCAGATTGGACAATTGCCAATGTGAATGTTTTTGACTACATCAAGGGCTTTAATCAGGTAAGACTTAGTCAGTACCGAGTGGCTTCTATTGCAGCTCAAAAATACGTGCACTACCAAGCCCAATTACCAGATAGAAATGCCATTCCCATCTTGAGCGGTAATTATCTCTTGAAGGTTTATTTAGATGGGGACACTTCAAAACTAGCTTTTACCAAACGGGTATTAGTAGTAGACAAACGGGTAACCATTGGCGCTCAGGTGCAACAACCGTTTGATAACCAGTTGTTGCGTTCTCACCAAAAATTGCAATTTTCGGTAGACACCAAGGAACTAAATTTAATGAGTCCGCAACAGGTAAAAGTGCTGGTAATGCAGAATAATCGCTGGAGCGATGCAATTATTGATAAACAACCCGTCTTTATTCGGGGGCATTTATTGGAATATAACGGTGAACAAGATTTTATTTTTCCTGCCGGCAAAGAATATAGATGGGCCGATTTGCAAAGTTTTAGATTTCAAAGCGATAGGATTGTAAAAGTGGATAGAACTGTTGAACCCGTAATTGTAACTGTAAAAACGGACCAACCCAGAAACAGTTTTTCCTATATTAATTTTCAAGACAGAAACGGCTACACAGAAATCAATTGTACCGAGTCAGTAAATCCTTGGTGGCAGAGCGATTATGCTTGGGTAGACTTTAGTTATCAACCTTCTGACTTACTAGCCTTGTCTGGCAAACAATTGCATTTGATTGGAGAATTAACAGGAAATCAAACTAGTGATTCTTCACTCATGCAATTTGATGCATCTTCTGGTAAATTTGTCAAACGTTTGCTACTCAAACAAGGTTATTATAGTTATACCATGGCACTTAAAGACCTCCGCAATCCTTTAGCAGCATCAGATGTTAGCCAGACCGATGGCAATTATTGGGAAACAGAAAATGAGTACTGTATTTTATTTTATTATAGATCACTCAGTGGCCGGCATGATGAATTGGTAGGTATTAGCCAACTTAATTCCAGATTGGGTTTGCGTTAGGTAGATTAGGCAATTGATTGGCTAGATACCAATAAGGATCTATTAAATGATGTACAAATATTTTTGCTGGATTGTCCGGAAATGATTGATAATAAGCTTCATTAGACAATAAAACAATGGTTGGTCCTACTCTTACATAATTAAAGCCTTCGGCATAGTCCGGTGCTTCAAATCCAGGTAAACTTTTTGATACTATACCTGCAACGGTTTTACCCAAATATTTTTCATATCGCTTATTGACCCTAATAGAAGCATTGTTCAATTTGTTGAAAGCGTATTTTAGTACCAAATTTTTGGGAAAGGGTTGTTTATTAATAATGGGTTTGGCATTAGTAAAAGGATTGGTCTGGTTAAAATCACTTAATGCTTGAACAGACAAAGGTGTTTCAGGAACCCAATCTGCACTATTGACAATATTAAAACCCCATCCATCCATCATCCTATGTTCGTATTCGTATCCAAAAAACAAATTGCCTGGTTTGGGTGCGGCACTGCAATAGGTTTTAAATTGAATATCGGCTGGAAGTAATTTTTGTTCTTGCAAACTGGCAAAATGGGCACTCAGTAAATAGCCAATGCCTCCACCTTGGGAATGTCCCAGAAGGATCATGTTTTTACAACCCGCTTTGTATAGTGAATCAATTTTTGGTAAAATGTCTTTGCTAAGAAAGGCAGTTCCAATTAACCAGCCCGTGTGAACGGCTGCTCTGGAATTTTTGGCCAATTGATAAAAAAAGGTATCGGTATTGCTAATGCGAATACTCCCACTGGCAGGCACCATGGCAGCATAAAAATTCTCTACCCAACTAATGGTATTAAGTGTGGTCCCCCTGATGCTAATGATGGCAATGCCGTTATTGGCCATCCAAAGATCCCAACGGTTATCTAAACCCATTGTTGGAGACCTATAGACTAGTTTACTTTTTTCAGATGCGGGTATCGTTATTTTGGTCCAAGGACTATCTCCCTGGCGCGCGGTAATTTTTAATAATTCAAGATATTCAGCTTTATCAAATCCTGGGTGTAGCAAGCGGTTTTGTCCAATACTAG
>Ga0136644_10002881_pt1 | contig 12979 bp, 9 predicted proteins | sample C_130820_EF_Meta_FD_94780 | JGI IMG/M metagenome (GOLD analysis project Ga0136644, IMG submission 94780) | Freshwater microbial communities from Lake Croche, Canada to study carbon cycling - C_130820_EF_MetaG (v2) (version 2) | ecosystem: Environmental > Aquatic > Freshwater > Lake | place: Lake... | reverse complement strand
GTCTGGCGGTCAAGGTGCAACATCTTATTCCTATGAGTTAAATGGAACTGCAGTAACTCCTTCTGCAGATAATGGCCTAATCAATTCTGCCACATTTACAGAATTAACTCCAAATACTTCCTATGCAGTTGTGATTACTGCAATAAATAATGGTGGGCAAAGTACTGCTCCTATAGCTGTAACAACACTTATGGGGCCTCCTACACCTTTAACAGATGTGTCAAGTAATTCTATCACAACTAATGAATTTACTTTAACATGGTCTGGCGGTCAAGGTGCGACATCATATTCCTATGCATTAGATATCGGAATTACTCACAGAGGTTCTTATAATAATTCTAGTACATATGTAATAAATAATGTTATAGTAAATGATAATTCAGAACAAGCAATATTAGGTGGCGGTACAGCTGATAATAATATGTATATTCTAACTCCTTTATTAAATAAGCCATTAATAGGAGTTTCTCCAGGATCAGTATCTGCTGGTCCATCAACAGGTGGTGGCTGGTGGACTTTATATATTCCTGGTGAGACAACTGGTACTGGGCCAAATGGATCTCTTGTAACTCCTTCTACAGATAATGGTGTTTCAAGAAAATCTGCCACATTTACTGGATTATATGTAAATGCTTCCTATACAGTTGTGATTACTGCGATAAATAATGGCGGACAAGCCAGTTCTTCTCCTTATACAGTAACAACACTTATGTTACCTCCTACAGCTATAACAGATGTCTCTAGCAATTCTATCACATCCACTGGATTTTCTTTAAGATGGTCTGGCGGTCAAGGTGCAACATCTTATTCCTATGAGTTAAATGGAACTGCAGTAACTCCTTCGGTTGATAATGTCCTAAGCAAATCTGCTAGCTTTACTGGATTAACTCTTGATACTTCCTATACAGTTCTCATAACTGCGATAAATAATGGCGGTTCAACAAATTCTTCTCCCTTTCAGGTAACAATCCCACCACTTTCTGCTCTAATACCTAGCGAAATTATACTCGATACTTTCAATGCCATTACTAATATAACAGGCCACGGCTTTACAATTGAATGGACTGGTGGAGATAGAGCAACCTCATATTCTTATAATGTAACAGATTCAAGTGGAAATACTTATTTACCTTCTATCAACAATGGTGTTTCTAATAAAACGGCCACCTTTACAAACTTACCTTCTTTAACTAGTTTTACAATCTATATTACTGCTATAAATACATATGGAACCGTAACATCAGTCCAGTATATGACAACCACCTCTGCAAATTTAAACCCTACTATGGTTGTGTCAAATCTAATTGAAAATGGTTATAGTCTAACATGGTCTGATGGTGAGGGTGCAGTGAACTATTCCTATGAAGTAAGAATAAATGGAGATATAGTGTCACCTAGTATTACAGATAACGGTGTTTTATCTAAAACAGCATATTTCCGCAATTTAAATCCTTTAGAGACTACCGTGACGATTATTACAGCAACAGATGCTTCAGGAAATACGGCGAGTTCTTTGCCTATTACTGTAACAACAGGCCCTGCCCCTGCTAGTAATTTTTCTATATCATCTGTTACCACAAATGAATTTACTGTATCATGGACAGGTGGTGATTTAGTATCATCATATATTTATAGATTAAATGGAGTTCCTACAGTCCCTTCTGTAGATAACGGTATCGCTAGTAAATCGGCTACATTTTCTGGATTAGTTCCTGGTAAAACATATTCTATAATGGTTACTACTGTATATAATGATGTATCAACACCGTCTACATATACTCCATCAATCCCAATAGGTATTTCAGAAAACTTCGTGGCTCTTCCTTATGGATTATCAATTGACCTTTCTAACAATCTCTTTCTCTCAACATTTGGAACTCCTTGTACGCTAATTCGTGTATCCAATGATGGAACTACTACGGTTCTTTCTGGAACAACAAATCAAGCAAGATCATCCTATGGTGTATGTTACAATGCCGTGAGAAATATTTTAGTGCAACCAGATTATGGAAATCATAGAGTATTTCTGTATAATCTAACAACCGATACAGTAAGTCTCATTGGAGGAGGTGGAGATGGAATAACTCCAGGAAATTATGATGACACAGGACAATCAGCTCTTTTCATGAATCCTTCTGCTGCAGTAGCAGATGCCTTAGGTAACACATACATTTTAGATGCTGGAAATAATAATATTAGAATGATAGATATTTCTAATACAGTAACAACATTTGCAACAGGATTTCAAGCTGCTATGGGAATTACAATAGATTCCTTAGGAAATCTATATGTAGCTGATACAGGAAACCATTGTATTAAGAAAGTGGCCCTCAATGGGACAGTTACACTCTATGCTGGTATTGTAGGAGTCGCTGGAAATTCAAATTCTTCAGTAGCTACAAATGCCCGTTTCAACAATCCTTCTGGATTAACTTGCGATGCTTCTAATAATATTGTAGTGGTAGATACAGGGAATAATCAAATTCGTATTATTAAATCAACAGGTGAAGTATTTACATATGCTGGAACAGGAAATGCCGGCTCTTCTTCAGGATATCTCTTACAGTCTGAATTTAATGCACCATGGGATATAAAGATAGATTCAACAGGAACTATTTTATATTTAACAGATACAAATAATAATTCTTTACGAAGACTGCCATATTCTTTAACACCCTCTGGGGAAATTTATATTACAACAACATCATTATCTCCTGAACTAATACCACAGAATATTACAATTTCAAGTATAACAACATCAAGCTTTGGTGTAACATGGACTGGAGGCTTGGGTGCTACTTCGTATTCTTATCTATTAAATGGATCTGCAGCAACTCCTTCTACCGATGATGGCCTTTCTAATAATTCAGCGACCTTTTCACAATTAAATGCAGATACACTCTATACTCTTGTAATTATAGCAATAACCAATGAAGGTTCCTCTTATTCTCCTACCTTTTCTCTAAGAACACCAAAACCACCTCCCACAGAAATTATAAATGTTTCAGCTAATGTAACACAAACCCAAATTAATCTAACATGGTCTGGTGGTGATGGTGCTGATTCGTATTCCTATACATTAAATGGGCAGCAAAAATATCCTTATATAGATGAAAGTCTTTTAAATAAAAATGTTGTGTTTAATGGATTACGTAATAATACGTCCTATACAATTGTCATTACTGCGATAAATAGTGGAGGACAAACCATTTCTTCTCCTTACACAGTAACAACACTTATGGTAGCTCCCACGATAATCACAAATATTCAAACTAGTTCTATCACACAATCAGCATTTACAATATCATGGATTGGCGGTCAACGTGCAACATCATATTCTTATGAGCTAAATGGATCTCCAGCAACTCCTTCAACAGATAACGGCCTTTCAAGCAGATCTGCAACGTTTACTGATCTAAGTTCCAACACTTCTTATACAGTTGTAGTTACTGCAATAAATAATGGTGGAGAACGCACTGGATCTTCTACAGTCACAACACTTCTTGGACCTCCTACAGCTTTAACAAATGTTTCAAGTAATTCTATCACAAAAACAGAATTTACTATAACATGGTCTGGTGGTCAAGATGCTGAATCGTATTCTTATAAGTTAGATGGAACTGCAGTAACTCCTTCGGTTGATAATGGTGTTTCAAGCAAATCTGCCACATTTACTGGATTGATTACAAATACTTCGTATGCAGTTGTGATAACTGCCATAAATACTGCAGGACAAACCAGTACATCTTATACAGTAACAACACGTATGGAAGCTCCTACAGCTGTAACAGATCTCTCTAGCAATTCTATCACACCAACTGGATTTTCTTTAACATGGTCAGGTGGTGAACGTGCGCAATCCTATTCCTATATATTAAATGGATCCGCAGTAACTCCTTCCGTTGACAATGGAGTTTCAAGTAATTCAGTGATATTTACTGAGCTAAGTTCTAACACTTCCTATACAGCTCTGATAACTGCAGTAAATAATGGCGGTTCAACGAGTTCTTCTCCACTCTTAATACAAACCTTGAAAGCACCTCCTTCCTCGATTACAGATCTTACAGTAACCAATATAACAAATACGAGTTTCAATGTTACATGGTCAGGTGGGAATGGAGCAGTAAGTTATTCATATACATTGAATGACGTGTCTGCCATACCATTTAATGATAATTCTCTTCTAAATAAATCAGTCGGATTTGATGATCTTCTACCATCAACATCCTATACACTTATTATTACTGCTACGAATGAAGGAGGATCTACAAGTTCAACTCCTTCTATTATAACATTAACAGTATCAAATGATTATAATCTTTCAATGATAGTAAATAATAATTTATCGTCAACTTCTAGTTTAATTTCATGGATTGGTGGAAAAGAAAATACACAGTATACATATAGTTTAAATAATCCTGGAACTGTAACAGTAAATCCAGTTACAAAAACTGCGTTGCTTACAAATCTAAATTCTGCGTCTACATATGTATTTACATTACGCGGAATATCCCAAGGAAAATTTCCAATATATCTTGCAACAAGCTACTCTATTGATGGAAAATCATCTCCTATTTCGTATTCTTATGATGGAACAACATGGTATAATTATTCAGAAGTAAATCCTTACTTATTAAATAATCCAAATATTCCTAATAATTATAAAGGTATTAATACCATTAAATATGCCAATGAAAGATGGATACTTGGTTCGTCAGGCACGAATTCTATGTTATATTCTACTGATGGATTTAATTGGACTCTTTCAACATCTGGCTCAAGTTTCTTTACAACCAAAATTTTTGTAATAGAAAATAACGGTAGTATATGGATAGCAGGAGGACAAGGAGGAAATCGCCTAATCTATTCAACCGATGGAATAAACTGGACTGCATCAGCATCTGGGAATAATATCTTGAAAACTTCATGTAGATGTGTAAAATGGAATGGTTCTATGTGGCTCGCAGGCGGATATGGACTTGACGAATTTGCATATTCATATGATGGAATACAATGGTCGCAAATAACTTCTAATAGGTTTCGAGCATTCTTTACAACAATTGAATGGATAAATAATACATGGTATCTTGGATGTACGTCGCCATCTAGATTTTTCAAATTAACATCTACAACTGTAAATAATGTAGTATCATGGAATATGACTCAAATCTCTTTAACAAATAGTATGATAATTAATAAAATAGTATATAACGATACTATTATACTAGCTGTTGGTCAAGGAGATGGTGTTTCCCAATTTAATATGATTTATTCTTCTGATAACGGAACAACATGGCTTAATATATCATCTGGAAATAGTATAATTGGAGGTGAGTGTACTTCTATCATATGGACAGGTGATATGTGGTATGCAAGTGGATACCAACGACCGGCGGTTAATATTCCACCTACAGTTACAGTTGCCGCATATTCCTATGATGGAATTAATTGGACGCAGGCTACTTTGACTACTCCAATATACTCAACAAATATAAGTAAAGGAACTGGAAGTATCAGAACATTTACTTCTCTAGCTTTCACGACAAATTACTGGGTGGGTGAAGATCCTAATACATTTACATCTTCGGCAGTTTCTAATTCTGGGTTTACAGTATCATGGTCTGGAGGAACAAATGTATCTGAATACATATATACATTAAATGATGCTCCAACTACACCCACTATTGATAATGGATTATCAAATGGAACAATTACATTTACAGGACTGTCCCCTGCTACGTTATATAAAGTATCTATTACATCTAAACGACCCGATAGATTTGTTAATAACAATCTAATAGATGTTACATCCTCTGTATTAGTTAAAACACTTGCCTAGAGTTTAATAACTAAATAAAAGACCACCGCGACCTCCATAGACTTTCAAAATATTATATGTTTCTGCCCATACTGTTACAGTATAATCAGGAATATCTGTTGTAAGTATTGTGCCGCGCAATGGTTTGAATTGAAGACTTAATTCCATTTTCTGAATTTTATCTAAATTTGCATGACCTGTCGGCATACTTACTCCATATTCTTCAAAACTTGTGCCAAAAGGTATATTATAAATGTATTTATTATGCCATGGACTTTTTCGTTGTTCTAAACTAGGTAGAATAGATCTATACAATGCTGGATTTTCTGTAGAATATCGTGTTAGATGCCCGTTATATTGTAAAGAAAATGATGTAATTGGTTCTGAATCAATTGTAGAATATGCTGGAATTAATTGCGAGAATGTATCTAAGGACAATCCTTTTGCATCAGGCCACCAAGGAGCAATAGGGCCTATTCCACTCGCATCGGCGATAAATATTCCAGATAAATCGCGCGTACATAGGAAAGGAGCATTTAATAAATCAGCGTCTTTCCTATGACATGTGAAAAAGAGTTGGCGACATAGATTGGGAATTCTCATATTAATTCGTGTTACTGGTGCTGATTTCGTATCTTGTGTAAAAGAGTAATGTTGGAGTATTGGATATGTTAATTCAGATAGTCGTATGCGATTTGCTTCAGGTTTATCTAAATACACATATTCAACAAGTAAATACGATTCCGCAATTTCAAAAGAATCTGCCATTTTAATTCCTGGAATTTCACGAACTTTCACAGATTTGTCTGCATTTCCATTTAATCCATAGACATCTTTCCCATTTGGATCTAAGACATAAAAAGGACTTGATGCCATTGGTGGATACATGGAAGAACCTTTTCCTTTTTGTGGAGGCTCAGATATAATTTTCCGTGTATATTCTGTAAATTGTACTTTACATTTGTTAGATGTATACGAACTATCTTTAGGAACATCTTGTATAGTATCAGCCCCACCTTGTCCTAGTGAATAGGCACTCGGTGTTTTCAGACGACTTGTTGTTGTATAAAGATTATCTACAACATTAAATCCAATATTTAATTGAATTGCATCTATTCCAATTGCATCAATGGGAAGTGCCACGGATGGGTCGCCGCGTGCAAACCAGAATGGTAAAGGTGTTATAAGTGTCTGTTGTTCTGTGAAACCGTTTGATTTCGGTGAAAAATTGGCGTCTTTTCGCCCAATCATTCGATTCACAGTTGTTAGTTTTTCCAGAGGAGTTGTATATTCATCGAGCACTTCCAACAAAGCCCCACTCAAAGAATCTATTGGCGCTCCTCCAATTGTTAGCGATGCTGAACGAACGAGAGAATTTCCAACAGAATTCGTCCATCCAAACGTAGGTCCCGCGAATTCAAGATTATTCTCCTTTGCCCAGGCTCTGGCTGTAGATTGTGTTAAAGAGATGTCTGGCATTGTAGTTACTAAAAAAACTCTCGTAATAAGATGACCTCTTCTGGGTAATGTGATACGACCTGTCGTTCCAAATGCCGGTTGATTATCAAAATCTACACGATACATTTCTGTTGTAAATCGCCCCGTTTTCATATATGTTTTTTGAAATACATCGGTCCTTGGTTGGCCTTTCATCTGTGGTAACAGACGTTCGTCTTGTAACCCAGATACGAGTAGAGTTAATAAACTTGCCGACGCCATCTGCTTATCCTGAATTATAAAAGTTATGGAGTATCGTCCGCCCTTTTTTCATCTCTTCTAATTAGATGAATGCCCTACATATATATTTAATTTTTTTTAAACTCTTTTTATTCGTTCAATTCATCATGATTATTAATAAAAAACAAGATGAAGAAGGCATTCTCTTTATCATCAGTAATGTCATATTTAAAGTGTCAATCGGACTCTTTATTATATTCTTTTTCCTATTTCATGAAGTTTCCGAAATTGATAGGATGAATAAAATTATTATAGGATTTGCTGGTGTTGTCTTATTATATGACGCAATTTATATAGATTTACCAAGAGCATTAAAAATATATAATATACATTTTAGTCCCTATACGCTTTTGAAGAAATTATTCTAACTCACACTTCGGAATAGATATCAAAATTCAGTTTCTTTACAGGTGTGCTTGGCGAAGATATCATTATTCTCTGACTCATTTGTTTTGTTTCACTGCCTTGGTAAGCTTGACTTTTCTCAGATTCATCTGGATTTACAGGAGGACAACAGATATAATTTATATTTCCTTCTTTACAACAATACCGAACTGGCTGAGGATACGATGGAATGATTCCTTTGTTCGCTTTCTCACATTGTATGGTATGTTCAAGACATACGATCGGCAAGGATATTGGTAATGAACATAGAATGCATGCTGTACAAAAGAATGCTTCCATGGGACATTTTGGACAACACTCTTTCGTATTTGATACACTCATGGTGTTTGGGGACTTTTTATAAAAACTCCGCAAATACTTCAATTTTTAGCTCCTAAGAATAAGGACACGGCCTCATGCCAAACTTAATTTTGAAACATCGGATTTCCCATTCCATTCTGAAATCGTATCCATTGTAGAGTCTTTACAAACACCTTTATTTCCCATGTATCAGCTAAGGCAGCCACATGTAATGTTAGGCGAACGGATTGAAGTTTTGAAGCATTCAAGGTCCCTGTTGGTTGATGGCTGTTCTTTGAAGAAAAGGAATGGCCGTATACATATTTGAAATAAGACGCCCCAGAATTATATTTCTTTGCCAAATGACTCCGAAAATACTGCTCATCAGCATTTATTATTTCAACACCATTCAATTGAATACTCGCCGATTTTAATAAAGGTGTTTTCGGATTATATACAGAATCATAGTCTTGGGATAATACTGCCGAATAATTCGTCCATTCACTTTGCACGTTCGCCCCTTTTCTTCTTAAAAACCAAACAATTTCTTCCATCGGATGATTTATTTCCAATGGAAGTTGTACCGTGATTGTGTCAGAGGATGATTTATTAATCATATATTTCATCGGTTCTTCAAAGTAAAACGTCGCAATATCTCGCCTTAACACTTCAAAAGGATTTCTCAGAATTCTTTGACGTATATCGCCATCTGTATGGGCAGCATGGGTAATTAAAGTGATTGTCTTGAAATTTGGAGGTGTTGCAGACGATGTGATAGTGGCCGAAGGAATAATATTATTTCTTTCGCGGAGTATGAATTTCGTATTTAATGGAGTATCTGTTATACAATTACGCCTAGAATTCAGAATTCTCACACATTCATGAAACGGTCTTAGTGTTATATGAATTTTCACAGAACCTTCTTTACATGCCAAAAGAGGAAATGCCTCTTTCAAGCGTATTCTAGAATAGAAAAATGGCAATGGAATATATAACGTTCCATCTTGAGTTGGAAATGGTTTCGTTTGTGTTGAAGGAGAACTTCCTAAACCATCAATAGAAATTCCATATTGTGTATTCAAATCTCCCAAGAAAGAACAGACGTTTAGAAAATCTCCATCAATTGTCTCAATTGCTGTATCACCCACCATAAATTCGGCCTTTTCTAAAAGAACGGATCCAAGACTTTCTGCATAAGCCCATTGAGGAGACTCACTAGAAATTTCATATTTACCAGACTCAAGTCTCATTAGAGTTGTATCATCTAACCAATGACTTAACTCAATCTGTATGAAAGTATTCAGAAGTAAATCACCACATCCAACAGATTTCATATCAAATGTAAATCGTTGTCCAAATCCTGTTGGACCACGAAATGGGAATTCTTGAATATTAATTGTAAATGGATTTCGTTTATAATTACTCGGTAACCACCATGTTTTATCTGCCGATAAAGGAAACATTTCATTATCTTGAAAATCTCTCGGTGTTAAATCAAGTAATGTTACAATATCTCCTCCAATCCGCTCATATCCAACAAATATTTCACGTTCAAATTTATCTAAATAATTTGCAGACAAGTCTGCAAGATTCGCCATCTATAATCACGAATTCTTAATTAAATGAAAAAAGCTCAGCACCCCCTTTTCCATCCGTTTGAAATTGTGCCCATCCTTCTTGAATTACAGTTATCTCAACAGTATAGACAAGACCGGGATTCACAAAATCTATAAGAATTGTAGGCTTATCTGCCGTTGTGAAATTCACAGCTCCTGTGGCAGTAACAAGTTCATCTCTTCCTCTCGGTGTATTCCCAAGAGTCCAATTCATTGTATATAACTCCAGACCACTATCAGTATCTTCTTTTGCATAATTCACAACATCTCTCCAAATACCAGGCTCTCTTGGAGATTCTCTCGGTGTTCCAGCAATGACTAAGCCGACTGTGTTAAAGTATGCCTTGGAATCTGTAGTGTTTATCTTATAGAGACGATTGGATAAAATATCTGCCCTACTTCTGAAAAACCAGAGTAAACGACTCGTGGGATGTCGTCCATCAACACGTCGTTTTATTTGAAATGTTCCAGGCAGAATATGTTCCGTATAGACATTTTCTGAAACTCTCGTAAAACGGACTTTTGTCGGCACTCTTTCCAATGACGTCTGCATATCCTTTTCCACGAAAATTTGCGTAGTTTCCAATTGTAGCTTCAACGGCCCAATCTGTTCTCGCTTCAAGGTTGTAAATGTCTGAGCGGCCGTTTTGCCATCGCGAAGAGTCATTTGCACATTCCACGCCACAGGTTTCTGACGCCCATCTGAAGATTCCACAAGATCTTCCAATTTCCTAAGCTTACAACGAAGTCTATAAGAATGTCTCGTGGCTCCTCGCTGAGGAAATCCACCATCACTTCCTCTTTGACACCCTAGTAATGGAAGTTCAAGACGTAATTGTGAAAGAGTGGCATTTTTCTGTATTGACCGTGCTGTTCCATCATGACCTCCCGTTTCATCCATCGTAATAAATCCTCGTGAATATGTCCCAGAATTCAGTGATAATGCCCATAAAGTATCTCCACTAAATTCTTGAAGAAGTATATTATCTTGGAAAAATTGGATCGTTTCAAATAAGAAATACCCAACGGATTGAGTATATCCATACGTTATACCTTGAGAATCTTCGACAATAGACTTGCGATTTAATTCTGCTTGTGCAGGAGGAAGCCATGTCGGCAAATCAATGAGAATTGACGGAGTTTTCATAAGATCGCCAACAAGATCAAAGACAAATTCAACCGTTCGTCCGAATTCTGATGTGGAAATCGGCGGTATTCTCCGCAATTCACTTATCATAGGTGTCTGTGTTAAATAGGAATTATCAAACAAGAAAGACGATTTTGAATCATCTCCGTAAAAATATTCATCCTTTTTACCTCTGGCGATGAGTTCGTAAAGCGAACCTTCAACAACGGTAGACATTTTATGCTAACTATCTTATTCAACCTTTTGTATTAGCGTCGGTGCCACACTATCCAAGATAAATCTTGAGAATCCCATCATAATAACGGAGGAATATGAGACTTGTGTGGCAGATAAGACTTGAATGCCTACTTGACACACCGGACTTCCTGCAGTAAGAAATCCTTGAAGAAACCCAAAAAATCCATCAGGCACACATCCAAGAGAATAGAGTTTTGCTGTGGAATAATGTGCCGAATATGAAATCAATGCTGATAAAATACCTTTGCCGAGCGGAGATACTAGGAACGAATAGACGGGTGTTGTAATCGTTTCAAACATACAAAGTACTTGCGAGGGAAGTTTAGACCTCGGATTTTTCGGATTTCTCAGATTTTTCAGATTCCTCTGATTCCTTTCTTTCAATATAGTCCTTTAATTCCTCAGTCGCCTTTAACACAAATTTAGGAGATTTTCCTTGTTTCCCGTACATGCTTAATACACCAATTCGCCCATATTTTAGAAATTGGATTTCTTCATTAATAATATCTTTCTCTGTGTGTAACCAAGTATCCATTAATTCTTTTGTTGCGATATATCCAGAATCTTTCGAAGGAATTCCAATTTCATTGAGTTTTTTCAAAAGTGGAATGATTTCACTAAGCTTTTCGCTCTTTGTTTTCAACATATTCTATCCTATGTATAGATGTCTTCTACACGAAAATTACGAAGTAAAACATATGAAATACATGACAATGGCGGTAGGCCGTTCTTTGTCGAAATAGAAGGCACTCGCGTTTCAGTAAAAGACTCTGCTCATCGCCTATTCTCATTGAAAGCAAAAGAAATCTTTCTTGGAAAGAAATCACCGACTGGGGTAGGATATTCTCCTAGTGGAAATACCATATTGCTGAAGTTGAGTTCTAAGAATTACAGATATATCGGAAGTGAAATATACGATTTTTCTCCTGTAAAAGGCGATACAATTCTCAAATATTATTCCGATATTGGTAACAGCGATGTACCATATCCATATGCCGTTGGAAAGACACATGTATATATCATGTTAGATAAGGTTGCTGTGGAAAAATCGTATTTTGATATGAAGCAAGATATTTACGGACAATATTACTACGAACATAAAATTCATATGTGTCTTAAGGGAAATCCTAAGACAGATATTTGTAAAGAGAAGGATATCTATGGACCTCGTTTGAAAGAATTTGAAGCCAAAAAAGTGGATTTTCTGAATCTAAGGAGACCCTTCGCAACCAAAGGCTCCTAAGGTTGAAGCATACGTAGGAACTCCAGAATCGTATGATAAATAGGATAACCCAGCTTGACTCATATATTTTGTATCATACGAATCATATGATGTTAAGGAAGAACTTCTAGGAGTCATTGCTACAGTTTGTGAAGTTTGCGCAGCTGTTGTTGAATTACTGAGAGTAACGCTTGTTCCTGAGACTGATACAATGACTGTGTTAGAGGGAATTCCTGTGGAATTTACAAAGGAACCAACAATTGGTCTAGTACCACTTACATAAGTAAGTGTCGTTGAAGCTGAGGTCCATGTTGCGCGAAATGTTGGAATGTTGGAGACAGCGACTGATTTTTGTTGAGCTCTACGAATCCGATCCGATGCGTCCATTCTATTTTCACGCGGAAAAAGAAGGGTTAAGAAACTTGTTCGCAGTATAAGAAGGAATTATGTGTGGTATTCTCGCACTGTTATATTCATCGGCGAAACGGTATGAGCCGACAAAAGTGACAAAAGGAATG
>Ga0136644_10002879_pt1 | contig 12985 bp, 13 predicted proteins | sample C_130820_EF_Meta_FD_94780 | JGI IMG/M metagenome (GOLD analysis project Ga0136644, IMG submission 94780) | Freshwater microbial communities from Lake Croche, Canada to study carbon cycling - C_130820_EF_MetaG (v2) (version 2) | ecosystem: Environmental > Aquatic > Freshwater > Lake | place... | reverse complement strand
TGAATATCGCCGCCAACGTGTTGGCGGTCGTTATCGGGCTGCTGGTGCTGGTACCGCGCACGCGGGCGCTGGGTGGCTTGCTGGCTGTATTGAACATGGCTGCATCCATGTTCACCAACTACAAGGTCGATGGCCTCGACTACTTTTTGCAAGTACTGGCCTTTGACCTGTCCAGCCTCACTCTGGCGCTGATAGTTCTGTGGCACTACCGCAGTGATCTGCGGCACATGTTTCGGTCGACCCCATAACGGGGAGGCCGGCTGGGCTACTCCCCCAGTTTGAACTCACCCAGAGTCAGGCCATTGACCGAACCGTCGCGCAGCCATTCCGTGGCAACGCGGAACAGCTGCGCGCGGTTTTTTTCCCACATCGCGTTGTGTGATGAGCAAGCCAGCTCGACCAACACTTTTTGCTTGGCCCCCAAGTCGGCATACAGCTCGCGTACGCGTTCCGGCGGCACTTGCTTGTCATAGCTACCCACCACCATCAAAAACGGCGTCTGCATTTTCGCAACCACCTCGCCGTTGAAGCCCCACGTGGGTACCTGCGGTGCGCGCCGCACGCCACTGCCCCAAGTCGAGCCCACTGCATCAGAGGCGCGCAGATCAGCCCAGATGGCCGCTGCTGCAGTGCTTTCGTATTGATCGGCGCAACCGACCTGCCGGTCCCAATTGGCCATGAACTCGCCTTGCGATTGCGTGGTCATCGGTGCGGTACCCGCAGGCAGCAGCGGCTGCGGTGCATTGAGCGGTCCGCCGCGTTGGTAAGCGGGTGCCAACACCACCAGCCGGTTGACCTTGCCGGGGTTACGCGCCGCATAGCCGGCTGCACGCGGCCCGCCTTGCGACCAAGCCACCAGCGAGACTTTGTCGATGCCGCGCAGGCTGCGCAGTTGATCAACCACCGCATCGATATCGTGCCAGTCCGAGCCCATGGTGGTGATGGGCTCGCTGCGTGAGGGCGGGCAAGGGGCTTTGAGCAGTTGCGGAATAAAGGCCGCTTGCGACTCACGTGCCACGTTGCACGGGTCGTTCATCGCGGCCGGCCGGGTCGAGCGCCCGTAGCCGGTCATGTCTACGGCAAACGTGTCAAAGCCGCCGCGCGCCAGGTGCGCCATCCAGCTATAGCCTTCCGGTGAACTGTCAAAGGCCACTTCAGCCGGTGTGCCGGCGCCGTGCACGAACAGCACCACCGGTTGCGCAGGGGCCCGCTGCCGCAGCGCAGGCCCTGCCACCACTACTTCGCGGACATACAACTGCGCGTCTTGGCCGGTCATCGATGTCGCTGTCGACTGCACTCTTACGTAATGGTCAATAGTCAGCAAACGAGTGCCGTCTTCGCCGAAGGCCAGCGGGCCGCTCAGGCACAACAGGGCGGTACTCACCAGGGCTGATAATCGGCGCATGACAGTCTCCGGCGTAGCGGGGGATGGTTGATGCTAGCGCGATGGTTGCTCGACCAGACAGTTTTTGTTTCCGTGCAGGTGGTGCTAAGTTCGACGGCTCATCAGATCCCCGCAGAGGGATGGAGAAGACCATGGCGATGTTGCGTAAGCGAACCTTGTGGGTGGGTGTGTTGGCGGTGTTGGCGGCCGCAGTCGGACTGCGATTTACACTCGCTCAAAGCGATTTGCCCGATTGGGTCGTCAAGGGTGAGGACTGGCCTGCGCGCAAGCAGCAGCTGCAGGCTTATGGCGAACGCTTTAAGACTTCCGACGAGTTGTACCAGCACCTGCGCGACGCCGCAGGCGGTGGCAAGGCGCTGACGTGGTCGCAGATGGGCGAGCCAGCGTATGACTGGTCCGGTGTCTACACGCGCACCGGTGGCGGTCTGGAGTTCGATCTGGATCTGGCTGGCCGTCCCCCTGCAAAAGACTTCCTGACGCAGGTGGCCAACGGCAAGGCCACGCTCGCTACTGCTCAGCTGACACCGGCAGGTCAGAAAGTGGTGCAAGCCAAGGCCAAGCAGCTGGCGGCTACCGGTGGCGAATACGACCCCATCAGTGATTGCCGTCCGCCCGGCGTGCCGCGCTGGTTGACCGAGCCTTTCCTCAAAGAATATGTGGTCACGCCCAACCAGACCTGGCTTATGAACGAGATGGTCAATGACGTGCGGCGCGTCTATACCGACGGCCGCGAACACACGCCCGCCGAAGACGCTTACCCCTCATGGAACGGCGACACCATCGGCTTCTGGCATCAGGGCGTTCTGGTCATGCACACGCGTTACTTGATGCAGGGCCAGTATCAACGCGGTCTGCAGCCCGATTACTCCGAGCAGACCACTGTGGTTGAGCGTTGGCACAAGGTCGACGAGCGCACCTTGCAGGCTGATGTCTGGGTCTATGACCCGGTGAACCTCAAAGCGCCTTGGTATACGCGCCAGAGTTGGACCCGTCTCGGCAATGACGATAAGGCGCTGCGTTTGCGCTATTGGGACTGCCGCGAGAATGCCAATAACCTCATCGACAAAAAAGATGACGGCACGTCCGAGTTCAAGCCGTTCGATTTCGAGAAGCCTTCAACTGGTCAGGGGAAATAGTCATGAACAAGACCCGTCTGTCTGTCTGTCTGATGGCCTTGGCCGCCTGCGCAGTCGCATCACCCGGACTGGCGCATCATTCCGGCGCCATGTTCGACGCCACCCGCGAGGTGACGCTGACCGGTACGGTTAAGCAGTTTCAGTACACCAACCCGCACTCCTGGCTGCTGGTCGACGTCAAAGATGCCGGCGGCAAGGTGACGACTTGGGGATTTGAGGCCGAAGGTCCGAGTACGCTGACTCGCGCCGGCATACGCCTTAAAGACTTTGAGCCGGGTACGGCGATCACCATTAAGGGCAATCCGCACCGTGACGGCCGTCCGGCTGCAGCCTGGGTCAGCGCCACGCGCATGTCGGACAAGAAAGACTTCAATCCGCGCGCCGGGTTTGCGGTCCGCTAGCGGTGCAGCTGACGTGTAAGATGCCGGGCTGCTAATCCGGCATTTTGCACAAGGCGCTCACCATGGCTAAAGCCAAAAAGAAATCTGCACCCAAGCTGGTCATTCCGCCGCACCCGGCGGTCGCCAGTGCCAAAGAGATGGGCGCGATGTGCGCTGAGATCTATGGCTATGCCATCAAGGTCGCACGCCAGGATGGCTTGGACGAACAGCAAGTCGAACAGCTGGCTCTGGGCAAAATCCAGCGCTTCATGGCAGCTTGCATCAAGCAGTCCAAAGACGATTGGAAGGCCTACACCAAGGCAACCGGTGTGCAGGCTGCTTACAAAGAAGTCAAAAAGCCCGCCAAGCGTAAGTCGGTTGCTAAGACAGCCGTCAAGAAAAAATAGCGGTTGCGCAATCTCTGCTTAGTCCGGCGCTATAGTGGCGCCAGGACTTTAAGAAGGTTGTGCCATGATTGATTGCCGCGCTGTCTTGCTGATGGGTTTGGCCGCCGGTTTGACAGCCTGCGGTGGCGGTTCATCGGGTACACCGACTCCCACGCCTACACCCACACCCAACACCGTGCCGGGCGCACCCACTGCACTGGTGGCCACAGCGGGCAATGGCAGCATCAGCTTGGCGTTCACCGCACCGGCCAGCAACGGCGGTACGGCCATCACCGGCTATACCGGCAGTTGCACGGCGACCGGCGCTGCGGTCACGGCCACGGCAGTGGCCAGTCCCGTGGCTATCAGCGGTTTGACCAACGGCAGTAGCTATAGCTGCACCGTGACGGCCAGCAATGCCGTGGGAAGTAGTGCCGCTTCGGCAGCCGTCACGGCAACGCCCGCTGCATCGGCAGGTACGGTGACCACGGCCGGTGTGCTGTGCCCCCTCAGCTATAGCGCCTTTAACAGCAGCAGCAAGGTCAACGCCACCAGTCAGAGCAGTTGGACTTGCAGCGGTTCGCTACGACAACTCACCAGTAATGGCATCCCCGACCACCCGGTGACCGACGGCAACTTTGCCACGCCGATTTCAACTCAGAGCGTCAGCACCAGCATGCGCTTGCAGCCCACCAACACCGGCAGTCAGACCAGCGGTGCGGGTAATGTGGGCTATGTGGTCAACGGGGTGAAGCTCGATCCGGGCACCGCCGGCACTTGCGCGGCCACGGCCACTGGCACTGGACCCGGCCAAGGTTGCGTACAAATCGCGGGCAACGATCCGTGGCGCATCGAGGCCTTGGGTGGTGCGTTTACCTTCGGCACAGATTCCAGCAACGCGCACGTACAGCCTACGGGTGACTACCACTATCACGGCATGCCCGAGGGCTACATCACCCGGCTGAACAAGGGTCAGGCATTGACGCTGGTCGCGTGGGCCAAAGACGGGTTTCCGATCTATGCGCGTTATGGCTATACCAACCCCAACGATGCCACTTCGGCCATCAAGGTGTTGCGCGGCAGCTTTCAGAAAAAGGCAGCGCCCGATGCCGGCCGGCCGGCGAACACCACAATCTTCCCGATGGGCACGTTTACGCAGGACTATGAGTACGTTGCCGGCTCGGGAGACCTGGACGAATGCAACGGACGCTTTGGCGTGACGCCGGAGTTTCCTAACGGCATTTACCACTATTACATCACCGATACCTACCCCTTCATCCAGCGCTGCGTGAAAGGTCCGCTCTAGCGGCTGATTGCTTTGCCTGTAGAGCCCTCGCGCGGCAGGTGCTAGCCTCCCACACCAATAACAACAGAGTGGGGGGCTTCATGAATATCATTCCGCGCTTGTCGGGTAGCAGGCAGCGTGCACTGCAGGTCACTGCGGTCTTCATGGCTGCAGTCTGGATATCAGGCCCTGTATCAGCCCAGCAGACCACCTGTGACCGCGCTTGCCTGGTCGGCCATGCCGACGCCTATTTCGCTGCGCTGAAGGCACACAACGCACAGGGGTTGCCGCAAGCAGCCAAGGCGCGCATCACCGAGAACAGCGCCGAGCGCAAATTGGCCGAGACGCTTTGGGCCGGTGCGGGCGATGCCGTGTATCGCTTTGATGTGGTCAATCCGCGCCGCGGTGATGTGGCCAGCGAAGCAGTGATTCGCAATGCCGATGGCAGCAAAACGATGTTCATGGTGCGCCTCAAGGTGCTGTCTGGTGCCATCACCGAGATCGAGACCATCAAGGCTAATAAGGGCGAGGCCGATCGCCTGTGGGACCCCGATACCCTGACCCGTGTATCGCCCGCGCTGCAGCTGTCCATACGGGAAGCCGATCGAGATTCGTATTACGACCTGATCGGCACGGCCGAGAGCTACTGGCGCGCCTTTCAGACCAATGGCACGCCCAACTATCATCGCGCCCGGCTACTGCCTGACTCGCTGCGTTTCGAGAACGGCCTGCAGACCACCGGCGTGGTACGCGACGGCGTATTCAATGACACTTCGCGCGGCTTTGATGAGGGCAAGTTCATCGGCCGCAACATCTGGGATCGTCGCTATCCGGTGGTCGATGAAGAGCGTGGCATAGTGCTGTCGATCGTGCGTTTTGGCCTGAAGGCCGGTGCGAAGAGCCAGAGTATTGCCACCTCCAACGATCGTTTGGTCGCCGAGTTCTTTGCGATCAAGGCCGGATACATCCAAGAGATACACGCGGTGCTGTTCAACCTGCCCGATGCCAAGCCCACCGGATGGCCCGCCGATGACGGCCCGCCGCGCGCGGCCGCTCAATAAGTTTCGACTACTCAACACAAGGATCACTTTGATGAACAAGTTCATGATGACGTTGGCTGCACTGGCGGTGTCGACTGCTGCAGTGGCCGCCGAGCCCGAGTACGCAACCGTGCGCATGGAAATCGATATCGCCAAGCCTGCCGCTCAGGTCTGGGCCAAGGTCGGCAAGTACTGCGATATCAGTGAGTGGCTGGGTCTGGAGTGCAAGATCACCTCGGGTGACGGCGGCATGGGCACGGTGCGTGCGTTGGCCGGTGGCCGCGTGCTCGAGATTCTGGTGGCTCAGACTGAGCTGAGCTATGGCTACACGCAGCCGGTCAAAGAAGGCAGCTTCTACAGTCTCTATCACGGCTTCATGGAAGCTCGTCCGGTCACCGCGAGCACTTCCAAGATGATCTATACGCTGATGCTTGATGTGTCTGACAAAGCCGACAAGGCTGCCAAGGACGAAGACTTGGCCCGCCGTCGCGCCAGCTTTGAGAAGGCGCTGAAGAAGATGAAGGAAATTGCCGAAGCCAAGTAAGCGATGAGCTTGCAGCTGACGAGTGTGACCGCGCCGGTGGCGGTCATCACCGGTACGACGCACGGCATCGGTGCGGTCACGGCGCGTGAATTGGCGCGCGCCGGGTTTACCGTGGTCATGCTGGTGCGTGATCCGGATGCCGGCCAGCGTCAGGCGCGGCTTCTCACGGAGACGGTGAGCGGTGCCTGCATCGAGGTCATCGCCTGCGATCTGGCCTCTTTGGCTTCGGTTGCGCAGGCGGGTGCCCAAGTGCGGCAGCGCCATGCCGCGCTGACCCTGCTCATCAACAACGCCGGTCGTGTCACCTTGAGCCGCCAGCTCAGTGTCGATGGCTATGAGCTGACCTTTGCCACCAATCATCTGGGCCCTTTTCTGCTGACCGAGTTGTTGCGACCGGCCATGGCAAGCGCTGCGCGCATCGTCTCGGTGGCCTCCTGTGTGCACGTCAAGGGCAAGGCCGACTTTGACCGAGTGCCTCAGGCACTGGGCCCTTACTCCGCGCAAGCGGCCTATGCCCGATCCAAGCTGGCCAACGTCATGCATACGCTGGCGCTGGCCCGACGCGTGGGCAGCGATGGTCCGACGGTCAACTGCCTGCACCCTGGTGTGGTGGCCAGCAACCTTTTGCCCCGCTGGCTGCAGATCATCAAGCCGTGGATTACACCGGTCACCTTTGATAACGAACGCGGTGCCCGCAGCAGCTTGCACGTAGCCCTGCATGCCGACTTCGCCACTCGCACAGGCTGTTACGTCGATGAGTATCAGCAGGTGGTTGCACCTGCGGCACTGGCCCGCGATATCGAACAACAAGAACGCCTCTGGGCCTTGAGTGCGCAGTGGGTGAGTGCCTTTCTGCCCGCTGTATAAGGACCCTGCTGCTATGACTCCCATGCTGCCCCAAGCCGTGCTGGATGCCGCCGATGTCTCGGCCATCACACAACTGATCCTCACCGAACGAGAGAGCCGCGACCTCGGCCGCTGGGATGAGATGCGCGACTGCTTCTTTGCCGATTCGCACGTGCATATCAGCTGGTTTACCGGCAACGGACATGATTTTGTCGAAGGTTCGCGTGATATGGCACGACGTCAGGTGCTGGCCAAACATCGCTTGGGTCCTGTGCGTGTGCGGCTTGCCGGTGACCGTGCAGTAGCCAGTCTGGTGGGCATCATCGATATACCCACTCGTGTGCAAGGCGTCGATGCCTTGCTATCCAGTCAAGCGCGTTTTCTGTATCCGGCAGAGCGACGCGAGGGTCGATGGGGCTTGATGGGCTTCTATGGCATCTACATGTGTGATGCCCTTAATGCAGTCATTCCAGGACAGTTGCTACACATCAAGTCTGCTGATGTTGAGGGCTTGCGTGCCTCGTATCGGATGCTCTCTTGGGTGTTGGCAAGCCAAGGCTATGAGGTCAATCACGAGCTTCCAGGTGAAGACAGACCCGAGAGTTGTGATGCACTGTTTAAAAAATTATTCGACTGGGCCGGCGTCAAGCACTAGCATGCGCGCGTCCGTTCATTCAATAGCAAGGTAGATAACATGGCCAAAGCCAAGAAGAAGTCCCCCGCGAAGACCAAGACCGTAGCTAAGAAGGCTGCGAAGAAGGTCGCTAAGAAGGCTGCTAAGAAGGTAGCCAAGAAGGCCGCGAAGAAGGCTTCGAAGAAGAAGTAACTGTGCTCTTGCAGTGACTTGATGCACGGCCCGGCTTGTCCGGGCCGTGCTTTATTTAGGCTTCACGTTTCGAAGCAGTCAAACAGATGGTTCGTATCGAGATCGCGATCTCATTCGTTACTCTGAAGAAACAAATGCCTGTGGTGCGCAGGCGCGGCGTTCGAGGCAAGGGGGAGTCCTCGCCTGCTCCATCTTGCCGCTAAGGTATAGTCTGTAAATGTCCCCACGTTCCACTGACTCTGCGGCAGACCTGCTGCGTCACCGCCCGTTCGCGCTCTATTTCGCCGGACGGGCCTTCTCTAACTTCTCGCGGCAAATCGTAGCTGTCGCTATCGGCTGGCAAGTCTATGCGCTGACCGGCAGTGCGCTATTGCTCGGCATGGTCGGACTGGTCAGCTTTCTGCCCACTGCGGTGCTGACCTTTTTTGCCGGAGACGTGGCCGATCGCTTCGATCGCAAGCGCGTGGTGCAGATCTGTCAGTTGATCGAGGGCGTGGCAGCGGCCTATCTGGCTTGGGGTAGCTACGTCGGCGCTTTGACCGTCACGCAGATATTTGTCGTGTCGGCTTTGTTTGGTGCAGCTGCAGCTTTCGAGCGACCTGCCGCGTCGGCGATGTTGCCCGGCGTTGTACCCAACGGCATGCTGCAGCGCGGCACGGCCCTGACCAGCGGTGCCATGGAGCTGGCGTCGATCAGCGGTCCCGCGCTCGGCGGGTTCGCCTATGCGTTCTCGCCGGCCCTGCCTTATCTGTTTACAGCGGTGTTCTGGATACTGGCCAGCGTGTTCAACGGGGCTATCCGCATGGAGCGGCCGGTGCATCCGCCCGAAGCGCCGTCCTTGTCATCGTTGTTTGCGGGTGTGCGCTTCGTGCGCGACAACCCGAACATCTTGGGCTCCATTTCGCTGGACCTGTTTGCGGTGCTGCTGGGTGGTGCCACTGCGCTGTTGCCCATCTATGCCAGTGACATCCTGCATACCGGCCCCTGGGGTCTGGGGCTGTTGCGTGCCGCACCGGCGGTGGGCTCATTGCTGATGACGCTGGCGCTGGCGCGTCGCTCCATCACCCGTCGAGTCGGTTTACGCATGTTTCAAGCAGTCATCGTCTTTGGTGTCGCAACCTGCGTGTTCGCCCTGTCGCGCGATATCTGGTTGTCGATGCTGGCGCTGCTGGTCATGGGCGCTTCGGATACAGTCAGTGTGGTCATCAGGCTGTCATTGGTGCAATTGGCCACACCTGATGCCATGCGCGGACGCGTCAGTGCGGTCAACTTTCTGTTCATCAACGCGTCCAATCAATTGGGTGAGTTTGAGAGCGGGTTGACGGCATGGTTGTTCGGCACAGTCCCTGCAGCGTTGATCGGCGGCGTGGGCACGGTGGTGGTTGCCCTGCTGTGGATGAAGCTGTTCCCCTCTCTGCGCAAAGTCGAACGACTCGAATAGGTCAAATCAACTCGCCGATCTGTGCGCCAAGTCCGCATCGCGGACACCGGCACAGGCCTAGACTGAATTGTGTCTAGGAGGGTTGGGCCATGTTGCAGCGAATCGTATTAACGACGGTCGGGGCTGTGTTCACCTGTCTTGCTATGTCGACCGCGCAGGCTGCTACGTGGTTGTGGCCTGCCATCCCTTTCGTGCGCGGCGCTGACCTGTGTCAGTTCCAGGATGCCTACGGTCAGACGCGCAGCGTGCAAGCCGCTGAACTTACCGAGCGTGTGCGGCGATTGATCGAAGTGGGCGCGACAGCCTCCGAAGCCCAGCAGTTGCTACTTGCCATGGAGACGCAGCTCGATCAGCAGCGTCAGTTGGCGGCGCGTGGTATCGGCATGAACACCACGCTTGAATCCACCTTCCGGGCCCAGTTGGATAATCTCTATCGCCAGCGTCTGCCGGCGCGTCGCAACGTGAGCTTCCTGAACTCGCAGGATCTCAACGACATCCTGCTGCACCTCAAAGTGTCTTCCGGTGATGCGCTGATCAAGCCGGCATATTTGGGGCGATTGTCCGGCCTCGCTTGGGGCACCTACAGCTATGCCCCCAATTGTGCAGGCGATCTGTTGGTCACCTTGCATGTCGAACTGAAGTCGGGAGAGTCGTCCAGCTTTCAGGGTGCGGGTAAGCCCGATCAAGTGATGCTGTCGCTGGCCGAGCAGACCTTTGACTACTTCCAGAAGATGCGCTTCCCGTATGACATCTTGATAGGCGAGCGCAAATTGACGTTGCTGGGTGGACCCGGGTCAGCCATAGGCAAGGCTGCTACTCCGCAAGCGGCCGAGCGCGCCTGCAACAACATGAGCGCAAGACTGCCCACTGCCGAAGAGTATGACCACCTCTCGTGTCTGGGCGAGTGGAACGGCGGGCTGGATCTGTGTAAGAAAGATTGGGCCTTAGCCGGCGGCAAGGTGTTTGCGGATGACTTGCGCAACCCTTCTCCGGTTCGCAGCACCTCTGAGGTCAATGCCAGCGAGTACGCGTTTATCTGCGTACGTTAGGTCGTGATGCGCCTTGATGATGGTAGGCCGGGCCAATGAACTGGATTCATCTTAACGTCATCGCTTTGTGATCGAATCGCGCCTTGTCAATTTTCGTCAAGTGAGCGCCGATCATGAATTCTGTTGTTTGCCCCGTTGCGATGCGTCCCGTTGCCGGTGTCTCGTTGGTTGCTGCTGCCGTCATGGCCGCACTGGCGCCGCAGGCTTTTGCCCAGTCCACCGGATCTTTGGCTGCTGAGTCGGCCTTGCAGGAAGTCCTGGTGACTTCGCGTCGCATACCGTCGATCGGCGGCATCATCACGCAAGACATTGCCAAGTCGCGTATCTCGATCACTGCCGAAGTCCTCAACCGCGTCTCGCCTGGCCAGACCATCATCGAGGCGCTCAATCAGGTGCCGGGCCTGAACTTCACCAACAACGATCCCTACGGCACGTCCGGCGGCAACATCCGCCTGCGCAGCTTTGATGGTTCGCGCGTTTCGCTGACCTTTGACGGCATCCCGGTCAACGACACCGGTAACTATTCTTCGTACACCAACCAGCTGCCAGACAGCGAGATCATCGACCGTGTCGATGTGAATCTGGGTACCACTGACGTAGACAGCCCGACGGCCTCGGCCACGGGTGGCACGATCGCTTGGCGCACTCGCAAGCCTTCGTCTGAAATGGGCGGCCTAGCGGTGCTTTCGACCGGTCAGTTCTCCTATCGCCGTGCGTTTGGTCGCTTTGATACCGGTGCTGTCGGTCCTTTCGGCACTACGGCATTCATCTCGGCTTCGACCACCCAGTACGACAAGTTCCGCGGTCCGGGCAGCTTGGAAAAGCTGCAGATCAACGGTCAGATCCGTCAGGACTTCAGCAACGGCGACTTCATCTCGCTGTCTGTCCACGGCAACCGCAACCGCAACGCCCAGTACCGCTCGGCCAGCGAAGCCAGCTTCGCCCAGTTCGGTCGTGGCTATGACAACCTGTCCACCTGCACCCGCCCGACCCCGACCAAGGGTGTGGCCGATAACGATGGCGCAACGCCGATCGCCTCAACCACGCTGCTGCCCAGCTCGGACAATCCGCTGAATCCGTCGGCTTGCAGCAACTATTACGGCGTTCGAATTAACCCTTCGGACACCGGCAATATCCGCATCAATTCGTTGTGGCACCTGACTGACAACTTGCGGCTGACGGTCGACCCGTCGGTGCAGTACACGCTGGCTAACGGTGGTGGCTCGACACTGATCTCGGAAACGCCTGTGGCCAATAACGCCGATCGCCGTATCGTCGGTAACACGGCTCTGGCGGGGTTTGACATCAACGGTGATGGCGACATCCTCGACACCGTGCGCCTGTACACCCCCAACAACACCAACACGCAGCGCTATGGCATCAACAGCAACCTGATCTGGGACTTCCTGTCCGGTCAGCAGCTGCGCGCCGCCTACACGATGGACTATGGCCGCCATACGCAGACTGCGGCCTGGGGTTACCTGGATGCCAACGGCAATCCGCTGGATGTATTCGCCGGTCGTCAAGGTTCCACTGTCCCCACGGCTGACGGCAGCTTCCTGCGCGGCCGTGATCGCTACTCTGAGGCCAAGCTCAATCAGCTGGCCTTTGAATGGCGCGGCAAGTTTGCCGACAACAAGTTGAATGCCACCGTCGGTGTGCGCCTGCCCAACCTGACGCGTAATCTCAACCAGTACTGCTACACGCCTAACGGCGGCACGGGTAACTCGGGTAGCGTGCTGTGCACCACTCAGGTGCCCGTGGCTGTGCGTCCCAGTGGCAACGTGGTGTTCATCAATTCAGCCACAGCGGTTGAATACATCGCGCCGTACAGCGAGACGGTCAAGTTCAATGCCGTGCTGCCCAATGTCGGTCTGAGCTATGCCGTGGCTGATCAGCAGCTGGTCTATGTCTCGTATGCCGGCGGTTTGTCGGCTCCGCGTACCGACAACTTGTATTCGGTGCGTCGTCTGGCCGATAACACCGTGGGCCGTCCTACGCCTGAGTCGGAAAAGACCAAGAGCTACGACTTGGGCTGGCGCTACACCGGCTCGACACTCGCGGCGCAGGTGGCTTTGTGGAAGGCCGACTATCAGAACCGCATTGCTTCGGCTTATGACGCAGACCTGGGCTTCAACGTTGATCGCAACCTGGGCGATGTCGCCCTGAAGGGTGCAGAGTTTCAGCTGGGCTGGACGCCGATCGCTGACCTGACCCTGAACGCTTCGGCTGCCTTCACCAGCAGTGAGCTGTTGCAGGACACCCCGAGCAGCTCAAGCACTGTGATTTTGACCAAGGGCAAGAAGCTGGTTGAAACGCCGGATCACACCTTCGGCGCACGCGCCGAGTACCACGTGACGCCTGCGCTGCGTGTCGGCTTCCAGGGCAAGTATGTGGGCAAGCGCTATTCCAGCGACTTGAACGACTACTACGCTGCGCCTTACAAGGTGTTTGACCTAGATGCGCGCTATGCGCTGGAGTTCAGCAAGCTCAAGCAGGTCGAGTTGCAGTTGAACGTCAACAACCTCTTCGACGAGCAGTACTTTGGTTCGATCTCGTCGTCAGCCGGTGGTGCGGCCCTGCCGTTCTACCAGCTGGGTTCGCCTCGCACTGCGATGATGACGCTGCGCGTAGCGTTCTAATCGGC
>Ga0136644_10002876_pt1 | contig 12991 bp, 13 predicted proteins | sample C_130820_EF_Meta_FD_94780 | JGI IMG/M metagenome (GOLD analysis project Ga0136644, IMG submission 94780) | Freshwater microbial communities from Lake Croche, Canada to study carbon cycling - C_130820_EF_MetaG (v2) (version 2) | ecosystem: Environmental > Aquatic > Freshwater > Lake | place... | reverse complement strand
CAAGTACAGGCGCTTTTCGATAAACTGTATATGCTCAGTCCATCTTCTGGAACTGCCCTTCAAGTGAGGTCAGCCTATAATCCAGCATTTTTTAATATGTATCTTTCTATGGCAAATACCAGTGTAACTAAAACGAATTCTCTAGTTAAGGAAAGGACCACACATATCGATAGGCTAAGTAGGTTTACTCGTAGGGCTAATGATAGGTATGGGTATGTTCATCAAGCAAATCTAGAGGGTACCTTTAGTGAAAAACAAGCTATTCTAGCTCAAAAGCTGTCACATTATCAAAAACTCGCCTTTTCGCTTCGATTTCGTAAGTCTGCACTGCCTGCAAGTTTTCGATATACTAATAAACAAAAGCGTCAGGCTTTTGTAAGGCATCATACTTTTAAACGAACGAAGCTCCTGCGATTTTATTTTAAAAAATATAAAAAAGCTGTACAAAATAAAAAAATGATTCGACTTAAGGGAGTTCATTTTTTTATTCCCTCATATCTACAAATGGATTTTCGAACACTGCGTTCCGTCAAAGTGCAATCACCTTCTCAAGCGGATATTTATTATCCTTTCCGTGTTTCGCTAGCCAAGAGGTATTCATTTTATCGTTCACGCGGTTATTAATTTAATTATTCTTATTTTATAGATGAATCTTCTATTTTGAAGGAATTCATCTCTTAATCTTATTGTTAAAACTATTAAAACCTATCCGGGAAACTAGTTTTTATCGATTCATTTTATTTATTAATTAATGGTAGTTGCTGCTAAACTTATTGGTGCTGCTCTGTCAACAATTGCTCTAGCTGGAGTGGGAGTAGGAATTGGAAACATTTTCAGTTCTCTTCTAATCGCTGTATCACGTAATCCAAACGAAAAAGATGAGCTTTTCCGTTTTGCTATTCTTGGATTTGCGCTTACAGAAGCTATTGCACTTTTTGCGCTAAGGAGGGCTTTCCTAATTCTATTTACATTTTAGTTATATTTCTTAACTATTTGTAGTAGTTTTATTATTGTGACATAATTTATTAGTTAGTTTAATTTATAATCAATTTAATTTCCTTTATAGCCTCACCAGATACCATTCCGAACTCTAACAATTTTCGTGTAAGTGAATAAGGAAATGCTTGGGATACTCATACAACGGGGAAACCTTCTTAATTTTAATTTTTTTAAGTCTATAATGTTTAATAATAAGATTCCGTTTAATCCAGTTACGAATTATCAAAGGGGATTTCAAGATCCTGCTAGTCCTGTCGCAGAAGGAATTTCTGCTTTTCATAATGATCTTAGGGTTCTTGTAAGGTTTATTCTTAGGTTTGTTGTTTATGTCAGGGCGTATTGTCTGTCTGTATTTGCAAAAGACGTTTCAGATGATAAAACCGCTTGAGATCTACAACATTTTGTAGGTAAACGTCTTACAACTAAAGTATGAGGTACAGCGCAAAAACGTCTAACACATGAGACAGTCCTAGAAATCGTATGAACAGTTGTTCCTGCGCTAATTCTAGTTCAAATTGCAATTCCATCGTTTTCTCTACTTTATTCTGTAGATGAGATTATCGAGCCACTATTTAGCTTTAAAGTTGTAGGTCATCAATGATATTGAAGTTATGAATTTAGGGATACTTCAGCTATTGTTGCGATTTATCATGACCTAAATCTAGATATTGATGCATCTAGTGGATTTGATAGTTATCTTATGTCTGAAGAAGATATTCAAGCTAATCAAGGGCTTACGTCAAAACGTCTGCTTACGGTTGATAATCACCTATTCCTACCTGCACGTAGGTCAATGCGTGCAAGGGTTACATCGGCTGACGTTCTACATTCATGAGCTGTGCCTAGCCTTGGAATTAAACTTGATGCTTGTCCCGGTCGTCTAAATCAAACATCACTATTCATCAAACGTAAAGGAATTTATTACGGTCAATGTAGCGAAATTTGTGGGGTTAACCACGGATTTAGGCCAATTGGAATCGCATGTCAGGATTTTGCTGGTTTTAATAATCTCGTATATTCATCTTTTAGGGATTACGAGACTTTTATGAACGCGCAAGAATAATTTAATCTTTTAAAAGCTGTGGCTGAGTGGTCAAAAGCGACGGATTGTAAATCCGTTAAGTTTTTCTTTACGTTGGTTCGAATCCAACCGGCTTTATTTCATTTATATGCGAAGCTCTAACAGGATTTACGAAGCCTTTTTTATTCTATCAATAATTCTTTTTGGGGTTTATCTATTTAGTTATCCTAAGGTACTTATTCGTTTTTTTGTTGATCGGAACAATAGCGACTTTTTCGTGTCTGATCTAAACTTTTTTACTTATAGGTATGCGTATATAAATTGTTTTATGGTATATCTAAGGTATGCACCCTTTGCGCATCTGGTTCTTCTTGTTTGGCTAAACAAGCGACTTTTTTGTCAAACTTATTATAAATGAGCACGTTTCCTTGGACTGAGCATATATGCTCATATGGTTGCAATCTTTTATAATCATTACGATTTTTCAAATAGGATGAACACTATTTATAACAGTTTTTTTGACTCGCAACTGAATCACATTGAGTTTAGTTATGCGCTACTGCAATATTCCGGAGCATATTGAGATTTTTTTTCAACACTATTTATGTATTATGGAGCTATATTTTATTTTAGGGAAAACTGTGTTGTAAGCTCAGTTATTTGTTATGAAATAACTTACTTTTTCTTCTCAAATGCAGGTAAATTTACGCTTAAAAAAACGACAAATTTTTGACCTATTATGAACTATGTTTGGCTTTTTCGTCTGCTTAGTTTTTTCATTAGTGTATATTTTTTTTGCGGTGAAGGTATTGTATCTGATCTTATAGTCGTAATTATAAGTATAGTGTTTATCGAATTTATTCTATTTTCTTTTCGATTTTTTTCTATTCTTAAAACCTATAAATAGCATGTTATTATACAGATTCCTTTATTTATTATTGAGCAAGTCTTTTTCATATATGTTTAAAGCTATTATGAAACATTTTATTCTCCTTAAAACTAATATTAGGTTTTTGATGTTTAAATTTTAATTGATTAAAATTTATTTGATGAAGTGGGTTTGATCCTGGCTCAGTATGAACGCTAGTGACATGCTTGACACATGCGAGTCGAACGTTTATTAAGTTAGTTATTAGGTAATTAATTTTGTAAAAGTGGCGTACGGGTGCGTAATGCATTAGAATGATGCCTTTTGATTCCATGAAGTAGCAATACGAATATGGAATAAAGTAAAAAACCTAGTGTTTTTGAAAAAAAGTTGTAAAACAGCTGTCAAAAGATTTGCTAATGTAGGCTCAGGTTGTTGGTGAGATTAAAAGCCCACCAAGCCGAAGACCCTTAGTCGATCTTAGCGGATGATCGGCCACAAAGGGACTGAGACAAGGCCCTTACTTTTTTTAGGCAGCAGTGTGGAATCTTGGGCAATGGGAGCAATCCTGACCCAGCAATGTCGCATGGGTGATAACGGTCGTAACTTGTTACTGGTCGTAAAACTCTATTATTAAGGAAGATAATGACGGTACTTAATTAAATAGCTCCGGCCAATCTCGTGCCAGCAGCCGCGGTAATACGAGAGGAGCTAGCGTTATACAGTCAAACTGGGCGTAAAGGGTTCTTCAGCGAAAAGATGTAAGAAAATGACGAAATTTTAGGGGGTAACTCTAAAAGTTATTTTTACTATCTTTTTAGAATTATATCGGTGCTAACGTTATTCTATCAATAGAGTTAAAATTCTTAGACTGATAGAGGAGGATCAAGGGCGAAAGCAGTTAGCAAGATATAATTGACGCTTAGGGACGAAAGCATGGGGAGCGATCGGGATTAGAGACCCCGGTAGTCCATGCCCTGACCGATGGGGGTTAAATAATTTTACTTATAAGATTATTATAGCTAACGCGTAAACCCCTCGCCTGAGAAGTACGGCCGCAAGGTTGAAACTCAAAGGAATTGACGGGGGCTTTTTTCAAACGGTGGAACATGTGGTTTAATTCGATGATCCGCGCAAAACCTTACCAGCCTCGACAAGGTGTTGCATGGCTGTCGTCAGCCCGTGTCGTAAGATGTGTCGCGCAAGCGCGTAACGGGCACAACCCTTAACAGCTTTTGCCTTTATTTTTTAATCTTATTTTATGAATATTTTTGATAAATAATACTATGCTGTATGCTTTTATCCTTAGATAAAAGCTAATTGGGGGATGAGGTCAAGTCGTCATGGCCCTTATAGGCTGGGCTACACATGTGTTACAATGGTATTTACAAAAAGTAACTATGATGCAAATCGGAGTTAATCTTATAAAAATTACCTTAGTTCGAATTGTAGGCTGCAACTCGCCCTACATGAAGGCGGAATCGTTAGTAATCGTGGATCAGCACGCCACGGTGAATGTTTTGCGGCCTTGTACACACCGCCCGTCACGTCAGGGAAGTAACATTGACTCGAAGAACTTGTTTTTTATATTCAGCTTATTATTATCATTAAAACTAGTTTTTATTCTTATAGCTTATATTGAATATGAAAAAGGTATGACAGACAGGGTTATAACCGTGATGAAGTCGTAACAAGGTAGCCGTAGGGGAACCTGTGGCTGAATAGATAAAGTAACTTTTTTAGGAGCTAATAATCAGATATAAATTATTTTATATACAGGATGTTGCACAGTGGATTAGTGCGTCTGCTTTGGGAGCAGAAGGTCGGGCGTTCGAATCGCTCCATCCTGATTTTTTTTAATGAGCGCAACAATTACTTATCCACTAAGCACAATCAAAAATATTAAAAAAACTGTTCTACACTCTTATCACATTGTAGACCCAAGTCCTTGACCTCTCTATACATCTTTTAGCGCCCTTTTTAGGGTGTTCGGAGCTGTTCTGCATAGGCATGGCTTTACTCGCGGACTATCCGTATTTTTTTTCGGAATCTTTTCTATTCTAAGGAACGTTACGTTTTGATGACGTGACGTTATTCGTGAAGCTACTTTTGAAGGTCAGCATACAAGGGCTGTACAGACAGGGCTTCGTCTAGGTATGATCCTATTCATTGTATCAGAAATTAGGCTTTTTTTTGCTTTCTTCTGAGCTTATTTTCATTCAAGCCTTAATCCAGCTCCGTCTATTGGGGCTGTATGACCACCAAAAGGAATCGCTCCTAGGGATCCATGAAGGATTCCTCTACTAAATACAGGACTTCTTCTTTCTTCAGGCGCAGCCCTTACATGATCACATTCAGCACTTCTAGGAGGTCGTCTAAACGAAGCTACACTTAGTAGGACCATTACACTAGTTCTTGCTGTGGTGTTTACCCTTTTTCAGGTCTTTGAGTATTTTAATGCATCGTTTACTCTTTCAGATGGTGTCTATGGTTCAACTTTTTATAGGCTAACTGGGCTACACGGATTCCATGTTATTGTAGGTACAGCGTTTCTAGCTGTAGCACGTTACCGTAGGACAGCACGTCATTATACGGTATCAACTCATACTGGATACGAAGCAGCTGCATGATATTGACATTTTGTTGATGTAGTTTGAATCTTTCTATTTATTGTAGTATATGTATGGGGAGATGATTTCGCAGATCATGCTGCTTCAATTTCAACTTCAACCTCACATTTAATTTAATTTTTTTATTAATAAATAATGAATCTAATTATTTTTGGTCTAAATATGGCTCCAAATAAAAAAGTGGTTTTTGCGCTAACCGCACTTTATGGTATTGGTCTAGTACGTTCTAAACAAATTTGTGCTTTCCTAGGGCTAACACCAGAACTTAAAATTAAAGATCTAACAGATCGGCAACAGTTTGCCATCGCAAAAAAGGTTAAAGATGATTTTATCATTGAGGGTAATCTAGAAGAGCAAATCAAACTAGACCTTAACCATCATCAAACAAATGGAAGCCAACGCGGATATCGACTGCGTAATGGACTACCTGTTCGTGGGCAACGAACACATTCTAATGGAAAAACGGCGCGTAAACGCCTATCAGTACGTAAATTATAACTAGGATAGATGGTCGAGTGGTTTAAGGTACCGGTCTTGAAAACCGGAGTGTCATTTAATGGCACCAAGGGTTCGAATCCCTTTCTGTCCGTATATTGTTAAATAAATGAATATTACTAATTATCGTAGTGTTATGTCTCTTCGTAAAGTACAAAACGCATTTGGTGGGCGTAATGAACAAGGAAAAATCACCGTACGTCATCGGGGAGGTGGTCATAAGCAAGCGTATCGACAAATTGATTGACATCGATCACAAGGTAAGGGCCTTATCGTTGGTTTTGAATATGATCCACAACGTAATGCTCCACTAGCTAAACTTTTTCACGCTGATTCTTCAACTTATTCTTATATTCTAGCGCCAGCTGGAATTAATATTTTTCAGGAAGTCTTTACCTATGAGCAAAAACTGTCTGTGGCTAAACTTCTTCGTACCGGAGATTCGGCCCCAATTTCTTTTTTTGAGGCAGGTGATTTTATTCATGCGGTAGAAGGTTTTCCGGGACAAGGACCTCTTTTCGGTCGATCAGCAGGTACTTTTTGTCAAGTAAGGTCATTTGAGCAAAGCGATGTTGCCTTTAACACAACTAAAGAGTCTACTTATTATGCTAAAGTTCGCCTACCCTCAGGTAGTCTACGTCTGATTAGCTTTGATGCACGTGCAACACTAGGAGTTGTTGCACCTACTATTTCTAGCACTAAGCATCTAGGAAAAGCCGGTCGTACTCGTTGACTAGGTTGACGTCCAACAGTTCGAGGAGTGGCTAGGAATCCTGTTGATCATCCGCATGGAGGTGGTCAAGGTAAAACTTCTGGTGGACGTCCTTCAGTAACATTTAAATCTTGACCTACTAAAGGACAGCCAACTCGTCACGTAAATCGACGAAATCCGCTTATTCTAACCTCACGTAAAAATAAATTATCTTTAATGTCACGTTCTACATGAAAACCAATTTTTAGGCATCCACAAGCAAGGGAAGGTTTTAACGCAAGTGAAATTATTATGCAAAATCGTTCGACTTTTGTTACTGCATCTATGGTAAATCGTCGTTGTGCTGTGTATAATGGAAGGCGTTGATTCCGTATGAATATTTCTAACGAAAGGGTAGGTAATTGTGTAGGTCAATACGCACCTACACGTAAACGACCTGTCCTAAAAAAACAAGTAAAAAAACAAGGTTAAATGGGACAAAAAACACATCCTGTCGGACTTCGTATTGGTATTTATCGTAAATGAGCTTCATCTTGATATGGTGATCTTAATAAATCAACCTCTAATCAATCTTTTGGGGTTATCGCATCACGTGGTGGATCTTATCTATCTGGAATGGAAGATCTACTATCTAATATTTTTAAACGTTATTCAGTAACAAAATTTACAAAAACGCCGCGAATTCTTCTTGTAGACTTTCGTCTTTTTAAAGGATTTGGCGGACATAGGTACGGTTTTATGCTATATACAAAACTGCTTATGCGTAAATTATTTTTCTTTTAAAGATATTTTTATGAATTCACTCACCACTTCATTTTTTACAAAACAAAAACAACTTAAACATTCTGTAGCCAATAGTAACAAAAATAAATTTGTTGTTTCTAATAGTGCAGCAACATATATTTTCGACCAATATGTGTTTGCAGAAGATACTCTTTACAAGGCTTCGCCGTCAGTTTGCGAATCAGAAAATTTTAAACTATACGCGATTTTTCTGCAACTTAGCCCACTATACATTGTAAAAGCCGGTAGTAGTCTTACACCTAGTGCTAAGCTAGACACCTTTGTTTTTTATATGGCACTTCAACTAGGTTTTAAGGTAAATCATTCCATGGTAACTGGAAGGCCCAATGACCTTGCTTTTTTTTGTTATTATAGTAAAGCTTTTAGGAATCATTTTCACATCAGTTATTTTTTTGATGTAAGTAAACAAATTAATTGCGCAACTAAACAAAGTCGCCTTGATTATCAACGTAAGTTCGCATCTAGGAGGCAAGGTACCTTTATTAGGAATGGATCTCAAAGTGGCGTGTCCCTCTTTAACAGGATTTTTAGCAAAAATAATAGCTCTTTTATTGCACCCAAAAAAAAAGTAAAAAAGCTGTTTGCAAAAAAGCTTCGATCGACCAAGGCTATTCGCGGAGCTGCCCTAGAAGATGAGTATACTAAAAGGTTTCAATCTCAAGAACAAAAAATTTCCTTTATTAAGCTGTATAAAAAAGCGCAAACAAGGCGTAAGTCAGTGGCTGGTGTATTCAAGCCAACTGCAGTATTTCCACAAAGTATTTGATTTCGTAATCAAGTAATTAAAGTGATTACTCGCCAAAAGCGTGGACAAAAAAATAGGAAAAAAGGAGCAAATATGCTGCCATCTAATCTACTTCATGTAAAAAAAAGGGGGTCGTATACTAAAACGCTAATCCCGACGGCTCTTCATTTTAAGCTCTTTCCTACTGAATATGCGGAATCTACGCTAAATCCAAATAGGTTTGCTCAGTTTAAAGCGCTCGTTAGTTTTATTACTCAGTCACGCTTCTCGTTTTATCTAATTAACGCCCTATCGCTAACGCGTTACAGGTTCGATAGTAAGATAAAAGTACTTGCAACTACTAGCGGATCTAAAATTAAGCTATCTTATTTTTATCTCACTAGTATGGAACGTCAAAGGGTATCTCGATATCGGTATATTGGGGTTTATCTGAAAGACCTTATTCGTGTATGCTTTATTTCAAGGTATCTAAAGAAAGCGGATTTTCTTGCAAGCTTTTTCGCATTTACTATTTCTAAACTACCACGTAATCGTAAGGAGCTCAAGTTCGTTCACTTTCTAATCAAGCTACTTAAAAGGTCTGCCTGACAAAATAAAGATATTCTTGGTGTTCGTATTCGTTTTCAAGGACGTCTAAATCGTTGACGTCGAACTAAGCATATTGTAGGTTCTAAAGGTAACCTTGCTTTTTCTAGCTACCATAATCGAATTGAGTATGGTATGGCACAAGCAATTACCCGAAAAGGTACACTAGGTGTACATATTTGAATTGCGTACCAACCAGGTTCATTTTGTGTGCTAGCGAAATCGATTATTTCTTATGTTGGGCTGACTCCCCTAGCGGTTAGTGTTAAATAAATTAAAATTTTTAATGTTTCAACCACAATCACGATACTTTCGTAAAATTAATCGTCGTCATCTGCGCAACACTTATGAAAATAAAAGTTGTCGTCTTTGCTTTGGTACTTTTGGCATTCAATCTGTTGAAAAAGGTTATCTTACTATTCAACAGATTGAAGCTGTTCGACGTACCCTTTCTAGTCGCCTAAAACGTAAAGGTAAAATCTGAATTCGTGCTTATCCCGATTCTTCTTGTACAGCTAAACCGAAAGAGGTTCGTATGGGGCGAGGTAAGGGTAATGTAGATTATTGATACTGTACCGTAAAACCCGGACGAATTCTTTTTGAAGTAAAAACTACCTCACGTTATAGGGCTCTTCTTGCACCAGCTCTGCGTTTTGCACTACGTAAGCTACCTAGGCAAGCACAAATTATTTCGCGTTAAATTTAATATCTTCAATGTATCTTTCACTCGTTTTTTTTCCGCTAATTGGTACTATTCTAAGTGGTTTTGGTAGTCGTTGAAGGGGCGATTTTGGAGCAAAATATATTACTACGTTTGGGGTTGCTCTTACATTTTGCTGTTCTCTTTATGCTTTTTATGAAGTAGGTCTTTGTCATTCACCTTGTCTTATTCGTGTTAGTCCTTGAAGGATTACAGAAACAACTACAATTTACTGAGGTTTTCTGTTCGATACCCTTACATGTGTAAGGCTTGTTGTCGTGTCTTCAATTTCGACTCTCGTGCATCTATACTCAACGGAATATATGGGTCATGATCCACATCTGCCTCGTTTTAGGGCATATCTATCCTTTTTTACATTTTTTAGGCTGATCCTAGTTACAGCTGAAAATCTTGTACAAAGGTTTGTGGGATGAGAAGGTGTAGGTCTGTGTTCTTACCTACTAATTAATTTTTGATTTGCGCGTATTCAGGCAAATAAATCGGCTATTAAAGCAAGGATTCTTAATCGTATTGGTGATTTTGGACTTTCAATCGCTATCTTTACAATTTATTCCGTTTTTGGGTCAGTAGATTATTCAATTATTTTTGCTATTGCACCTAGGATGTCTGATATTAACGTACCTTTTTTTTCGTCATCAATTAACATTCTTGACTTCATTTGTTTTTTTCTATTTATTGGTGCGGTAGGTAAATCAGCTCAAGTTGGGCTACATACATGACTACCGGATGCTAGGGAAGGTCCTACTCCAGTGTCTGCGCTTATTCATGCTGCGACAAGGGTTACTGCTGGAGTTTTCCTTATCTGTCGTTGCTCACCTCTTCTAGAATATGCCCCGAATAGGGGTTTTTACATTACTATTCTAGGTGGAAGGACAGCATTCCTTGCAGCAACTACAGGACTTCTGCAAAATGATCTTAAACGTGTGATTGCATATTCTACTTGTAGTCAGCTAGGTTATAGGGTTTTCGCTGCTGGTCTGTCAGGTTATAGCGTATCAAGGTTTCACCTTTCTAATCATGCTTTTTTTAAAGCTCTGCTTTTCCTTGGAGCGGGATCAGTTATTCACGCGAGGGCAGACGAACAAGATAGGCGTAAAAGGGGTGGACTGGTAAAAAGGCTACCACTAACTTATACAGTTATTGTTGTCGGTTCTCTAGCACTAAGGGGATTTCCTTTCCTTACAGGTTTTTATTCTAAGGATGTTATTCTTGAACTAGCGTATGGAAGTTTCACTGTTGAAGGTCGATTCGTGCATACACTTGGGGTTTTTGCTGCATTTTTTACAGCTTATTATTCTACGCGTCTTCTAGCAAGGACCTTTCTTCGTCCAGCGAATGGACTACGCGTCAATTATGCACATGCGCATGAGTCACCCTTTCCTAGGGCTTTTCCTCTAGTTCTTCTATCATTTGCTAGCCTTTTCGTAGGTTTTATTAGTCGTGATAGGTTTATCGGTCTAGGAACAGACTTTTGAGGTAATGCACTTTTTACTCTTCCAAGTAAACAACATTTTGTTGAAGCAGAATGACTTGAAACTTCTGCTAAAAGTATCCCACTAGTTTTTTCTTTTGCAGGAATGTTCCTCGCAACCTATCAATATACTGTAGGTTTCACGGGACTATTTCAACTAAAAGAAACTGTGATTGGACGTGCAGTTTATACCTTCCTAAATCGTAAATGATTTTTTGATAAGGTGTATAATGAGTGAGTTGCACTACCTCTACTTAAAGGAGCTTATGCGCATACTTATCAAAATCTGGATCGTGGACTTCTTGAGCTATACGGTCCAAATGGAATTATGACCGAGCTGTCTGCACAAAGTTTTGTATATAGGCAAGGAAATACTGGATTTATCTTTCGTAAGCTATTTATTAGGATTTGAAGTCTAACGCTAGCTCTACTTTTCCTAGGCGGTTGAATTGAGTTTACTACAAGGCTAGAGATTGGTGTTGTACTGAATATTACACTATTTCTAGTTTTTTTTGCTAAAAAAAATTTATAATTGGAAAGGTGGTCGAGTGGTCTAAGGCACTAGTTTGCTATACTAGCGTTCTTTTTACAAAGAATCATGGGTTCGAATCCCTTCCTTTTCGTAAGTCAAGTTAATTTCAACGGGTATCCGTTAATGGTAAACGGTTTGCCTTCCAAGCAGAAACTGTGGGTTCGATTCCCACTACCCGTAACTAATGTTTATTGTAAAGCAGGCATCAAAAAATAAAAAAGTTCTGGTTATTAAGTGGCTAAGTACAGTACAAGGGTCTGTAAGTACGGCATCTAATAGGCTAAACTATTTTTTTCGTCAGGGACAAAAAAATTCTATTGAATCAAAAATGCGAACAAGGTTCATTCAACGTGCACTAAAAAAGCCTGTGGTTAAGGTAGAAAACTCTACTAAAATTTCTTCACGCTTTAAATCTTTTTTTATTTCAGCAACACCATTCATTGGGCTAAAAACTCGTCGTAGGCGTCGTGGTAAACGAGTGATCAATAAGGTGATTACACTAACTCGTACGCGTAGTCAACGTAAATCTTTTCTCGAATTTGCTTCAATGGTGTGCGTAGGCGGCCGATCAAAAAAACCATTTAGGACGCGTCTAGAAAATGAACTAGAAACACTGTATTCAAATAGTCGTAAACGAAACCTAAGGTCGCAATCAGGAAGTAACCCTCTTTATGAAAAGCGTGCGCTTCTTTATGAAACAGCGTATAGGGCAAGGGGATCTGCAAGGACAGCAAAAGTTAAAACGAAACGTTCTTAAGTAGCTCAGTGGTAGAGCACATGGCTGTTAACCATTAGGTCGTTGGTTCAAATCCAACCTTGAGAGAATTTAATAGATTAATTTAGAAGGCATTACACGGATACCTAGGCATTAAAAAACAGACGTAAAAATTACGAAAAAAATCGTGGAAATTACTTTTTGATACGATTGTTTCTATGGGGAAAACTCACTCAACAGAGAATATTATAAATAAGTTGACTAAGCGAACTGAAACATCTCAGTAGCTTGTGGGGAATAAATCAACGGAGATTTCGTCAGTAGTGGTGAGCGAACACGAAAAAAGGGCATATAATTTAGATAAAATAGCCATCTGATATAGAATAAAGTTATATTAATTTATAAATGAATCTTTAGCTATAAAGAGTGCAAGCCTCGTATATAAAAGAAGGTCTATTTTTATTATAAAGTAAAACGGAGTTCGTAACTTTGTTTGAATACTGGGGGACCACCCTCAAAGCCTAAAACCTAATTTAATGTTCGATAGCGCACGAGTACTGTGAAGGAAAGGTGAAAAAGACCCTTAAGGAGTGAAAAAGCACTTGAAATGTAATGCTAACAATCAGTAAAAGAAAAGTTATTTATAACTTTTTGTTTACGTACCTTTTGCATAATGGGCCAGTTACTTTTTTT
>Ga0136644_10002875_pt1 | contig 12991 bp, 20 predicted proteins | sample C_130820_EF_Meta_FD_94780 | JGI IMG/M metagenome (GOLD analysis project Ga0136644, IMG submission 94780) | Freshwater microbial communities from Lake Croche, Canada to study carbon cycling - C_130820_EF_MetaG (v2) (version 2) | ecosystem: Environmental > Aquatic > Freshwater > Lake | place... | reverse complement strand
TGGCCCATTATTATTACCATGTGCGTGTACAATATAGTGTGTTGTTGATAATTTCTCTAGGCACTTTACCTTATCTTTATAACTACAAGTCCAACCATCATTTGTAATTCCATGAAGCTCGATTACAATTTGTTTAAACTTAGTAAGTTCGTCCTTATCTGCATGAAGTAGCCACCGGTATTCACCACCCTCTATATCAATCTTTAAGAAAATATTGCTATATTTTTCAGTCAAAAAAGATAGGTTGGTATTATTATTATCGTCAAAACTATTTATGTTTTTTTTGAAAAATTGTATATTTTTTGTAAAGTGATAGGGATAGCCATTTATAGTCCCATCAAATCCATAGCTATCCTTGATATGTATATTATATTTATTTAAGAAATCTCTTGAAAAACTTTCTTCATTTGATATTCCAGCAGAAATGTAGCAATCATAATCTCCATCTAGTTCGGCTATTACATATCCGCCATCACTATTCAAGCCACATCTGATTTTTTTATCAAAATGGTAAACTCTTAATAATTCAAGATTATTCATTCTATAATTAAGCTATCTGCCTAATAGCTAAATGTAAAGCAAAAATGTTAGTTAGCGACGAATCTTCTGGGCCTTAAATGCCAGTAAGAGCGCTACTATCTTTGCTTTAGTTTTTATTTTCTTAGAGACCTGTTTAGGCATTTTTTCTCCTATTTCTTTGTAAGGAAAAAATACGTTTTTCATCTACCAGGTGAACCCCCAGGTGGGGGTCTTCTTGGTGGTGTTCGTACTTCTTCGCGTAGGAGTTCCATTAAATCAATTGGTTCCATCAGTATAGCGCTTGCCATTCTTGCTCTCCTAATAGGTGGAGGTTCAGCAAGTGCAGGGCGAATCCTTCGTTGAGGAGTTGAGAATACAGAATCCATGGTTTTTATAATCTAAATATTCTATAATTTTTAAATCCATTTTACAAGGAAAAAATATCCTTTAGCGGTATTCTGGTGTCTTGGGCCTGTATTTTGGCGACTCGGACCTTGCTGTAGTCAATATTTTGATGGCATCTGCGATTTTTGTGTGCAGGTTCTCGTCAGAGCTGACTAGGTCAATTAAATCAGTAAACTCACAGCCTGCTTGAAACATACCGGTAATCTTCCCTGCCGTTGCGACAGGTGGGACATCAGTAAGAGTCTTGAGGTGGGCGTCTACTTTGACGTAAATTTTCTCTAGTAGTTTGACGGCGTTGCTTGCACGCTCGCTAAGTTGAGCAGTAGTTTCTTGGCTAGGTTTCTCCTTCCTTGCGGCAAGGAGGTACACACAATCTTGACTTGCATGTGTAAATGTTTGTCCACGCTGAATGCAACCGATGTGGTTGCAAGGAGCAGCATGACGGCGCGAGCACTTCTCTTCAGAGTTCTTGCAGCCCTCAGCGGACGCATTAAACATGCAAATCAATTTCTTGTCGGACATCTTTTTTCCTACATTCTCATCTACACTAACAATTCCGTTTTCTTTGGCTTCATTATCTTCATAACAGCCCATCTAGCAGTAAAAACAAATAGTAATAACTTAACGCCAGTCCACCAATCAAAACGAGTCCACCACCTCTGACCCCCAAATATGTCGTAGATGACCTCACCTGTCCACCAAATCATAGTAAATAAAATAATCCAATAAAATACTTTCCACATTTATTTATATCTAATATCTTCTTGCTCCGAACATGGGTGGTGGCGCATAAAACTTCTGATAAGCCCAATATACACCATATCCAAATAGCCCAACCTTTGCTACATTCCAAACAGTTAGTTGTTTCATTCCACCCATGACCATAATATACAGTACCTGCAAAACCCACACGGAAAGAGTTAACATCATTGCAACATAAAACCACTCAGTCCAAGTCATTTATATTAAAATATCCAAAAACATTTGTTATGGATATTTTAATCAATAATTAGAAGGGCTACTTAAACCTTCAGGTAGTGAACCTTCAGGAAGCTCTGGAGATTCAGGTAGGTAACCTCGTTCTTGTCAGTCACACGCAGAAGCTTGGCCAGCTTGGTGTCGGGCAAAATGCGGCGCTTGAAAGAGGGGTCAAAGCAGTTGTGGGACTTCACGTATCCGGAGATAAACTTGGTCACATCAGTCTGGCTCTTCTGGCTCTTGGAGGGGAGACCCATGAAAGAACACAGCTCATCGCTGAGGGGGCGCAGCTTGAGAAATGCATTCTTAGAGCGCTTCAGCTCCCAAGCAGCACGCTCCTCAGGGTTGAGGGTTGCGGGGTCTACCTTACGACGACGCTTGGACTCACGGGTCTCGCGCTTCACGGCCTTGGAGATCTCAGCAAGCTCGTGGGTGGCTGCGCGGAGGCGGGAAGTTAGGTCAGACATGAGGCTGCGCATGGTATCCTGAAGAGTAGTCATGCGGGCATCGGCAGTCAGGTTATCAGTTACAACTGGAGTCTCAGTAGCCACGGCAACAACTACGGCCTCAGCCTTCTTGGTCTTGGGTGCAGCAGCGACAGGTGTAGCAGGGGTCTCGGACTTGGGAACACGGGGCATTTTTGTTTTAGGCTGGGAAACAGATGCAGGCATTTCTAACGCGGTTATACTTTGTATTGTCGTGACCTGTTTAAATCATAATCGTGACCTCGCGCTGAGAATCTTGAAGCAGACGTCTGTGGAAAAATTATGAATTTTCATAACGATGAAAACTGAGTAAAGTAGGGGTATAACTCCAAGATATATATTTTTAACAATTAGTTTATTGCATGAGAGAAAGTACTTGAAAGCATTTTTTCTAAGAATATTTTTTGACTTGGACCAGCAACCAAAATCTGTTACAAGATTATTTGAGAATAAGATAATTTCATCTTGCGTTAGTTTTGTAAAATGTTCGAGTGATAATTCTGAGAAAAGATTTTCATTAAGTGATTGAACAATGCATGTGCAGAGGAATGTAAATTTTGAGGCCATAAATGTTTCATCATGATAAAAGGGTAAATTCATCATTTCCTGCTTTATGATTCTGAGCTTTAGTCTCTTCCTAATTTCAAGTGGTATTTCTTTTCTTGTGTATGGATTCTGTGGGTTTAGTGATTGACATGAGAGTTGAAATATAGTCTTAATGTCAAACCAATAAACATATCCATCCTCTTCAAAGGCAAAGTAATCGAATGGATGTATATTCTTTCCATCGAATGTTACTAAATCTTCCTCATTATGACATATCTTGCGGTTGAGTACACCTGGCCCTGCTAGTTGTAAAGTTTTCCTAACCATCCATCCTCTAAATATTTTTTGTACTTTGACTGCAGGGTGATCTGCACCTATAATCTCACTCCAAATTCTTTTATTTTTCATCTTGATGTGGATTCCACAGAATTTCATATTTTTTAGTGCTGGACTTGAACATCGATCGTTACTTCTCTTGTTCTTACACGATTCGCATAGCATTTGTATTATGTATGATTCTTTTTTGAAAACGGATTTACACATTCGGATCAAATAGATAACAAAACAGGTAAAATGTCAACAGCAGCAGCAGTAATTGATATCACGAGCATAGATGTATCTAAACTAACAGTAGGAGAGGTCAAAAAGGCAAAGGGACTATCAGCACCACTAATGTATAATGGACAGAAAGTACAATTCTTATTACCAACTATGTCATTCCTTGCGGGCGTTATGTCTCGTGAGAACGACAACGGGGATGTTACACATTCCCTGATGGGCAGCCTAGCAGGTTGTCCGTCTGATGCAAAGTCCCGTGCCGAAGGGACAGACAAACTATCAAAGGCGTACAATGTCCTTCACGACATTGGGCCCATGCTAAAGGTGTGGGCATTTGAGAATAGCCAGCGCCTCTTTGGAAAGAAGCGTTCGGCAGAATCTATTGAGGATAGTTTTAATGAGAGAAGTATTATGAGCGCTTCCTGCGACAAGGTTGGAGATTCGTACGTCCCTAATGGGAAGTATCCTCCATCCTTCCGTGCAAAGATCCCTGTTTGGGAAAGGCGTGTCACAACCGAGGTCCTTGACAAGGATGCAAAGCCTGTGTATACGACTATTGAGTCTCTGCCTAGTGTATTCAGCAAGGGTATCTCTGCCAACCTGGTAGTGAACGGCTCTGTGTACATTATGGGTCAGTCCTTCGGAATTTCTTGGCGAGTCACAATGGCCCAAGTCTTTCCTGCTAAGCGTCTGACTGCAGCGAATGTGTTTGCTCCTGTAGAGGATGCAGACCTTCCTGAGTCTGAGGCTCAGCCTGAGGCAGAACTCGAGTCTCAACCTGAGGCTCAACCTGAGGCTCAACCGGAGCCACCAGCGGAGCCACAGCCTTCTCGGAAGAAGAGGGGGGCAGCCCAAGCATAGACCAAACTTTAGAGCTTGGGGGTGGATAATACATGATAAAATAATCATCAATAAAGATAGGTTCGGTTACACGAACTTTTTTTTTCGTTTGAATACAACTATTTGGCGAAAAAGAAAGTGTACACGCACATTCATAAACAGTTGGGAACTCATGAATCAAATATTTAGGTAGGACTATCCTGCTTGAACCTTTCAACAAAACATCTGAATCTGTTGAATCTTGGTATGCTTCAGCTGTCATTAAAGTAAATATAGACTCACCCCTAGTCCAATCCTCCTGCAGTAATGTCCCATAAGGTGTATCCTTGAACCATAGGACTTCAAATATAGCATGATTATCGGATTCATGTTCTGCTAATCCAACCCTATTCAAATTCTCATCATACAACCAATAAACATCTATACTGTACTTACCGTAACTTGTATCTAATGATCCACGGTATACCTCCTTATCTTGATATGACCACTCATTCGCATCGAAATCTTCATCGTGTTCAGCTACATCCTCAGATATGTCTGTATATACTAAAGTTGATCTAAGCAAAGAGAACATCTTTAATATTTATTTAGACTGTTGTTTAATAGTGTTTACGCGTCTTTCTATGCTTCCTCCTGTGTTTACGTGTTTTCCTGCGCCCACCAGACTTTAGCTTATCAAGCATAGACTGCAGCTGGGCAACTGCAATATCCTTTTCGGTTTTCTTTGCCTCTAATGCGGCTGAAGTTTCACCACTTTTAACTTTCTTCATGTAGGATCTTGATGCCATATTAATTTCAGACATTGCACTCATAATCTTTGTCTGTGTAGCATCATCAGCTCCGAGCTTAGAGACTAGTGGGAGTATCTGAGCAGACAATCTAGGTAGCTGAGCATCAATCTCTCCGTACATAGAGCTTAGTTCTGGATTTCCAGAATTTTTGACAGCCTCTAAGTATTCTTGAACCTTACTCATCAATAGAGCTTTGTTATTGTTGTAAAGTATTTGCTGTTCTGGAGAAAGTTTTTTCTTAAATAAACTTTTAACAAAATCCATTTATATTTACGCAAAGGTTTTCTTAGTCTGTATGATAGCAGATATCCACTGTGGGATATTTGTTACAATATCCTGTACAGTTGCTATATTTGTTGGGACAGGGTAATGTACATCCAAGGTTGTTGACTCACAAATAAATAATACAGCAGAAATTAGGAATGGCAATCGTTTTTTTAGATCACCCTGAGAAAATCTCAAACAGTACATTTTATACAGACAATCAATGAATGGTGTAAGGAGACCAGTTTGTGGTGACGTCCTTACTGTCTCATGAACAACTGACCAAATAATCCATATAGGTGATCTCAAATATTTCTCTTCAACATATTCATTGCTTCTATAAGCACAGATTAGATGTTTCTTATTATCTAATTTAAACTTTGCAGAATATGCAAGAATCCACGATATCCAATATAAGGCTCTAGCAGAATCACGGGTTTCAGCTCTTAGGCAATATGCTAATTCATTTGTCGGTACATATAGTTCCATAGGATCCTCCTGCTTCATGATAGCTCTAGCATAAATTGATGTTGGTGATTTTAGATTTTCTTGGATTACAACTGGTGTAAAATCATGTTCTGGTTTTATCCTAGGTAGACTAGGTAACTTTGCTTTCCTACATAATGCAAGTGATGCTCCAACCTCACATAAAAGTAACCTTGCTTCATGATTATTTCTAATTTCTGTCATATTGACAACTGAATATCGTGTTTCATATTCTGAGAACCTTTCATACATTCTTACGAGGTGAACAAAGGCATTAGGAGCCCCACGATTAATATGCTGGGCTGTTGAAAGAAAAAGAGTATTCCAGCAGGAGTGGATTAATCCAGATGACATAAGTTCAAGTATCCAATAGCAAGTATAATCTGCGTGACCTAACTTTATATTCTCATCTAAAACTTTATAAACATGTGTTCGTAGATGTCCAGAAAATGTAAATTTCTGGAAATCAGCAACAGTCCTTGAATCTATTATATCCATTATCTTCATGATTGCATAACTTTTGCTTTTTTATAACGAATTACTTTGTAAAATAAACAAGATACTGATATTCCTTAGCGCATGCAACTAGATGGACCTTTTCTTTTAACCTGAAACCAGAAGTCTTAGCAATTTCAATCATTCTTTCAACTGAGGGCATGTACCAATCATGTTTTTGTTCTCTGTATTTTATGCCATCAGCTGGATCAAAGTATACCATTGTTTCTGCGAATACTGCGTCGTCCTCATCAGGTTTCTTTTTTAGTTCGCCAATGTATTTAAAATCATTAAAGTAAATTTCGGATTTAGTTTGCCTCTCACTTGAGTACTTCTGCAGAGAGAATGCAGCAAAAGGTGACGCCAAATCAAGGAGTGGATCATACTTATCCGGATCTACCATGTGTACAACTAGATAACCACCAGGTTGTAGCCATGCATTTGCATTATCAAAAACAATCTTTGGATTAGCAAACTCATATATAGAAAACCCAAGGATAAACGCATGACTAAAGGATTTGAGTGGGAAGCAAGCAGCTTGTGTAATATCACATTTCTTGAATTTGGCTGATGGGCAATCTTTCCTTGCTTTTTCTAGCATATCAGATGAGCTATCAGCTCCAGTATATTCAACACCTAAGTTTTTGAACCAACAAGCTTGTGGAGCAACACCACACGCTAAATCTACAACCTTTACAGAAGCTACCGGCCAGTCAGCTAATGCAATATCTTGGAAGGAAACTGACTCAAATTGTAGTTTCTCGTATGGGTGCCAAAGCTGCTTTGAGATACCTGCATACTCAGAATCATAAGGTGATTCGTGAAATTTAGTCTGACCCTCAAATCCTTCTCTTCCTTTGTACCAAGTATATACACTCTGAAGCAAGAGTAGTAATCCAATAACTACTATGTATTGTATCATTATATCTTATGTAGAACTTTTAAATGTATTTAGTCCGGAAAATAATTTATAACAAATATACAGAACTAAAACTATCTCTAATCCGTACTGAAAATAAACTATCCAAGATGTTGAAGAATCTGAAAATTCATACATTCTCCAACTTACATCAGATTTGTCCTCCTTTTCTTGTAGTAAAGTTTTTGCGAATGTATAATCATCTTCTGTAATTGTTGTATCCCTAATTGGTGCTAACTTGGTCTTGTATTTCTTAAGAATTTGTGTGGCATCCCTTTCAGCTTTAAATTGCTTATAATCATGTAGCCACTCCTGCCCATCTCTTAGAGTAAAGTACGCAATCTTTGCCTTTTCATATCCTTCTGGATCCTTTCCAGCATTATTTGAAGCACGTTCGTATTCCGCAAGCAATTTCTGAAGTGTCTTCTTTTTTTGGCAGTTTGTATCACAGGCCTCCATTATTTATAATGAAATATATTGTTCCCGCTGCAATTATTCCAAATGCAATAAAATGTGTCATTGGCCCAAAGATCCCACCCATAGCATACACTACAACTACAAATATCAATATCAATAAGATTTCATATGTTAGTTTCAGCGCATTCTTTAGTGAATTATATTGGTAATCGCCAACCTTTGCTTGATCCTTCAATTCACTAATATCTGATTTCTTACCCATATTATCCTCTAAAAATTGTTTAACATATGCAAGTTGCTTTGATACAATCCCGGACATTGTAGTCTTTTCATAGTCAAGCTTAGCACGATTGACAGCATCTACTCTTTGACTATCAAGTGGCCTAACATCATTTAGTAAACTCGAATCTATAGCATCCTTTTTAGTGAATATGTTTTCACCCTTTCCAGAGATCATCCAAACATTTTTTGTGCGAGGCTGTAGCTGCACAAAGGTTGCTGGGTTTTCTGTTGGGATAGTTTTACATTTATCACCTACACATCTATCTAGCGACGTTGCAGTAGCTCCATAAATAGCCTGAGTATCACCTTCACCAAAAATACCAGAATATTTGCCCTTGAATTGAGGTATTTTTACCCAGCCGGATTGTCCAGACTCGTCTGTCTTATATGCAATCCCAGTCCCGTCAACGCCGTATAGTGCTCCCATACTTGATGACGTAATCTTCACTTTAGAATCTAGAGTAACATTTACCCAGTTTCCAGTTGTCCCTGGTTTTGCAAGACGTAAAAAGTTGGAGCCAGACCCCCAAATATACGACCTAGTCACAAAAATTTTGGTGATGTTTGTAGCAGGAATTGTTATCCAGTTATCGACATTGTTTGCTGACTTGAATGATAGTTTATCTTTTTGGAGTGCAAATACAGTATCATCATCCGTTGCAACATCAATTACATCCTGTATATCAGATAGCTGCCATTTGCCTGTGCATGGCATATTACAGTAATAAAGCTTACCTGATCCAACACCCCAAACAACTCCAATAGATGATTCAGAGACCTTTTCTAGGCCACCGGGAACATTTTTCCAGTTAAACGTGGATACGCCAGTAGCTAGGGTTGAATTTATTGTATCTGATAATGATGTGTAATCCATTATTAGTATATTTAGATATTATTGACCATTTCCGAATTTGTAAGCCGTAAATAATCCACGGTTACCGAAGGCATTGAGTGTAAGATCAAGACCTCGAGTGTTCTTATCCATATTTAGTCTAGGTTTAATCAATGGACTATTTTGGGGGTTAGTGAAACTGACAAAGTTAGAAGCCTTGTACTTCTTCCTGATATCCATAAGCTGTGAGTGGTCGAGCGAAGTTCCAAATTTTCCATTTGAATTAACGTTTGGCATTTATTTATATGCCATAAAAATAATGGATATCAAACAGTATCAACAAGATAGAGATAAGGATTTATCAGGATTCCAAACGCAATATGACTCCCTAAAGACTGAATACAATAAATCTTTAACTGACTTAATTGAGAACCCTGATAAGATTAATACTACATTAGATGCAAACAAGTCTTTATCAAAACATGTTCGGGAGTTTATTTCTGCAAATCAAGCAAAACTAGATAAGACTACACTAGATAGTCTAACAGAAGATATTATTAAGTATCAAAAAGAATATCAACAAATAAAGAGGTCGAATGCCAATGCTGATGTTCTGAAGAGTATTATTGAAAAAAATAATGTAAAAGTTGCTATTGTAAGAACTAAATTTAATATTTTTCTTGGGTTTATGTTGCTAATTATAGCAGCTATTGTATTTTTAATATTTAGAGTAAGGACAACCCTACTGCCACAGCTCCCAAGCCTCCCGCAATCCACCATGAGTGGGGTTGCATAGCAGTAACTGCTGGTGCTTCTGGAAAGCTATACAATTTCTTTCTTGGTTCAAGATGCTTCGTTGGTTCATCATAATCATCCAATTCCTCTAATGCATTTTCATAAGCAATTTTATATTTCTCTTCTCCTGTTAACTGAAATTGAATGTAGTTCCTTTTGAATGTCCTTTTTAGTTCATCCATTTATACTAAGTATCTGAAACTTTACTTACACAATATCTGTAATAACGAGATTTTCCTGCTGTTTCAGACAATCTTGTAATTTCCAAAACATCTCCAGGCCTTGCTCCAACCCATTTTGCCATTGCATCCTGTGAATCAATCCAAGGAAGTTGGCTCTTTAGATTAGTAATATTTAGTTTTATCTGTAGCTTCCCAATTTCATCTTCATCGAGGATCCTATGCTTGGGAACCTTGCGATGAGTAGAAATATCAAACTGCAGGTAGCGAACATTAAATATTTGAAGTAAGGCATTCTTGTTATCGGTATTATATGACCTAATGATCTCTAATATATTATCCGATGGTGATGTTGCCATTACAATGATTGTTCCATTTTTGTAGCTATTATCCTCACAAAATTGTATGTATGATTTTATTAGGCCATCTGTTAGCCTTCCTTTATCACTGAAGATTACTAAGACTCCTCCGAGATTGTACATTCTAGTTTCATCAAGTGAGTTTGTAAGATGTTCAATTGACTCGACTTTCTTATCTCTCTTGTTCAACATTGTTTTTAGTGTCTCTAATGCACGTTCTTCCATCTTGCTTATTGTTTAATCAACAAGATGAAAACTCTTTCCGTTTTAAAGTATAAATGGATCTTTACATAGTACTAGCACTTACTTTAGTATGTGGTATCATGTATTGGGCTTTGACAAGGGAGCACTTCACCGATGAGTTTGAAGATAAGAGTAACAGAGAAAGGACTGACAAGCTTGTAAGGTCAACCTACGAACAAACAACTAATCATGCTATTCCAGAATCTAAATTTTTTGCAGGCCCACTACACGGTACAGAAACTGCATACCGAGTAAATATGTGGAATAGCTACCTTTAGAGAGAAACCTTCAAATTAGTCTCAATCCGCTTCTTCTGATCCTCTGGGAATTTCTTTTCATGAAGTAACTTTATGCACATATTTTTAGACAGCTCCTTATCTCCTGTATAGTATGCAACTATAGAAAGCTCATCAAATACCCTCCAATCATAACAATCCCTCTCAACAAAAAGTACATTCTCACTTGGCTTTGGAATGTTTGAAGCATAAATTAACATAGATAGTAGTTCCCTCGAAAACAAGTTCTTACTTCTACAATATGACCCGTATGCAACAAGTGACTCAATACGTTTAGGGTTAGCTTCGTGCGCCTTCCATGCCCACTCTTTATCATTCAGGATCTTAGAGATATTCAAAGCAGATACACATACCTCCTCTGGCCATCCTCCAAGTTCGTATCTTTTCTTATACCACTTTACCGCATCATCAGGTCTACCTGCATCTCTATAGGATTGTGCCAGATAAAATACATTTCTTGAGTTAGTTGGGTCCTTCTCTACTTCAGCAAGTAATGTCTCTGCATCTCTTAGGTACTTATCTCTATCATTAGAACGATTACCCAGTGTTCTAGCAACCATATATACCTCCTTCGGTAAATTGATTATTTTGTTATCCTTCTTATCGTTTGTTGGGTATTCATGTAGGACACCTTCATATCTCCAATCATCATTTGCCTTAAATATTTGTGTTCGCACATAATCAATATTACCCCTCTTCAAATTTACATTACATGAGTTAGGCTTATGTTCAAGTAAAATATTAAGCAGCGATTCCTTAAAGTTGTCTGGATAAATAAGTAGATCATCTGCATCAATGACTAATATATAATCCATCTTTCCATCACAAAGCTTCAACGATTGACTCCTGGATGGTCCAAATCCCTTCCAGTCACTACATACAACTGCTCCCTCAACCTTATTTTCTGCATAAAAGTTTGTAATAATTTCTACTGTATTGTCCGTAGATCCAGTATCCAATATCATAAAAGTATCAATTAGTGCAAGTGTAGATTGTAAAGCATCTTTGATTATGTGAGATTCATTCTTCACAATCATACATAACCCAATCTTCAACTTGTCAAGCTTATAAGGCAGGTAGTACTCCCCCTTAGATTTTAACCACTTCATTACATCTACGTACCTCTCTGCATGAGAACCTTGTTTGTGTAGTGCATACGAATCCGATTGATACTCTAGATGCGAACCACTAGTAAACAGTGGTGCGTCACCAATCAAAAACCTCACAATTCCATGCTTAGCAAAGTAGTTAGCCAAAATTAAATCATCACTCAATGCACAATCAAAACTTACTAGCACTGTAGTTAAGTAGTCCTTAAAATCATCCTTGATTACATTTGGTGGGTAAAGAATTGATGTCCAACCCTCCAAAATATCTATGTTACAAAATCCTCCGTTTTTAGCCTTAAGTTTCAAAGATTCATTGTAATATACTCCTGCAAACCCAAGAATTCTCTTCCCATCGTATTCTTTAACAAGCCTTTCCAAGGTATCTTTAGGGTAAATCCAATCATCATCCACTGACCAAATGCAGCTATCAGTAATTCTTAAAAAAGTTGGAGCAACCTTTGTTATAGGCCCAAGATCATCTGTTATATAAATGTGTACATCCTTCATTTCCTTCAGCCATTCTGGGATAACATATTCTTCCCCAGTTCGTGTACATTTAGTTGGGATATTGATTTCTATATGTTCTAACTTATATGTCTGATCCAGTAGACTTTTTAGGCATGGCTGTATTTTATCAATCCGCCCAGGGATAGTCGTGAGTGTTGCCACAACCTTCATTTGCAAGTATAAATTTATAGTGCTAAAATGACTTTCTTTTCTCCAGGCAACGTCCCATTTTTGGAGTGCTCCATAATCTCATCCCAAGTTGACTTAAATTCACCAATATGCGAGCTCATCCATTCCAGATCTTTTTTGATTAGTTTGCACCTGGTCTTTTCAAGAACCCAATAGTGAACCTCCCACGTTAGCCTGTCTGGTAGTTTAGATGTCCACTCCTCAACATCATCTGAAACATAAGAATCACAATATAGGACTTCTGAACCACGTACTGCATAAGCTGACTTGGTCTTTGTAGAAGATGTCCAGGCAGCATAACCTGGCTTTGTAAATTTAGTCTCGAGATATACACATTCATCCATGCATGTGCAAGCCAGCTGCATCTGCATTTGGTGGTAATATTCAATTGGGACATCTGAGTTCTCATCAAAATCACGAGTGTATGGACACTTTAGTTCGATCAACCTACCCCTGCGTTCATCATTAGTTAGGATTAATCCATCAGGGGATGCACC
>Ga0136644_10002871_pt1 | contig 13002 bp, 13 predicted proteins | sample C_130820_EF_Meta_FD_94780 | JGI IMG/M metagenome (GOLD analysis project Ga0136644, IMG submission 94780) | Freshwater microbial communities from Lake Croche, Canada to study carbon cycling - C_130820_EF_MetaG (v2) (version 2) | ecosystem: Environmental > Aquatic > Freshwater > Lake | place... | reverse complement strand
TGGACATACTCAAATTATACAATTGAAAGTGGCTTATATCTACCCGTACAGGATATTGTAAACAGGATTTCTAATGGTGACATACCTAGAGTAACCTCTTTCCAGAACGGTATTGGCAGTATTAATCCTCTTGGCTTTCTTTAATTTTTTCTTTAAATATAAAATATGAACTCAGACTTTTACATTCCTGTAAAAGTAACAGAAAATGTTATTGTTAACTGCAAAGAATTGAAAAATAAAGATTATTTTAATATTTTAAAATACTCTCAGAATCAAGATTACAAAAATTTATCTATTTTTTTTGAAAACTACCTTAAAACAAACATTGAATCACAAGATCAGTACACAAAGTTAAATTTTATAGACAAGGCTATTATTCTTCTTACAGTAAGAAGCATCTGCATATCACCAGAAATTACAATAGAGTCAAAAAAATTAAATAAAATTGTTAAAAAGATAAATTTACAAAAAATAATAGATAGTTTAATAGAAGTTAATTTTAAAAATTCTATTAAACTTGATAATAATACACAATTAAATTTAGATATACCAAAAAAATTAAACTTTTTTTCATTTGATGAAATTTTAGAAGATTCAATCTCTAGTATAACAGAAAATAACAAAGAAACATTTCTTTCTAATAAAGAAATTAAAGAGATTACTAGCCTCTTACCCGGTAGTTTATTTTTTGAAATTAAATCTTTTACTACCCACCTAGAAGAATATTTAAATAACATTATTTTAATAGAAGAAGATAAAAATTTTGATTTAAAAGGTATCAACTGCAGTATACTAAACAATACACTTTTTAATTTTCTATTGAGTGTATTTTCTGATAGCCTATTAAACTTTTACCAATTAATCTATATTTTTAATTCAAAGCTAAATACATCCAAGACAGATTTTGACAACTTAACACCTGCAGAATCCAATCTTATCTTAAATTTATATATACAAGAACAAGAAGAAATAGAAAAAGCAAGTAAGAAACAACCAACTTAATGTTGATAACTAGTTTTATTGTTTAAATACCTATATGGCAGAGAAAAATCTATTTGAAGCTCTATCTAGAGCAGTGGCGATTGAAACTATTGCGGCAAAAGTATTATCACTCAATACTGTTGATAACTTTAAAGCACTTAATATCAAACAACAAAAGGATTTACTTAAAACTGCTCTAGATGGCATCATGGCACCAGTATCATTTTTTACTACTGCAAATGAAATAATCTTAGAAAATCAAATCATTAAACAAGATCTCTATGTAGTAGACCGTCCTTTAATACTTTTGAACTTAAGAAAGCTTTCTGTAGGTGACGAATTTAAAACTACAGTAAAAGACCAGCCGGCTACCCTTAAAATATCTGATTTGATTTCAAATGCTAATAATATTAGTATTGATATAAAAGCATTTTCAAAAGAAATTGCACACAACAATATAACCATCACAACAAAAATACCAACATTAAAAGAAGACACACAAATCAATATACAATTAAAGAAACTGTTTGATAAAATAAAAGATGAAGACAAGCTTAAAGAAATTATAGGTGAGTTATTCGTAGTGGAGCTTTTAAAATTTATTAAAAATGTAAAATTTACATCAGACGGTAGTACCGACACTATAGAATTTTCTGAACTTACTTTAGAGCAAAAAATCAAAGCATTTGAAACTTTACCTATGTCACTTAATTATGAATTTGTTAAATTTGTCACAGAAATTAGAAATATAGAAAATTCTATTTTTGACACTGTTGTTGACGGTGAAAAAGTAACAATACCCCAAGACTCATCATTCTTTTTTAAAGAATAATATCAGAAATCACTGATAATCTTAAATATTAATATAGATGAACGAGGACCAGTTTAATTTACTTATAGAAAAATTAACAGAACTTACTAAACACATAGAGGCCTCTATTCCTGAAGCACAGCCTACTGATACTAGTGATTTACTTAAAAGTACAAAAAAAGATGATAAACTCTATGAACCTGAAAAACGTAAAATAAGAAAAATAGCTAAAATTTTTAAAGAAGAATTTGAAACACTAGGCAAAGATCAAACACCCTTAAAAGGCAAAAAACCTATAATGGTAGAACTTGATAAAGAATCATTTAAAATGCTTAGAAAAACATTAATTTCAATAATTCCAGAATTTGAAAAAATATTTAATAATGTAAAAATAAAAACTAAAGAAACATCAGGATTTTTTGGTACTTTATTTAAAGGCGCACTGGGAATTGTATCTTTATTAAATGGATTAAAAGTGTTTGTATTGACTGCAGGTGCAATAGGGTTATTATTCTATGTAATAAAGAATATAGAAAAAATTTCAAAAAGCATGGATATTATTTTTAAATCTGGCAAAGAAAATTTACCAGAAATTGGTAGATCTTTAAAAAATTTATTCTTACCATTCTTACAAGAAGCTATTGGACCGATAAACAAATTAATTGATCAACTGCCTATAATAGCTTCTATATTTTTAAATTACTTTCCCGACATAAGAAGAGAGATAACAGCGTTTGTTAATGAAACTGATCCACAAAAACTTTTAGAAATAGGTGGTGCGTTTTTAGCATTATATACCGCTTGGAAAACAATTCAAACAGTTAAAGGAATAGCTGATGCTGTTACATCACCTGCATCAGCTATTAATAACTTTAACAACATGCTAAAATCAATAAACTTAACTCTACTTGGAGCAACATTAGTTGCTTTTGCAAAATCCTTTGAAATATTTTCCGATACTATTGCAAAATATAAAGATATTGATTGGGAGACCATGGCAAAAGCAGGCGTATCATTAGCTGCTCTCTTTGGTTCATTAAAAGCAGCTTCGACTTTTATAGGTAAAGGTGATGCGTTTAAAGCTCTTATAGCTTCAATTGTTGGTGGTGCAGGTCTTGCTGTTGCTCTTAGAGAACTTGCATGGGGTATTGAGCCATGGAAAAACATACCTGAAAATGTAGCTAAAACAGCTGGCATGGCAGTTGCAGGATTAATTGCTTCATTAGGTGCTCTAACCGTTGTGGGCATGGCAGGCCCTCTACCTGCATTATTTGGTGCAGCAGGCTTATTAGCTGCTGAAGGTACGCTCATTTTAGGGTTAAGAGGTATTGCTGAAATGTTTAAAGCTACTATGGACACTTGGGAAAAGTTGCCTGGCGTATTTAAAAATTATGAGTCTATAGATTTTATTAAAATAACTGAAGTAGCAGGAGCAATTACTCAACTTGCAGGGGCTTTGGCTTTATCTTCTATTTCTGGTGGAGTTAATACAGTTATAAAGACATTTACTGATTTCTGGGGTAAAATTACAGGGCAAGACAATCCAGTTGAAACCATACGTAAGTTTGAATCTCTAAATGCACAAAAATTAGAATCGGTATCAAGCTCTATTGAAAAGATTTTTAATTCTCTAGATAGATCAAAAAATATTGACTTAGATAAGTTAATTAAAACAGTAGATGCAGCTAAAAAATTAACTGAATTTAATGAAAAGGGCAATATAGTCGCAGTGCCACCATCTCAAAAACCTGGAGTACAAGAAGTACAACCACCCGCACAAGAGAAACCAATAGCTAGAGAGCTACAATCTGTTGTCCCTGCTCAACCAATGGCAAATGACTTTATCTCACGCCCAGGTCAAACACCCTTAAGATTTAGTGCAGAAGATACAATTATAGGGGTTAAAAATCCAGATAAATTAAATAAAAATCTTCTAAATGAGCTAGTAAAGAAAATAGAAGATATAAGAAAAGAAGATCGCGCAACATTAAGAAAATTAAGCGATTCAATTACCAAACTATCTACCACAACACAAGCAAATAACAATGTAAACATGGTAAACAACAGCAGAAATGTTACAAGCATTACTATTTCACCCACCACGTCCAAAAGCTACCGTGATAGCAGAACAGTCTAATAAGTAATAATATGCCAAATAGATTATGGGCATTCAAGTACGATTACACCACTTCTAAAGAAAAGGGCACTAATGTTAGAAGACTAGACAGTGCTGTACCGCTTCTTGTCCCGCCAACTACTGATGGATACACCAAGAGACCAGATGTTATCGATGCTGTTGCTAATAATATTGTAACAGTAAATGTAGCACGAGATTTTCCCTGGACATACACTAAAGCTGGTAATGTAGCTAGAGCTGAAACACCCCGTATATATTTAAAAGAAAAAAGATTAAAAACTAATGCGTTTATTTCATCTATTCTATATTCTTTCGGTAGTTCCATACAAGGTGCTAGCAAAGTTATTGACACACTCAAAGAAAACTTAGGAGCAGATAATAGCTTCATTACAACTCTCGAGAAACTCAAAGAAACAGGCAATCAAGGGCTTATCACAGCTGCAAACTACTTGGGATATCGCACACCCTCTCAACAACCCGGTTCTACAGCAGAAAATATTCCAAATAAAGCAAAACAACAAAGCATTATAGATACTATTTTAAACTATTTTAATCAAAAAGCGGGTGACACTAACAGTATTCTTGACGACCCACTTTTAACAGCATATAAAAATCTCTACCCCTCAGTCAACACAGGCTGGAGATATGTCTTTCCTTACTTTGATGATTATTATAATTCTTCACAAAATGTTTTTGGTGAAGATTCAGGTACACAGAATGTTTTAAATCTAATTACTGCTGGAGCTGAAACTTTGCAGAATATTGCAGGAGTTGCTGGAGCTCTATCAAGACCATTTGGATTCTCTTTTCAAGAAAAAGCTAAATTTTATAATTTTCCGTCTGAAGGTGAGGAATTCTCATTCACTTTTCCTCTTATTAATACAGGTAGTGTAACTTTTGATGAAGTTGTTAAAAACTGGCAGTTAATATATCTACTGCTCTATCAAAATAAACCTGCTAGAATAGATAGAAATATAATAGAACCTCCCGTTTTCTACGAAGTCAGTATACCAGGTCAAAAATTTCATCCGTTTTGCTACATTACAAATATTGCTGTTGACTTCAAAGGATCAAGAAGAGAGCTTAATTTCAATTTAGACTTTCAGAATATTGATACAAATGAAGTTTTACCAGTTAAAGATACAAATGCATTTTCAACAACTAATGGCAATGTTAACACACAAACTGAATATGATACATCTACAAAAGACATACAATCTACATCTACATCTACCAACTTTACTGCCATTATACCAGATGCGTATGTAATAAAAATAACACTTAAATCGCTTGTGACAGAAACCAGAAACTTCATGGCATACACAGTACTTGGAGGGCAGAATGCTAATACACTTGCATCTATTACTGATCTTGATCAACAATTAGTAGCTACAGTGAACAAATATCTAGGTAATTCCTCAATAGTAGGTCAAAATACAAGCAATCAACCAGGAGCAAATACACCAGTCAATTATACTGTAGGTGGTTGGCCTGATACTAACAATACTGGAAATATTATTAACCCATCAAACGTAGCCTGAAGATAGCAAATAAATACTAATATGGATACTGGACAAATTGACACAGGACAATATCAAAACAGTATTACAGAATTACCAGTTCTTAATAATTTCAGGTACGAGAATATATTCAAACTTTATAAAAATAATACTAATCAATATTATTACAACATTACTAAAAAGATTATTCTGCCAAATAACCTTGACCCAACACAATTTGTAATATATCCAATTAAACAGAAAATGCCTTGGACAATGGTGAGTTTTAATATCTACTCTACTATAGAATTGTGGTGGTTGCTTTGCATTGTAAATAATATACAAAATCCAGTGTTACAGCCTAAAACTGGAACGTATATCAAAGCTATTCGGCCTGATTTAATTGCACCTCTAATAAATGGTATTAAATCTCAATTGGTATGAGTGAGTATTTGCCAGCCACAACAGAATCAAAATTTAGTGACTTTTCTTATTTAATAAATAATAATTTCTATGATTTTAGAGTTTTTCTTGGATCATATGATGGCAGATTAAAGCTTCTTTCACCATCTTCCATAAAATCTCTTAATATAGAAGATAGTATTGATAATCCATTTCATTCTGGGTTTATTATATTAGATAATAGACAAGACAACTTGGAAAGCAGTTATGATAGTACTATTGATCAATCAAATCCCAAATACTATATGCCTGGGCAATCTACTGTTAATAGCGTTCAAGAAACTTTTATGTTCAATGGTGATAGTCGAGATATCCTAACTGTTCAAATTCTGCCTAAACTATCACAACAGCCATCAACTAATATTACAGATCAAGATGTACTAAAATATTTTTTACTCAAGTTTGATTTTACTATCTATAATACAGAAGAAATAGATGATGGTACAATGGATGGTAAGCTCAAAAAACTTTATTTTTGGGAATTAGATTATGAAATTTTAAGAACAAAGAATTCTTACTTCTCAACAACAAACTATATAAATGGAAAAAGAGAAAATATACAGGATTTAACAGATGAAGAGAGACGCATACCCACAGGTGCTGCACTATCCGCAGCTCTTATGGAAAGTTTACCCAGAAATGAAGGGTTTACCACCACAATCAATTCTTTTGATACTGGATCTACATCAATCTTTTTTTCTGCACCAGGTAATTTCAAATGTATTGATACTATAAATTATATTCTTGATAGGCATGTTAGTGATGCTGCAGGCAACTATAGCCCTGCGCTGCTGCAGCTTGAACGATATCCAAAAACATATTCATTAAAAAGTTTTCAAAAATTGTTTCAAAATGCAGTAAAAGTTGATAACAATCAATTTATTGCTGGACCAGATTATTTAGAGACATACAAAATTGCAGGCTATTCAGATAATAAAGCAGATAGATTGCCTGTGTTTAATATAGAATTTGCACCAGCTTATGCACCTTTTTTTCAAGCAGAAGGCAATCTGGATGTGTATAGTTTTGATAGTGTAGCAGGAATTTATACACAAACAGAAATTAATAGTAAGATTGTACACTCATACAATTATACCGGTAAGCAATTTGATATTGAATCAGATAGAAACAGCATGGAAGCATTTGATAAAATAGCAAATAAAAATTATGTGTTTCCATTCTCACCTCAAGGAACTAAAACTTTTCAACTAGGCAATTATCGTATGAAAAATATGAACACTAGTAATAGATTTGCAGCTACTGAATTAGATAAAAATCAGCGCCTATCACTTGGGTTAGCAAAAAATTTAAAAGACTATGTTTATTTAAATAATTTTACTACTTTTAGAGTGCAAGGAGCCACTCACCGTCAAGCAGGTAAATTTATAGGCATAACAAGAGAGAATAATAAGCAACCCACATTATTTGATAATAAATTTTTAGGCATATACTTTATATTATCAGTTAAGCATATATTTGAAGATGCTAAGTATGTAAATGAACTATTATGTGTTAAAACATACCTGCCTACTGATATCTTTTTAAATAAAAATATATTATGAAAACCTTTACTCAAGAAGAAAAAGACGAATTTGTGCGTCTCGTAAATGAGAAAAAAGCTCAAACTGAACAAAAATATGGTCTTGCTCCAGGCTCAACTGCTACTCAACCGTCTAAAGTGGATATATCAGACCAGGAGACAATTGCTGCTATAAAAGCACAACGAGAGCAAGGTTCAACCGGTAACTTATATGCAACTTCAATATCCACAGTACAGAATACAGTAGCAAATAACAATACAACTGCTGAATTTACTGCTCAAAATACATCAACTAATGCTTATATTCCTGGATATGCAACTAAAAAAACCACAACTCTAGCTTCTACGTACATTGCTAAAACTGCTTTGCCAAAACTTGTGGATGTAAATTATACACAAACAGTTGAACAATTAAAATCTGAATCTAGTTTTTTCAATTCTCCAGTAGCAGGATTAGAGAAAGAAACTACTATTAGTTTAAATTATTATTCTGCATTACAAAGTTCTGATATTGTTACAAGCTTAACAAGTTTTTATAAAGATTTAAATGAAACATTATCAACACTTAAAAACGATTTTATTGATTTTTGGGTAAAACGTTTTCAACTTACACCTGAGCCACTAAAAGCATTAATTTCACAAAATCTTAATACTGGAAATAATTCTTTTTATACTGAGCTCAGTGACTCCATTGGTTTGCTTGTGAATAGTGGCGCATTAATTGATGATGCTACTACACCCTTCACAGACTATACAACAGGGCTTTATACATCTCCAAATACTATACCTGTGCAAATAAGAAACAAAATATCAAGCACTTCTTTAGCTGTTGCATATAATCTTAGCAATAATACAACTGTCTTAATGCGCAACAACTTAAAAAAAATAAATATACCTACAAAATATACAAACCCCTACACTAATCCTACAACAAACCCTGCACACGGAATGAACTTAATTACAGATATTAATACATATAACATCATTAAAACTAACCTTAATAACTATTACACAAAGTTAGGAAATAATTTTAAAACCATATTTTCTTATATACAATACAATTGTAATATTAATAATGCTAATGGTTATAATCCAAGAGCTACAGGTGCTACATTTGGTTCTAATCAGCAACTTATTACAAGAGATTATACGTTTGGTTTAACTGTAGGTAAGTTCACTCAAAATGTTGACTTTTTACTCAGAAAAGTTAAAAACCTACTATCATATAAAACCAATCAAAATACTATTGGTAACATAACAACAACTAACACTTAAATATTTTTATGACCATACCAGCTGATGAAGATTCAGTATATAGAGCAGCACAAAATGATTTGTATAGAAATATATCTGCACGAACACTGGATGCAGATACTTTATTACCCATATTTTCCGATGACTTCTTAACACCTAACGGGCTACCAAGTAATACAACATATTTTAATAAATTAGCTGAATTTACTTTTAATATTGACAGCTTAAAATCACTTTATAATTCTAACGGAATACCTATTCCTCTTGATCTGAACAATCTCAACCCTCAACAATTTTTAAATGGAACATTACCAGGTGTTAATGGTCTCGACTTTCAACAATTTTTAAATGGATCAACTCCTGGAGCTAACCAGTTTTTAGCCCCTCTTGGCGATTTAAATATTCTTAATGATCTCAATGGATTAAATTCATTTAACACCCTCAATCCATTTTTTAACTATTTAGATACAGTTAAGCAAAGCCTTTTAAACTGCGATCTTCCACCGCTGCCTGGTGCAAATTTATTACCCTCACTTCAATCTTTTGATAATTTGATTAATATAGATATATTTGATTCTATTCTGAAGAAAATTAGCTCCCTACCCAAATTAGGTGTACCTACAAGCACTAATATTGTTAATGCAATTATTACTATTGTTGAATCAACTCTTTCCCAAGTTATTGGGCCACTTGCTGGCTATTTAAAGATAATAAGCGCTTGTATAAAGAAGTTTTAAGGTATAATTTCTGCATCTATAACTTTTGTATTATCAATTAATGCTTTAAATATCTGTTCTCTTGTGGCCAGAAGCTTAACACCTTCTTCATCCTGCTTAAGTTCTTTTCTCGCATCAATATCCATTTGCTTTGTCTTAACAACTGTTTCAGCTTTTTTATCATTTACTACTATTTTATTTAAAGTATCAATAGCTGAACTAGCAGCTGCAACAAGACCTGCAAAAGCATCCACATCTTTTGCTTCAGGTGAAGAAAGAATATAATCTTTTACATTCTTAATCATCTCCAAACTGTCTTCCACTAATCTGCCACCTTTTTCAACTACAAACTTTTCTAATTCTTCTTTTTTAAGAGGGTTAGATTCTTTTTCTGCTTCTTTTGCTTTAGTTTGCGCATCACTTAACTGACTCAACAAGTCGCCTACCATTTCATTTAGCTCTTCGCTCATACTATTATTTACTGTTATACTTGAATTATTAAAGACTGTACGTATAATAGAATTATGAGCTTAGACCCTAATTTAACATATATGCCTGTTCTTAAGTTTGAAAAAACACATGAACTAGCTAAACTACCCACAAAAAATCATGAGTCTGACACAGGTTATGATGTGTATTCTATTGAAGATAAAGTGATACCAGCTCGTGGCAGTGCAGTTGTGAGTGTTGGTCTTAAATTTGCTGATATACCTGAAGGTTATTGGGTCAAGGTAGAGAGTCGAAGTGGTTTGGGATTTAAATATGGTATTACTGCTCATCCAGGCATTATTGATAATGGATACAGAGGTGATGCAGGTATTAAACTCTACAACCTAACTGATACAGATTATCAGATCAAAGCTGGAGATAGAATTGCTCAATTTGTTGTATACATGAATTTTGGTATGCAAGTGGAGTGGGGCACAGTGCAAGAGTCTGCTCGTGGTGAGAAAGGATTTGGATCATCCGGCAAATGACTATTAATGATTTTAATAGCCTGTGGTGCGAAAAATACAGACCACGTACCCTAGAAGATTTTGTTGTCTCTCCAGCAAACCTTGAGATTATTCAATCGTTTACTACTAATAAACAAATACCTAATTTATTATTTTTAGGCACACCTGGTATTGGCAAGACTACTTTAGCTAAAATTATTGTGAACGATATCCTAGGCTGTCAATATCTCTATATTAATGCTAGTGATGAAAATGGTATCGATACAATTCGTACAAAGGTAACTGGGTTTGCACAAACTCGAAGCATTGATGGCAATTTAAAAGCAATTATTCTGGATGAGTGTGATGGTCTTACAATGGATGGGCAGCGTGCATTGCGTAATACTATGGAAGAGCTTGCAGGGTTCACAAGATTTATATTAACAGCCAATTACAAATATAAAATTATACCAGCATTGCAAAGCAGATGTCAGAGCATGGATTTGACACCACCTATTGACTTAGTTGTAAAAAGATGTGCACATATCTTAAAGAATGAAAAGATTGAAATTATCAATAGTCAAAAAACAAAGCTGCTTGAACTAGTTAAAAAGTTTTATCCAGATATACGTCTTTGCATTAATGAGTTGCAAAAATTCTCTGTATCTAAAAAACTAAACATAAATGAATTCAATCCCAATGATTTCTTAACCTTGATTTTTAAAGAAATAAAAAGTAAAAATATCAACTCACTGAGAAAAGCATTAATTGAAAACGAAAGTACTTTTAATGCAGATTATGTTTCATTATTAAGAAATTTATTTAATTATATAGATGAATACGAAACAGATATAGAATATAAGAAAAAAGCACTACTCATAGCTGCAGAGCATCTATATAGATCTGCATTTGTAATAGATCAAGAGATCAACTTCTTTGCTTGTACGATTCTTTTGGCTGATACTCAGCTCTTGGGTAAATACTGCGCAGTATAGGTAGCTGGATCTCTATTTCCTTCTGCTGGCTTAGAAGGTATTTTTACATTTACATTTTTTAACTCTCTATCACCTTTTTCAAGCTTACCACCAACATCAGACATGTGTGTTTCAGATCTAGGTGTTAAAAGGGTTTTATCGTCGTTTATTTTAACCTCTTCAGGTTTAATTTGCACTTTATTATCGTACTTTAATTTATCTGGTATAGGAGGAAGATTAATGCCATCATTTTGATGCACAAGCAAATTAGCAGGTACTGTAACAGCTTTATTAACATCATATGTACCAGGAGCTATTTCAGGGACTATTTCAATAGAAAAGCTATAACCATAATCATCAGGGTTTCCAGCACCCATAACAGCTGGCATTGCAGATTTAACATTTCTTACTCTGAGATTTAATCCAGAATTAATTAGATCATTAACAGCTGTTTTAACTGATTCTGGCTGATTTTTGAAGAATTCAGTCTTTAATGCATTATCAATAAATCTTACTCTATCACTAGTGAGAAACCCACCGCGTGTATATCTAGGCAAAGTTGCTTCATATAACTTATTAAAACGTCTATTCATTTAAAGTATTTATTTCAACAAGCTTATTATTCCTTCTTTATTTTTTTCATAAATAATAGTATGGGTAATTTGCAGATTAATACATTAACACCTAAACCTGTAAATACTTCAGGTTTTACTTATTCTGACTTAAAGTTAGATTTAACCTTCGATTACACAGTAAATAACGAGTTGCTTAAAAATAAAGAAATAAAAGACTCAGTCAATAGTTTAGATTATGATGCATTGAAAAATAGTATTGTTAGCTTGTTTACTACAATACCTGGTCAAAAGCTGTTAAACCCATTCTTCGGTCTTAACTTAGCAAAGTATTTATTTGAACCAGTAAACGAAGATGTTGCAACAACTATAGCTAATGATATTACACAAGGCATAGCCACTTTTGAGCCAAGGCTGCGCATACGCCATTTAAATGTAGGGTTTAGTGCTGAAAAACAACAATACGTTATAACGCTTAACCTCAATATACCGCAAATAAATAATAAATCATTTCAACTAGTAACCTTGAGTAACTCAGGGTTCTTTTTAAATAATTAAATATGGCGAACCTGAATAATAATTATGATTTGAATATTGATAGTTATGCTGCATTTGATGCATTATCACTCAAAAGCTTAATTATTAACCGTTTAAATAGCAATACAGTTTTTACTGATCAAAATTTTGAAGGCAGTAATATTTCTGCAGTTATTGATATTATAGCTTATGCATATAATGTTTTGCTTTTTTATCTCAATCAAACTGCTACTGAAAGCACATTTAGCACTGCTAGTATTTACGAAAATATTAACAAAATAGTAAAATTGCTTGGCTATAATCCTATTGGATATCAAACTGCCATTTTACCTTTCAAAGCATATGCTAATTATCAACTTCCAGCTGGTACATACACAGTACCACGCTACACCTACTTTACCATTAATGGTGTTGTGTATAGTTTTAACAGCGATTCAACTTTTACAAAATCAACCTCCGGTACAGAATATCTTTCTGTATTTAGCGATCAAAATCTATTATACCAAGGCACATACACTGAATATCCTACATATGTTGCAACAGGTCAACCTCTTGAGACAATTACCATGGTAATTGTTGACAAC
>Ga0136644_10002870_pt1 | contig 13004 bp, 5 predicted proteins | sample C_130820_EF_Meta_FD_94780 | JGI IMG/M metagenome (GOLD analysis project Ga0136644, IMG submission 94780) | Freshwater microbial communities from Lake Croche, Canada to study carbon cycling - C_130820_EF_MetaG (v2) (version 2) | ecosystem: Environmental > Aquatic > Freshwater > Lake | place: Lake... | reverse complement strand
GTCGTAGGTGCAGCCGTAGTAGTCGTAGGTGCAGCCGTAGTAGTCGTAGGTGCAGCCGTAGTAGTCGTAGGCGCTGCTGTAGTAGTCGTAGGCGCTGCTGTAGTAGTCGTGGGCGCTGCTGTAGTAGTTGTAGGTGCAGCCGTAGTAACGGTAGTAGTCGTGGGCGCTGCTGTAGTAGTCGTAGGTGCAGCCGTAGTAGTCGTAGGCGCTGCTGTAGTTGTCGTAGGTGCAGCCGTAGTAGTCGTAGGCGCTGCTGTAGTTGTCGTAGGCGCTGCTGTAGTTGTCGTAGGTGCAGCCGTAGTAGTCGTAGGCGCTGCTGTAGTTGTCGTAGGTGCAGCCGTAGTAGTCGTAGGTGCAGCCGTAGTAGTCGTAGGTGCAGCTGTCGGCATAGAGCGCTCTCATTTCATTTAAATTTGAATGATAGATAACCAGTACTTCACAGAGATTAACATGAGATTCCACGTCCTTGGTCTCCCGCACACCGTCTCAAATAAAGAATATATTGCCTGTGCGTACACCCAAAAAGTAGTAAAATTTTGCGACATGATGAAAAAGCGCGGCCATACTATATACCATTATGGCCACGAGGACTCTGAAGTTAAATGTGATGAACATGTGACCGTGGTGACCAATAAAGATCTGGAAATCGCATATGGTAATTACGACTGGCGATCGAATTTCTTTAAATTCGATATGAACGACTACGCCTACCAGACGTTCTTCAAAAACGCCATCGAAGCAGTCGGCAAGCTCAAAAAAGACAAAGATTTTATCTTGCCGTTCTGGGGATACGGCGTAAAGCCAGTTTGCGATGCCCACCAAGACCTGATCGTAGTAGAACCTGGAATCGGCTACGCTGGCGGACATTTCGCCAGATTTAAAGTGTTCGAATCATACGCCATCATGCATGCATACTATGGACTAACAGCGGTAGGAGAATGCCGTCAAGATTGGTATGATGTGGTGATCCCAAATTATTTTGATCCAGACGATTTCACTTACGACGATCAAAAAGAAGACTATTTTTTATTCCTAGGAAGAGTCTACCAAGGTAAAGGCGTAGACGTCGCCGTACAAGTAACTGAGAAAATAGGAGCTAAGCTGTTAATTGCTGGCCAAAATAGCTTAGCCAACATGGGATACAAAGAAGGATTTGCGCACGTTACCGAATTAGGCTACGCAGATGTCGATAAACGGAAGAAGCTAATGGCAAAAGCAAAAGCTGCCTTCGTGCCATCAATGTACTGCGAACCATTCGGTGGTGTTCAAGTGGAATGTCTGCTGTCTGGCACACCAACCATAACCACCGACTGGGGGGCTTTCACAGAAAATAACATCCACGGGTTAACAGGCTACAGATGCCGAACATTTAATGATTTCGTCGAAGCAGCAAATAACATTCATAAAATCAAGCCATCCAACTGTCGTAAATTCGGAGAAAACTTCCTTTTGGATGCAATTGCACCTAAATACGAAAAGTATTTTCAAGACGTGTGGAACGTAGCATTTAGCAGCGGCTGGTATACGATGTCAAAGACACCGACTTTGGATTATCTAAACCGCACTATCCCAAATGACCGCAGTTACGATTAATGAAATATGCCTAACCAGTGATGAATAACATGTTTCCAATCATAATGGTTTAAAGCATAAGATTGGAAGTCGTTACATTTAACCTGGTACTCGATTGGGTGGTTCCTATAATAATCGAGTTTTTGAACTGCCATCTCTACAAATGCGTTCTCTTCTGAAGGTAACAAGATAGCGTTCTTGTTACGACTAACATAGCCTATTGGTGTGCTCATTAGTAGTTTACCTGCCGTGGCGCCTTCTAGCATTGGCAGCCCCACGGTCTCCTCGGTACTACTGCATATCACGCAATCGACGTTTTTATAGAACTTATACATGCTAAGATAGTGAACTGGCTTATCGTTACAAACCAAATGCAATTTAGCCCTCTTGCATATCTCTTTTACAAGATGGCCGCGCTTGATATCAGCACCGTTTACGTTCGGTGCAGCAATAGCGGAGGCATACCCGACCGTCTTTAGCTCTTTTGAGATCGGAGCATTAAAGAACCCTGTGCTCACACCGACAGGCGTTAATCTCGGAGTCCTTCTGACTCCCACCTCTTTGCACACATCTACCAGTTCCGGACTCACGACACATAATTCATGTACTCTGTCGAAGCACTCGACTCCGCATCTTTTAAAGCCATTGTAGATATCGATTTGGCCGTGAGCTATTAAGATGATTTTTTCGTATGGAAATCCATATGACCTAAGCTCTAATAAAGCTGTAGGGCCTGTGATCACATAATCAAACATATCAACGATACCGGCAACAGCACTAGGGTCATACGATTGCGACCAATCCAATAAATCACCGAACACGCCATGCTTATAAAGCTCTTTAATTAACCCTGAATTGAGTGACCCAAAGGCCCATTTAGTCTCAGTAAAAATCGCTATTCTGATCATACTTTTCAGACACCATGAAGGCTTAATGTTAGCTTTAGATTATCTACGGAGCCGCAGTTGTAGTGGTCGTTGGTGAAACCGTGGTAATGGTGGTCGGGTCGTTACAAGGAATACTGTAACCATTGCCAAAACTATAAAAGCTAAAAGCGTCACTAGTGGTAAGATACGTCTCGTAAAACCGTAATTCACAGACACTAATAGAGCTGAAGCTTTGGAGATCTAATGACCTCCCCAAGAAGACCGTAGCAAGAGTATGCGATGTACTAAATACTGCGTAAGAAACAGGCGGGTTGTCATTAACATAGCAGCTAGTGTTGATGGTAGTACCATTATAAATGGTACTGATTACTAAAGAATACCAAACGCCATATGATAACCCTGCCTTAAACGTCTCTGTGCCAAATCTTAAATCGTAACCGACGCCATTTTGAACATAATTAATATTAAGATCTAAAGTGCCTTCGTTAGCCAATATTGTACCATTAGAATCGGCGTTAACCCTTAACCACATCGCCCACGAATATGAAGCCCGCGGTAGGAGACTGAAGAAGTTGCAATCATAGATCAATGAGCTTAAGTAGGTGGAACTGGTCGAAATAGCGTAGTTAATCTTACCAACTTCAAAAGCTGTGAGGCCGCTAGATAGCCAATCTTGCCCACCAGTGCTGTTATTAACAGCATAGTAATCATAAGTATTTCGGTCGAATTTCCAATAATGAGTTAAATAGGTTAATGGAATTGGAGGTGGTGCTGTAGTTGGCGCCGGAGTTGTGGTTGTGGTAGTGCCGTTACACGAATCTTCTGTACCAGCACCTGCATTATAAAGCTCGGCCACATCCCATCCAGTCAGCGTATTGCTGAATGTCCTCACGTCATCAAATGCCACACTAGGCATACTGCCGGATGCTGCACCAAGCACTAAAGTATTAGGATTGATATTAGCCCGATTTACACCGTAACTGCCTACCACCTTGCTGTCTAAGTAAGCCGTGAAATTGCCATTGTTGTAAGTTAGTGCATAGTGAGTCCAAGTATCCGAAAACTGCGATTCCGCCAAATCTAATGCTATGGTAACCACGTCCTCTGTGCCACCAGAGTCCATTATGGTTACTTCCCAAGCTGGAACATTTGGGCCAGTGCCAGTGCCAGTGCCAGTGCCAGTGCCAGTAACATTCTGTGGCGCTGTAGCTAAACTGATCGTAGGTTTAGCTGACCCGATGCTGCTATCGAACGTGGTTAGAAGTGTTCCACCTAGAATAAACGTATCCTGCCACTTAGCCCAGAACGCAATACTGAAATTATTACCTAAAGTGTTAAATGGTGCACCAGCAGCACCTGCAGCAACGGCATTCTTGGTGGCATCGTAATATTCAGAGCCATTAACAGTCAAAGCATTGTTTATCTTTCCTGCATTAAAGCTCGTACCCACACCGATGGTCAGAGGCAAATAGCCGTTTGAATCTTCACCGCTACTATTCAACTTATATTGATGTGGACCACAGTACCACAGAGCGGCATCTTCACCCCAGCTATCACTAAATGTGCCGAGCCCAAGGTTATAATAGGAGGACAGGTCTACGATTGCCTTGTAAACCACCACGTCGCTAATTGACACGTTGCCGAATTGATAGGTAGCCTCAGTCGCCACATTTACGGGAGCGCCACCTAGTATGAAATCGCCAAATGACATCGCTCGATCTGCTGCTGTTAATGGTATCGATGTCGATGTCCCTTGATTAATTGCAATTGATATGGCGTTGCCTACCCGTTGGATCGAAATGAATGTCCAAGTATTTTGTGGCCAACCAAAAATGATCGTAGCACTGTTACAATAAACGTTTTGTTGATCATAGAACACATGTATATCGTCAACTTCGGCTACTTGACTCCGGATAAAAAGAATAGTGCCGGTCGCTTGATTTAGCGGTGGATTGTTATCTATCCTGAACCAGCCTGCGACCGTAAAAGAACTAAGCCCTGCACTGAGCCAATTCCCACTAGAACTTACGTTATACCAAGCATACTCTGCATTGATCGCTCGGAATCTAGCGCCGCATGGTTGCGATACACCAGCGAAAGTCCTATTGACGTAGGTGATGCCATAGCCACCATTGGAGATCGGGACCAAGTCCTGATTGCCCCAGGAATCATAAGTTGTATTATTAAACCTGTAATGATGCACTTGGTCGGTTGTAGGTGGAAATGTCGGAGCATAAGATTCGTAAGTGCCTTCAAATAGTTTAGCGACATCCTGCCCACGTAAGAACATGTAGATTCTATAATCATTGAAGTTTACTTGTGGCATTGCGCCGACGGTCGCCGATGATCCTAAATACAAAGTTTGCTGAATTGCCTGTAAGTTAGCAATCGGTCTGATCAGAACTGCGGTCGTAGCGACGCAAACGGCGTCGATATAGGCAAATAGAACCTCGTTTAGAGAATTGTACCTGAATGCTACGTGAGTCCATTTTGGCAAGGTGCTCAGAGGCGTCACGTAGATGCTGGTGGTTACCGTGGTGCCAAAGAAATTCACTACACTGAGCGACAAGGTGGCATCTGTCGCTGTGCGTAGAACTTGCAGCGAAAACCATATCGTTGTGGTGCTTTCTTGGCTAGTTATTTTGCCAGAGTAGGTGTCTTGGCCCCAGTCTAGCCAGAAAGCGTAACCGTAGTCCCCCTGCCCACCCGCGTTGCTGATAACGCCACCCGGCACCGGACCAGTGTTAGCATTGAATGCTACGTCGTAAGATACTGACCCACCAACTCTTAAGCTTTGCCCGCCCAGTTTGGGTGCACCAGCTGAATAAGAAGTGCTTGCTCCCGCAGCTAAATCTAGACCATAAATCTTGTCAATGGCTGTGCCGTCGCATTTATAATGGTGGATTGGATTTTTATATTGATAGCGCCAATTAAAGACAGTTAAAGGCTTTGGTTTACCTTGATTAAAGATAGCGGAAAAGTTTACATCTTTGTCAGAGTAAAATCTTAAATCTGCGAAAGTAGCTGCATTAATCAGGATTCTTGAAATATTAATATTAGCATTGGCATTAATGATTGGACCGTTATACCACGACCCATTATTTAGTGAAATAGCAGTAAAGCCTGATTTAAGTCGCTTGAACGCAAGGAACGACCAAGCGTTGATGGGCAACGATATGTTAATAAGGGTAGATTCCACTCCATTCCATGCTACCCTCAACGTTCCTGGTGCCTGTAATCTTAGCTCGAATGTCTGAGTAGTTTCGACGTTTAAGTTAGTGATATTGTTGATATCTAATGAAATGATTGCCAGTTCTGTCGAACTAGCCACTGGCCTTATGAATACCGTGAAAACCAGTTCTTCGTCTGAGAACGTAAACCCACCAAACGTGGCGGAGTGTTGGGCTCCAGTTGACGGTGGCGTGAAGCCTGTCACACCATCGAAAGTCTCAAACACACCTCCCACAGCTGCTATATCAGAGTCGTAAAAGTAATCATAAGTGTCTTGCGAGAAAGGGTAGTAGTGGTAAGGGGTATTAACATAAGGTGGCGTAGTAGTGGTTGTAGTTGATGTCGTAGTCGGACCAGGATCTCGACATGTCTCTGCATTGCCGCTACCACCACCGTATAACGTGAGTGCGTCAATAGAGCTAAGCTGACGATCATATATCCTTAACTCGTCGAACGACCACTGCGTGGATCCACCTAGATCTAATACCATCCCGATCTTCTTCGGAGCGCCGATAGGTGTTAGTGGTCGGTAATCCCTTTGGTCGTCGACACACGCCTGTCCATTCAAGTAGAGTACGTAACGGTTGTAATGTCCATCATAGCTGATTACCAGGTGATTCCAAACACTCACCTTCGGGCTGCTACCAAAATCCCAGATAGTATATCTTGACGGCGGAAAATCATTTTTAAAATAATTTAGCGAGGGTCTACGATCTAAACCTGGTAAAATTTGAGACACGCTAGTGACGGGGACTTTCGAACCATCTTCATTAAGGTAAGAAAGCTGCAATACAGCGTCGCTACCTGTTGTGTCAAGTTTAGCTGTCTTGAAATCAGTGTCTTTGAACCATATGCTGATGCCATAACTGTTGCCTGACCCTATCATATTACAATATGCGCAGTTTTGCCAAATCGGAATTGATTCGGAAGCTAGCGACACTATACTCAAATACCCAGCTGGATCGACAGCAGAGTTATACACTACAGCATCACCCATCAAAGATGGCGTGAAATTTATATCACCGTATGCATTGCACTGTAGCGGTGCATAAAGATTTATTCGACTAACATCCAATGCGTCATTGTCAAACGGGAATCGGTGAACCGGACACTGCACATCTCCTCCCGCAAAATATGGCCACGAATAATTTATACCGTTGCCGTAGTTGAACAGCTCTTTGGCCTTGGCTGCGAATATTAAAACATCCCAAATTACTAAACCACTTACCATCAAAGTTTGAGCACCGGCAATATCTCTATCGTAATAAGGCGCCCATGTGCTGCCGTCGCCACCAATGTGTATGTAATTGAGATAGCCTAAAGCTCGCCTGTGGTACAAAAATTGCCAAGTTTTTTCAAACAGTATATTGTTTATACGATCAAGCATGGCGAAGGCGCTGATAGAAATTGTAGTCTGCAGATTGACAGGCCTTGCTTCGTCAATATACATGCAGATATTAAAGAAGTACCAAGTGTCTACTAGGAAATCAACATCTACTTTACCTAACCACGAACCATTATTCCCTTCATAGAAATAAAGATAGCCATCTCCTTCTAGAATAAGTCTAAACGTCCCGGAACGAGAACTTTCGTTACTGGGGTTACTGGCGAATGTTATGATATTTTTTAGATGCCAATCTCCTTTTACGCAATTGAACTTAACCCAGAACTGAATTGTGCCGCGTGGCGATGGCGAAAGGTTTCCTCCGCCATTAAACATAAAAGACTGCAAGCTATATGCGCGCAAGGCATGGCCGGATTCATATTTATCAAGTCTTAAAGCCACAGCTTTCAAAGAGCCATTGATGAGTGCAGCACTACCAGCAGCACTACCAGCCACATCTAAATAATTCAAGTTTCCGTTTACGTTTGTGATGAGATCCAAATTATGGTCGAACGAGGTAATGAACGGATTGAGAGCTGAGATACCTATGTTTGCAGCAACTCGATCGCCGATATCTCCGGCAAGAGGGAAATAATGCAAAGGTCTGGGTTCAGGTGGCTTTGTGGTGGAGGTGCCTGTGGTAGTGGTGGTAGTAGTAGTAGTGGTTGGGCAACCCAGCCCATTGACTACCCCTGCATTGTACATGGGCTCGACGTTTAAGCTATTGATCTTTAGGAACTCTGGATTGCCGGATCCTAAACAGATTAACCTTAAATCGGAGAAAGTCAACGCAGAATCGATAGCTGTATTGCTGCCCAATTGCCATGTAGCACCAATATTGACCCATTCTGCAGAAACTATTAAGTCAGCTGCGATTGAAATCCGTGGTATACCATTACCGTATACAGTTAACGATTTAGAGCGTTGGGAATAACGAATAGCATAATGGCAAAGCGATGTCATTGGTAAGCCGACGCCAGCTCCAGTACTTGTAACCACTGTAGCAGAAGCGGTCCTGACAGCAAAGTCACTATAGAAATCTAATGATAATGTAAAGGTATTTCGATATAGCTTGAGCAATAGCAAGTCGCTTGTTCCCGATCTCAAAACCAATCGAGCGATAGTCTGATTTGTTAAAGAAGTAGCTCCGAAAGAGCACCAGAAGCCAACCATCCAGTCGTAGAATATGGCAGATCCTGAACTATTTCCCCATGAGGTGACTCCATCTCTATTATTCTCTAGTAAATCGATCGAGTTAACTGCACCGTTTGTGATGCGTGCGTCGGTCCTGTTAGTTGACGGCACGTAGCTAAGGTTAGTTGGTGCAGTTATCAGAACGTTTGCACCCTTAGATGCACCAGTGTCATCGAGATTGCTTTTAAAGGCCAATAAATGCATAGGACAGCGCCAATCGTCAGGCGTATATGCTGGCACATCGGTGCCGTAACCTGCATTGTATATGGCTGATATCTGAGCGTCGCTAATGAACGTTGCAAAGATCCTCAAATCAGCTAGGTCTTGTCCAATAGCGTTAGGATTTACACGTTTGCCGTCCCCAATTGGCACTCCTACGATATAACTTAAGTCAAAGTAACCACCTATTTGTAACCGTCTAGAGCCGGATTGGACACCACCTACTGCAGTTTCAAATATCTTCGTGCCGTTCTGTTTCCACACTTGAATATAGCAGTTACCGAGTTGAATTCTCAACGTTATGAAATACCACTCTGAAAACATCATCCCGGTTTGACCAGGAACTGCCTGATAGTAAAAGTCCGCTATCTTAACACTAGCTGTATTACTTGATGCATATAATTGTCCTGATATAATGCTCAAAAGAAATATTGAATTATCATCGTAAAGCAACTGTAGAATGTGGCGATCAGGAAGAGTTTCATTTGCAACGCCGCGCAACGGGAATTTCAGCCAGAATGTAATACTACTTGCATTAAGATTAACGCCTTCGGCAACGTATTTGTAACCCTGGGTCGGATTGCTGAATGAAGAGGTAGGAGCTTTAAATCTAATTGCCCCAGTGGTGCTATTAGTACGACTGCCAACGTATATTGCGTTCGGGTCGTAAGCAGTGTCATTTGCTATATTATTGTCAGCGAAGTCTATCGAACCATTAGGGTAACCCACAGGATAGATCGAATTTACGTCTAAAAGACGCCTTTTAAAGTCATACGCATGGACTGGTGTTGCAGATGGTGCACCGGTGGTGGTAGTCGTCGTAACCGTCGTAGTTGGAGTGATAGTGGTGGTGGGCGTAACGGTCGTAGTGGTTGTAGTGGTTGTAGTGGTTGTAGTGGTTGTAGTGGCAGCAGTGCCAAACAATCTAAACCTAGAAAGCCCTAGCACAGCGTTAGTGGCAACTGCACTCCTTATCCTCACGTACCGTGCCACGAAAGCGAATGGATAACAAGCCCAAATCCCGTAAACAGTATTCGTAAACACAAATGTAGCGCCAGTAGACGGCACGGTCGCTAGTTTATATGTGACGCCATCAGTACTATAAAGTATATTGGCGTCATTTAGATAATTCATGCCACCAATGCGGCCCTGATCACCGATACCGCCAAGAATCGGCGCTACACATGTCTGTCCGCTAGGTGCGACTTCTAAACTTGTAATATTGAAATTAGAGCCCAAATCGAAATTTATCCAAGCGGATTCATTAGCATTAGCTAGCCCGAAAGCCGCCCAACCGGTGCTGGCATCTCCGTCAGTCAGCTTTGCCAATGAAATAGTCGGTTGCGACTTATCAATATTAAAGCAAGCTCGTAACTTCGCATCGGTACCTGTGTAGGTGGTTCGGTAGAAGTCGAAAGCTGAGATCGCTAAAGCAGTCCCAGTGCAACTCACGTTCGATATCGATTCGAATACTAGTTCTACTGATTCTAAAGAAAGAGGATATTGATTGGTCGCTATGCTGAACTGCCAAGTGACGTTGGGGTTTAAATCACCACTGTTTATAAGTTGAGCGTAATAAGTCGGGACTATAGCCGGTTGGTAAGTGCCACTGATCCAATTAGTGCCCGGTCCTGGCTGCGAAGCGCCAATCCCAGGGCCGGTAAACTCAAAAACTAGATCGGAGTTATTAAAATTCGAACCACTCAGCCCGTTTAGTATAGTACTGACTAGCAGTCCCGTTGGCGTGATATTGGAAGAGACCCCGCCCTTGCCAGACATCTTTGTATACTTAACATATACTCTACTGATACCTGAGGTAGGTACACCCGTCGGGGTGACGAAGCTATTCCGAGCATTTTCGGTGCCTAACTGACTTGCACCAAGAAGTGTAAATTTATATATCATTAGTTTGCAGTCTTCCAAACCTTTAGGCCAGGTTTATTGCCCGGTACTTTCACATATAACGTGTTAAGCACCGCATGATAGTAATAATCATCGCGATATGTATTAGGGTCTGGTTCGAAAGCCGTAATATTCACCATTTTTACACCGAATGGCTGCTGTAACCATACAGTATGGCCAATTGATGATTGTTGGTTACGTATGCTAAGAATAGTCTCAATTTGAGTAGACACTGATAATCTCGCAACCGGTAATCTATTATATGTAAATTTGGCGGAGCGAATATATAATTAATAAGTTAATATTGTACAAGTTAGCCAATATGGATAGAAGCATTATGCAGCGTCCAATGTTTAATGTCTGCGAACCGTTTTTGGACGTTTACGTCGTACAGTTGAACGTAGAAATGAAGGATATGCTACTAGACGTATTAGACCAATGTGGTGTATTAGAGAAAGAACTATATGCTTTTAAAAGGTCGTTGCAAAACCCAACTGCCAGTCGTGAACTCCGCACTCACAAAAAACGCAGAGAATCTAACGAAGAACGTAACGACGATTGGTCTACGTGAGCACTTCGAAAGAATAAGCTTGATCCGTGGCGTCCTACGTATGGATTTGAACTTCTACACCAATCAGTCTCCGATCTCGGACGAAACACTCCTTAATCATCGGTTTTGTGATACTGACTTTAAAATAGACAGAAACGCTACAGAGCATGCTATATTCACAGCGCAAGGCGAAACGATCGCCTTCCTGAAATATAACATCTACCGAAAGCAATTGAGAGAAGCATTATTTAGGGAGGACATAGATTTCGTAGAATTATCCACGCTCAAGCACACATACGACGATCTTAGGCATATGATAGCTTCCTGCTATGCGAGTCTTGCACATTTCGCCACTACCAAATACGTAAGCCAACGTACCAGGAACGCCACATATGAAGATGAATACGAGATGTGCTGCTTAACATTGATGCGGTCGATCGATCTTTATAACCCCGCCCTCGGATTTAGATTTTCCACCTACGTAATGAAAGGGATGTTGACGAACCTTTATAGCAAAGTCCATAGCAATAGATCTAACATCATGAAAGTCTTGAATAAGACCTCTTCCTGGGATTGCGAATATGGTCAAGAGACTAACATTTCAGATTATGACTGGCGGAAAATAGATCTCAAAGCAGATTGCAAAGACCTCGTAAATTATGGATTTAAGAATCTAACGCCAAATCAGCAGCATGTTGTAATATACCGCTTCGGCTTAGGGGTGACGCCTAGGACGTTGGAAGAGATCTCACAGCAATTAGGCGTTACTAGGGAACGAGTTAGGCAAATCGAAAGCAAGGCAATCAGAACGTTGCAATTGACATGTGAAAAATTCAGGGAGGCGATCCATGATTGATGAACTGCAAGCGCTACGCCAATCCATACATCACAATTTAGTCACATTGGACGAATTAATTCGACGGTTAGAAGCACCCATCAAGCCGACCATTATTGCGCCGGAATCAGCATGGCCTGATCTTCTAGATCCCGAGTGGCCAGCTGCTTGGCCCCAACATCTTATTTCTGATTGTCATACTCCACAAGAGAAGACTTATCGAGCCATACAGATTGCGTCTAGCTACGATATAGCTCTGCTAAAAGATTATAGGATCTTAGACTTTGGCTGCGGAGATGGTCTAGTAGCAAATGAATTAGTTAAGCGCGGAGCGTCTGCCGTATGTGCTTATGACATTGCACCTGATAAAGCTTGGGACGGCATCGATAATTCCAAGATCACATTTATCACCGATCTAGAATCAGTGCTAGTTAACGCTCCGTATAACACGATTATCTTGCACGACGTTATCGATCATGTGCCGTCAAGCACTTTGGAGCCAGCATTAAAACAAATTTTGGACGTATGCGCTAACGACGTTCGATTAATAATCACAGCTCATCCATTTACTAGTCGCCATGGCGGCCATTTATACGATGCAAAAAATTTGGCTTACCTACAACTGTTGTATAGTGAAGACGAGCTTGCATCTAAACAAATCAGATGCCCATACAACAACCGCTGGTCTAGGCCGCAAGCAGCTTACGAGAACGTGTTTAAGCGCCTAGGCTTAAACATCTTGCGCAAAGAGGTAGATGTAGACCAGTTAGAGCCTTGGATTGTGAATAGGTTACTACCAATTATTATTAAGCGAATCTATGATAACCAGATCTCTACGGATCAAGCAGAGAAAATCTTATCAGTATCATGGGTCCAATATCTATTGGGCACTGGAGCTAAAAATGAATAATTCTTTCAACGTGCTAATCTTAAAATTATTCGAAGCAAGGCAAATAGCGCACCTTGCACACTTTGCTACCAAGTCGTTTTCTAAACACGAGGCTCTAGATGTCTTTTACACACAATTGCTACCGCTGATTGATAAATTAGTAGAAGTGTATCAAGGCGAATTTGGCTTGATCGAACTTGCTAGCATCTCACCAGCGCAATTGTCGCAAGAGATGGCTCCGTACTTGCGACAATTGGCTAAGCAATTGAAATCAGCCAATCAAAACTTATCTGGCTCTTATTCTTACTACGCTAATATTATCGATGAAATAACGGCTTTAG
>Ga0136644_10002869_pt1 | contig 13006 bp, 12 predicted proteins | sample C_130820_EF_Meta_FD_94780 | JGI IMG/M metagenome (GOLD analysis project Ga0136644, IMG submission 94780) | Freshwater microbial communities from Lake Croche, Canada to study carbon cycling - C_130820_EF_MetaG (v2) (version 2) | ecosystem: Environmental > Aquatic > Freshwater > Lake | place... | reverse complement strand
CATCTGCACGCGCAGCTTGGCATCGAGGTTAGACAGTGGCTCGTCAAACAGAAACACTTGGGGATCACGCACGATGGCGCGCCCCATGGCTACGCGTTGTCGTTGGCCGCCAGAGAGTTGACGCGGATAGCGCTCAAGCAATTCAGTCAGGCCCAAAATGTCAGCGGCACGCTGCACGCGGGCTTCGCGATCTTCTTTGCTGGCTTTTGCAAGCATCAGCGAGAACGCCATGTTGTCGCGTACTGTCATGTGCGGATACAGAGCGTAGTTTTGAAACACCATTGCGATATCGCGCTCTTTGGGCTGCATAGTGTTGACGCATTTCTCACCAATAAATATTTCGCCTGCGGTCACTTCTTCAAGTCCGGCCAGCATTCGCAGTAACGTTGATTTTCCGCAGCCTGAGGGGCCAACTAATACTGTGAACGAGCCCTCTGGGATATCAATGTCGACGCCATGCAAAATTTCGGTGTCTTGAAAGGATTTCTTGACGCCGCGTAAGGTCACACTGGCCATTAGCGAGCTCCTTGGGTGACGAGGTAGTCGGGCTTACCCGTGCGGGCAAAAGTGATGATGTTTTGTGCGGCTTTGCTGCGCAATTCAATCTCAGCCTCTTGTGAGTAAAAGGCTGCATGCGGCGTCAAAATCGTGCGGGGGTGATGCACCAGTGGATGATCGCCCGGCGGCTCTTGTGGTAAGACATCGAGCGCTAAGCCACCAAGCTGGCCCGAGTTGAGCGCGGCTAAGGCATCATCGACATTGACTAGCCCACCGCGTGCCGTGTTCACCACATAACTTCCCGGCGTCATTAGATTTAACACCTTGCTGTTGATGATGTGACGTGTCTCATCATTGAGGGGTGTATGCACCGAAATAATGTCAGCGGTAGCAAAAAGCTCAGTCATGTCTACTCGTTGGACATAGGGCGCAAAGTCATACGCCATGATGTGTGGGTCGCACGCAATGACTTTGCCGTACGTCTCACGCGCAAGGTGCGCAAAGCGACGTCCGATACGACCCATTCCTAATACGCCCACGGTCATACTCGAAGGACGTTTGAGTACCCCGGGGGTTAGGTAATGCCATTTGCCCGCACGCACATCGCGATCGTAAAAAGACAAGTGCCGCGTCAGGTTTAAGGCCATCGCAAACGCGTGACTCGCCACTTCATGCACACCGTAGTCGGGCGAGTTACCGACCCAAACGCCGCAGGCTTGCGCATCCTCGGTATTAATCGTGTCAAAGCCTGCACCGTAGCGGCTGACGATTTTTAGCCCAGGCAAGGCTTCAAAAACCTTGCGGTTTGCTGGGGCGTATTGAAGCAAAAAAGCGTCAACGTCTTGACCGGCTGCAATCAGTTCATCTTCAGTTTTGCACTGCGCGGTGGTGACTTGCAAGCCAGCCTGACGAAACAGCCCCAGTTCGAGTTCGACATTTGGAAAGTCGAAATCCGTAATCAATACTTTCATGAAATGTGTGGCCTTAGGCTGGCTGTAGACTGCGCGCTTTCAGATGAGGTCGCGGCAGTGCGGTTGACTTGTAAGAACAAAGGATATTATGGTTGAACTTCAAGAGCAATTGGTCTGACCAATTATTTCAACAAAAGACGGGAAAACCCCTAACCATTCGAGGCAAGCGACATGTCCAAACCGGCCCAATACGATTTTTCTGGCAAGCATGCAGTCATTACGGGCGGAGCAGCCGGAATCGGCGAGGCCTGTGCGGCGCGACTCATTGGCGGTGGTGCCACCGTCACGCTGTGGGATCGTGACGCAAAAAGTTTGAAAGAGGCTCAGGCGCGCTTAGGTACTTTGGCACATGGGGTGCAAGTGGATGTGTCTGACGAGCACTCAGTGGCGCAGGCGGTGAAGGCGACCTTGGCCTTTGGGGCGTCGATCGATATCCTGGTCAATAGTGCTGGCATTACGGGCCCTAATGTGGCGGTGATTGACTACCCCGTCGATGAATGGAATCGCGTCTTTGATATCAATGTACGCGGCACGTTTTTAACCTGTCGGGCGATAGCGCCCCTGATGAAGCTGGCCAATGGCGGCAAGGGTTATGGCCGCATCGTGAATATCGCTTCAGTAGCGGGTAAAGAGGGCAATCCAAACGCTTCAGCTTACAGCGCGTCAAAGGCGGCCGTCATGGGTTTGACTAAATCTTTAGGCAAAGAGCTCGCCAGCACCGAGATCAAAGTCAATTGCATTACGCCCGCAGCGGTCAAGACCGGTATGTTCGCGCAGATGACGCAGCAACACATCGACTTTATGTTGTCGAAGATCCCCATGAATCGCTTTGGTGAAGTGCAAGAGATCGCCAACCTGGTGGCCTGGTTGTCGTCTGACGAAGTGAGCTTTTCAACGGGTGCCGTGTTTGATATTTCGGGTGGTCGTGCCACGTATTAATCGCGGGCAACGCTTGATCTTTTGCGCGTTCATCATTTTTAGGAAAAGATTTTCATGAACCAAGTCAGCCCGGCACGCGCCGCGTATTCAAGTGTAGAGCTCGTGCAATGGGCCAAGCACTTGCTCGTTGCTGCGGGGCTTGATCCCCAAATGTCGTTGGTGGTGGCGCAAACGCTTGTTGAGGGTGATTTGCTTGGGCACGATACGCATGGCTTAGCGCTCTTGCCCGGTTATCTGACAGACGTTGAGGCCGGTGGCATGACCCGTGATGGCGACTACCGCGTGGTGAGCGCCAAGCCTGCCGCGCAGCTATGGGATGGCATGCGCTTGCCCGGCCCGTGGTTGATCGAGCGTGGGTTGGATGTCTTGATTCCGGCTGCCCGTGAGATGGGTGTGGCGTCTCTAACGATCAAGCGCAGTCATCACATTGCCTGCTTAGCCGTGTATCTGATGCGCGCAGCCCGCGAAGGATTTTTGATGGTGCTGACTTGCTCGGATCCAAATGTGGCCAGTGTCGCGCCCTATGGCGGTACGCGCGCTGTCTTCACACCTAATCCAATTGCACTGGGGTTTCCGTGTTCGCGCGGCGATGTGCTGATTGATATTTCGGCATCCATCACCACCAACGGCATGAGTAATCGTAAAGCGGCTGCAGGCGAAAGATTTTCCGAAGAGTGGCTGTTAGATGCGCAAGGTGTCCCCACCAATGATCCGGGTGTGTTCAATCAAAAACCACCAGGTACCATTTTGCCGATCGGTGGTCTGTCATATGGCCACAAGGGTTTTGGGTTGGGCTTGATGGTCGAGGCCTTGACGGGTGGTTTGTCTGGCTTTGGACGGGCTGATCCGAAACAAGGGTGGGGGGCGACGGTCAACATCACTTTGTACGATCCCGATGCGTTTGGCGGTAAAAAAGATTTTTTAAGGCAGATGGATCATTTAGCCGACTCGTGTTTGGATAATCCGCCGCGCCCTGGCGTCTCGAAGGTGCGTTTGCCTGGCCACGCAGGGCTCGCTGCGCGCGCTGAACAATTGGCGACGGGCGTCAGGCTTCACCCGACACTGTTACCCGCCTTGGCGCCCTTTGCCGCGCGTTTTGGTTTGGCCGTACCGGCACCACTTAACGTTTGAAGCTCTTTTTGGGGCTCTGCGCTTTTCAGCCAACTTACTGAAAACCGTTTTCGCGCGCGCTCCATATGGTGGCGCATTGCTGCGCGGGCACGCTCGGGGTCTTGTGCTTTCACTGCGCGTAACACGGCACGGTGTTCTTTGATGGCTTGTTCCCAAGTTGTTTGGGTATCAAAGTAATTGGCTAATCTCGAAAACAGTACGCCCATCCGTGCGTCAAACAATTGCTCGACCAAAGTGGCCAAGACCTGATTGCCTGTCGCGCGTGCCAGCAATACATGAAACTCGCGATCTGCAGGAAGTGGACTTTTCTGTTGAGCCGATTGGGTACTCATGTCTTGCAGACGCTGTTCAAGTTCGTGCAGTTGCGCGTCGGTTCGGTTGAGCGCCGCTTGCGCCGCGATTTCAGCTTCGATTAGTGTGCGCGCCTCAATCAGTTCAAAGGGCGCAAATTCTTTAACCGGTGCTCGCTGTTTGCGTTGACTGGGTTTGCACACATACACGCCCGAACCCATCTTGATTTGTACCAACCCCATCACCTCGAGCGCGATTAACGCCTCGCGCACCGAAGGGCGTGACACCTTAAATTGTTCGGCCAGATCGCGCTCTGAGGGCAAACGGGTATTAATGGCAAATTCGCCAGCTTGGATCAGGTGTAAAACTTGATCGGCAATTTGTTGGTAGACACGACGGGTATCAAGGGTTTGGGTAATCATGATTTGATTTTGGCACGAAAACTGTTAAATTGGTCAAGCCAATTTGGCAGGATAATGAGGAATGGCGAGCATGCGTTTGCAAGGAAAAACAATTCTGGTCACTGCTGCCGGACAAGGGATTGGCCGTGCCTGCGCGCTTGCGATGGCCCGTGAGGGCGCCACGGTATGGGCCACTGACCTTAAACAAGAGCTACTCGATGCTTACGCAGGCGAGCCCAATATCAAAACCCATACCCTTGATGTTTTAAAAACTGCCGAGGTCGATGCCTTTGCTAATAAAATCGGCAAGATTGATGTCTTGTTCAACTGTGCAGGTTTCGTGCACCAAGGCGACATCATGCAAGTCAGCGAAGCTGACTGGGATTTCAGTATGGATTTGAACGTTAAATCAATGTACCGTACGATTCGTGCGTTTTTGCCTGGCATGCTCGAACAGGGCAAGGGCAGTGTGATCAATATGGCCTCTGCCGCCTCTAATATCAAGGGCGCCCCAAACCGCGTGATTTACGGAGCCTCAAAGGCTGCTGTGATTGGTTTGACGCGGGCCTTGGCGGCCGATTACGTTGCCCGTGGTGTGCGGTTTAATGCGATTTGCCCAGGTACGGTCGAATCCCCCTCGCTTGGCGAGCGTATTGAAGCGGTCTCAAGCCAAACTGGTAAGTCGGTGACGCAAGTGCGCGACATGTTCGTGGCGCGTCAACCGATTGGTCGTATCGGTAAGCCCGAAGAAATCGCCTCTCTGGCGGTGTACCTGGCCTCTGACGAGTCGTCCTTTACAACGGGCACCTCACAGATTATTGATGGTGGCTGGTCGTTATAAGGTGTACGTTGAAAAGAATCTTTTTATTTGAATTGCTCTAACAGTTTGACCTTAACTTTTTATTTTATTCACACGAAGGAAGCCGCATGAAACTCGTACGCTATGGTGCCAAGGGTAAAGAAAAACCAGGTTTGATTGATAAAGAAGGCAAACTGCGTGATTTGTCGGCTGTGATTGCCGACATTACTAATGATCAGTTGTCGCCTGCGGCGCTCAAAAAGCTCGCCAAAATCAAGACTGACACCTTGCCCCTAGTGAAAGGCAAGCCACGTTATGGCGTGCCGATTGCCAAAATGGGTAAATTTTTAGCAATCGGTTTGAACTACTCAGATCATGCAGCTGAGGCCGGCATGCCAATTCCTAAAGAGCCCATCATGTTTTTCAAGGCGGATACCAGCCTGACCGGCCCCAACGACAACGTCATGTTGCCCAAGGGTTCAAAGAAATCCGATTGGGAAGTCGAACTCGGAATCGTCATTGGCAAAAAAGCCCGTTATGTCAGCAAAAAAGACGCACTCAAGCACGTGGCCGGCTATTGCGTGGTCAATGACGTGTCCGAGCGCGAATACCAGATCGAGCGGGGCGGCACGTGGGACAAGGGCAAAGGTTGCGATACGTTCGGTCCGGTTGGCCCTTGGTTGGTCACCACTGACGAAATCAAAGATCCACAAAAATTAGATATGTGGCTTGATTTGAACGGAAAGCGTTTTCAAACTGGCAACACTAAGACCATGATTTTTGATGCCGCCACCATCATTAGCTATGTCAGCGAATTCACAACACTAATGCCAGGCGACATCATCACAACCGGCACGCCTCCGGGCGTTGGGATGGGCGTCAAGCCCAAGCCACGTTACCTGAAGGCGGGCGATGTGATGACACTGGGCATTGATGGCTTGGGTCAGCAAACACAAAAAGTTGTGCCGTTTAAAAAGTAAATCACGACTTGTAGTCAATATCTTCCGTTGTTGTAAATGTCTCCCACTTCGCAAGCTTAGACTCGACGGTCTGTGCGCAAAGGGATGACAAACTCACGATCACTAAGGGGTCTTGAATGGCGAAGTCAGATAAAAGCAAAAAGCCGGCAGTACCGAGCCGTTCAAGTCAGTGGTTTTCCCGTAACGATATTTACGGGTTTATCTATCGAAGCTGGACAAAAAATCGTGGCATTCCGCACGATCAATTTGATGGGCGACCCGTGATTGGTATTTGTAATACCTGGTCTGAACTCACCCCCTGTAACTCGCATTTCAGATTGTTAGCAGATCAGGTACGGCAGGGTGTGCTCGAGGCCGGTGGGTTTCCACTTGAGTTTCCGGTGACCTCAATTGGTGAAACACTGGTGCGCCCCACGGCAATGCTGTTGCGCAATCTTGCCAGTATGGATGTTGAAGAAACCATTCGTGCCAATCCACTTGATGGCGTGGTGTTGCTGTTTGGCTGTGACAAAACGACGCCCTCGCTCTTGATGGGTGCGGCGAGTGTCAATATCCCAACGATTGGTGTGTCGGGTGGTCCGATGCTCAACGGTAAATATCGGGGCACCGATATTGGCTCGGGTACCAACACCTGGTCAATGTCTGAAGATGTACGCGCCGGTAAGATGACACTTGACGAGTTTCACGAGGCCGAATCCTGTATGCATCGTTCGCACGGGCATTGCATGGTGATGGGCACGGCTTCAACGATGGCCAGTATGGTTGAGTCTTTAGGCGTGGCACTGCCTGGCAACGCCACGTATCCCGCGGTCGATGCGCGTCGTAATGTGCTGGCGCGTGAATCAGGGCGCCGCATTGTGCAGATGGTCAAAGATAATCTGACGCTCGATAAAATTTTGACGCGTCAGGCGTTTGAAAATGCGATTCGGACCAACGCCGCGATTGGTGGCTCAACCAATGCCGTGATTCATCTGATCGCAATTGCCCGGCGCATTGGTGTCAAGCTTGATATCGATGATTGGGATAAGTTTGGTCGTGATGTGCACACGCTTTTGAACTTGATGCCGAGTGGTAAATACCTGATGGAAGACTTCTGCTACGCAGGTGGACTGCCCGTGGTGTTACGCACGCTTGGCGAGCAAGGTTTGTTGAACAAAAAAGCGTTAACCGTGAATGGCAATTCGCTTTGGGATAACGTTAAAAAAGCCGAATGCTACAACCGCGACGTGATCACGACCTTTGAAAAGCCGTTTAAAAAGAATACGGGTATCGCTGTGTTACGCGGCAATTTGTGTCCGGATGGCGCGATCATCAAGCCCTCGGCCGCGACAAAAAAATTACTCAAGCACCGCGGTCGTGCGGTAGTGTTTGAAAACATCGAAGATTTTCATAAGCGCATTGATGATCCTAAACTGGACATTGATGAAACTTGCATCATGGTGCTTAAAAATTGCGGCCCGAAAGGTTATCCTGGCATGGCAGAGGTTGGAAACATGCCGCTTCCTCCCAAGATCCTCAAAAAGGGCATCACCGATATGATCCGTATCTCTGATGCGCGCATGAGCGGTACCGCTTACGGTACAGTGGTGTTGCACGTTGCCCCCGAGGCAGCGGCCGGTGGGCCCTTAGCCCTGGTAGAAAACGGCGACATGATTGAGCTGGATGTGGCCAAGCGTCGCTTGCATTTAGATGTGAGTGACGAGATTTTGGCGGCACGCAAATTAAAATGGAAAGCCCCCGAACCGCCAATGAACCGAGGCTATTACAAGTTATATGTTGATCATGTGAATCAAGCCAACGACGGTGTTGACTTGGATTTCTTGGTCGGCAACAGCGGCAGCGCCGTGCCGCGTGACAACCACTAAAACTTAGCGCGCAGTGCCGCCGCACAAAGCTCGGCGGCGGTGTTGGCCTCTTCGATGATGCGCCCCATGGTGATGAAGCCATGGATCTGGCGTTCGAAGCAAACGTATTGAGTGGGTACGCCTGCCATGGTTAACTTATCGGCGTAATCGGCCCCCTCGTCGCGTAGCGGATCAAAGCCTGCTGTCAAGACGAAGGCAGGCGCTAAACCAGTGTGGTCTTTGGCCAGCATCGGCGCACCGCGCCAATCGCTGCGCATCCATTTTTCGGGCATGTAGGCGCCGTAGTAGTAAGCCATTGATTCTCTGGTCAGCATGTAGCCTTGGCCATTGGTGCGCATCGATTCACGTTCTGAACTGGGGTCAGTGACTGGGTAAATCAGTAGCTGCAAGACGGGCTTAAAACTATTGTCAGCTTTTAACGACAAGGCAACGACCGCCGCTAAATGACCACCAGCGCTGTCGCCGCCCACGGCAATACGTTCTGGGTCGATCTTGAGTGTTGCTGCGTTGGTATGTACCCACTTTGTTGCGGCCACACAGTCGTCAGACGCAGCCGGAAATACATTTTCAGGGGCCAGGCGATAGTGCACTGAAAACACCGCGCAGTGCGCCAGGTTTGAAAGTGTGCGGCACAGTACATCATGCGTATCGATATCACCAATCACATGACCACCACCGTGATAATAGACAAGCGCTGGTAGCACATCTGCAGCCACACTGCCTGTGGGGCGATAACCACGGACGGTAATCTTACCAGCGGGGCCAGGGATGTCGGTATCAACGCTTGACGCCACTTCAGGGGCCTCGGGTTGGCTAAAAAAACGACGCTGCACATAGGCTTCGCGCGCTTGCGTAGCCGTCAGTGTGTGCACCGGCGGAATCCCTTTTTCGATCATCAAATCAATCAGGGCTTTAGCTTGTGGATCTAGCATGATGTGTCTCGTCCTTTTTTGTATTAACGGATTTCGATTGCGATACAAGTAATTTAACAGCTAACGCTTGGCGCCCAGCACTCGACCCAGCGCTACAACCGCAAATACGGCGATGGCGAAGGCCCACGTGATCCAATCAACGCGTTCGCTAATGAGCCAAGCCGAGGCGAGGATCGTGATGAAGGGTTGAAGCAATTGAGTTTGGCCTACGCGCGCGATGCCACCTAGCGACAAACCTTTGAACCAAGGTAAAAACGCCAAGTATTGACTAATCAGTGCAACATAAAAAAAACCGATCCATGCCGTGTTTGTCGCTTGCCAAGAACTGGGCGCAAACCACAGGGCCGGACCAATTAAAAATGGAGTGGCAAGCACTAAGGTCCAAGAGATGACTTGTAGACCGCCTAGCGATCTTGCTAAATAGCCCCCGGTGGCGTACGAGAGTGATCCCGTCACGACGGCAAGTAAGAGTGACAGATCCGCCCAGTGCAAGCTGCCGTTGCCGCGCGTCAGCGAGAAGATAATGACGAGCGCGCTGCCCAGTAAGGCCATCAGCCAAAATCCCAGCGAGGGGCGCTCTTTAAATAACAACGCAGCGCATGCCGCAGTCGTTAAGGGCATGATGCCAAGCATGACGCCGCCATGCGAGGCGTCAACCCGTTGCATGGCCAGGGCTGTAAATACCGGAAAGCCAATGGCGACGCCCATTACGACTAGCAACAGGTATTTGAATTCGTGTAATGTTGGGCGACGATGTTTGCCTGCAGCCAGATAAATTACTGCCAACACGGTCGCAAGTAGTGCACGACCGGTTGCGATAAAAATAGGATGAAAAGACTCTAGCGCCATGCGTGTTGCGGGGAGCGTCAGCCCAAAGAGGGTGACGCCGATGAGCCCAAGCAACATGCCTTTGTTCTCAGGCTTCAAATTGTGCGCCCTTAGATTGGCTGGAAGGCTCGCAGGCCATCAGACTGGCAATCCCGGGCTCGTGCGCTCGGGGTTGAAACTTACATCGCGTTATAAACCGGCCCTTCACCACCTTGCGGCGTCACCCAAACAATATTCTGTGTCGGGTCTTTGATGTCGCAGGTTTTGCAATGCACGCAGTTTTGCGCGTTGATTTGTAAGCGGTCACTGCCATGGTCGTCTTTGACGTACTCGTAGACGCCCGCGGGGCAGTAGCGCGCCTCAGGGCCCGCGTACTTGGCTAGATTAATACTAACCGGTACCGATGCATCTTTTAACGTCAAATGGATCGGCTGATTTTCTTCGTGATTGGTATTAGAAATAAAGACCGAACTCAATTTATCGAACGTCAAGACGCCATCAGGTTTTGGGTACTCAATTTTTGGGCATTGATCAGCCGGTTGCAGGCAAGCGTAATCAGGTTTGGTGCGGTGGATTGTCCAGGGAATATTGCCCTTGAGTACAAACTGCTCGACACCTGTCATGAGTGTGGCAACGGTACGGCCTTTTTTGAACCACTGTTTGAAGTTGCGTGCTTTGTTCAGCTCAACGTGTAACCACGACGCTTCAAACGCTGCCGGATACGCAGACAACTCATCCGCGCTACGTTCTGCCACCAAGGCGTCAAAGGCTGCGTCAGCGGCCATCATGCCCGATTTGATCGCGGCATGGCTGCCCTTGATGCGCGAGGCGTTCAAGAAGCCCGCCTCACAGCCAACTAAGGCACCGCCCGGAAACACCAATTTGGGCAATGACAGCAAACCGCCAGCGGTAATGGCGCGCGCGCCATACGCAATGCGCTTAGCACCTTCAAACGTACCGCGAATTGCTGGGTGAGTCTTGTAACGCTGAAATTCTTCAAACGGTGAAAGCCAGGGGTTCGCGTAATCAAGGCCCACGACCATCCCGACTGCCACCTGGTTGTCGTTCAGGTGATACAAAAACGATCCGCCGTAGGTGTCTGAGTCGAGGGGCCAACCCGCGGTATGCACCGCGAGACCTGGGCGTGATTTTGAGGGGGCGACTTCCCAGAGCTCTTTAATCCCAATGCCATAACTTTGTGGGTCACGACCTTGGTCAAGCTTGAATTTGCTAATGAGTTCACGACCTAATTGACCACGCGAACCCTCGGCGAAAATGGTGTATTTCGCTAAAAGCTCCATGCCCTGTTGGTACTGCTCAGTTGGTTGGCCGTCTCGCCCGACACCCATGTCGCCCGTGGCCACACCGCGCACCGCACCCTGTTCGTTGTAAAGAATCTCTGCCGCGGCAAAGCCCGGAAATATCTCAACACCAAGCGCTTCGGCTTGTTCGCCTAGCCAACGGGCAACTTTGCCCAAACTTACGATGTAGTTACCGTGATTTTGAAAGCACTCGGGCAATAACCAATCAGGGGTTTTACGCGAGCCCGTTTCACTGAGAAACAAAAACTCATCTTCTGTGACGGGCGTGTCAAGCGGGGCGCCCATATTCTTCCAGTCAGGCAACAATTCGGTCAACGCTTGCGGATCCATGACAGCACCCGACAAAATGTGTGCACCGATTTCGCTGCCTTTTTCAAGCACGCAAACTGAAATTTCATGGCTGCGCTCAGCCGCCAGTTGTTTCAGACGAATTGCCGTGGCTAAGCCGGCTGGGCCGCCACCTATCACGACAACGTCGTATTCCATCGATTCGCGTGCTGACATATAAGTCTCCCTGCTTCAAAGGTATGATGTTTATTTGCTTAATTGATTGTATTGCACGGGGGCGTAGGCTGTCGTGGAGCGGTCTTGCAAACTCGTGAACAGCGCCTTTTGCAATGCTCGGCGTGATTTGATGGAGAACTCTGTGGCAGGCTCTGAACCCCAAACCTTGATGGTGGGCGATATTTACGATTTAGACATCCCCATGCGATGGTCTGATGCCGACGCCTTGGCCCACCTCAATAACGCCAATTATTTCCGCTATATGGAAGAAGGGCGTTTAAAGATGTTCTATGAAGGCCATGCGCCCGAGTCAACGCGCTACGGCCCTGTGGTGGTCCACTGCTCGTGTGACTTTAAAAAATCAATTACCTATCCGGCCACTGTGCGCGTGAGTCTGAGGGTTGAGAGTATTGGTCGCTCAAGCCTCGCGCAGTCGGTTGATATTTCGGTGGTGTACCCCGATCGTCTTGAATTATGCGCGCAGGGCAAGTCGGTCATGGTTTGGATGGATTTTGAACTCAATAAATCACACCCGTGGCCTGCAGAGGTGTTGGAAGCTTTGGCAAAGCCAATAAATCGTAGATAATCTGTCAAAAGCGCATAAGCAGTGTGCAAAGTGATTTTTGCCGAGTTGGGGCAGCGGTCAATTTTTGTATATGCAGCGCTCATTTCAAAAGTAGTGCGCATTTCAAAGTCTTGCGCCTTTAAAAAGTTTTTATAGCGTTGCTGGGTATTTCGGCAACATGCACACTCAGGAGTCGGTTCAATGAATAAGCTCTATCCCAGTGCCACTGAGGCACTAAAAGATATCCTTAAAGATGGGCAAACCCTAGGCGTGGGCGGTTTCGGTCTCTGCGGCATCCCCGAAGCCCTAATTGCTGCGGTACGCGACTTGGGCGTGCAAAACCTCACTTGCATCAGTAACAATGCAGGCGTTGACGGTTTTGGACTGGGTATGTTGCTTCAAACGCGTCAGGTTAAAAAGATGATTGCCTCGTACGTGGGCGAAAACAAAGAGTTTGAGCGCCAATTTTTAGCCGGCGAACTTGAGCTTGAGTTCACCCCGCAAGGTACGCTGGCCGAGCGCCTGCGCGCCGGTGGTGCCGGTATCCCTGCCTTCTTTACCCGCACCGGTGTGGGTACTGTGGTGGCAGACGGTAAAGAAATCCGTGAGTTCGATGGTGAACAGTACGTGATGGAGCGTTCTCTGGCGCCTGAGATCTCATTGGTCAAAGCCTACATTGCTGATCGCAGCGGTAATCTGATTTTTCATAAAACCGCGCGCAACTTTAATCCACCGGTTGCCATGGCGGGTAAGTTAACGGTCGTCGAGGTTGAAAAAGTGGTCGAACTCGGCGAGCTCGATCCCGATCAGATTCATCTGCCCGGTATTTACGTGCATCGCATTGTGATCAATGCGACCCCTGAAAAACGCATTGAACAACGCACCGTTCGCGCGGCAAACTAAGGAGCAATCAACATGGCATGGACTCGTGACGAAATGGCCGCACGCGCGGCGCGCGAATTAAAAGATGGTTTTTATGT
>Ga0136644_10002868_pt1 | contig 13007 bp, 16 predicted proteins | sample C_130820_EF_Meta_FD_94780 | JGI IMG/M metagenome (GOLD analysis project Ga0136644, IMG submission 94780) | Freshwater microbial communities from Lake Croche, Canada to study carbon cycling - C_130820_EF_MetaG (v2) (version 2) | ecosystem: Environmental > Aquatic > Freshwater > Lake | place... | reverse complement strand
GGCTGCTGCCGATAAGGATAAAGTTAGTGATAAACTGTGGCATGATTTAGTTGATGAACGAATAAAAGATGTTCAAAAGCTTTCTAATTACCTTGGTATTGAGCCAGACTGGAGTGTTGTTGACACACAGGGCCGTTGTTTGAAATAAAAAGTATATATATGAAAATTATTATAACTGGTTCTTTAGGATTAGTCGGGATGGCATCTTGCAAGAAGTATTTAAAAGAAGATCATGAAGTTATAGGTGTTGATTGTAATGCACGGAAAGAATTTTTTGGTGACAATGGATCAACAGCTCACAAAGAACAAAAATTAAAAGAATTAGGAAAATATACACATGTTTGGGCTGACATAGTAAATAGAGATGAAGTTAACAAAATATTTAAAAATGGATTTGATACAGTTATACATTGCGCTGCGCAACCAGCACACGATTGGGCTACAGTTAATACAAGACGCGACTTCGAAGTAAATGCATTAGGTACAATAAATGTTTTTGAAGCAGTCCGTGAATTTAATATTGATGCGCCAGTTATTCATGTATCAACATCTAAAGTATACGGCGATAATCCAAATAGATTACCGCTGACTAGATGTAATAATCGTCTCGACCTCCCGACAGATCATAAGCTTTGGAACGGTATACCCGAGACATTTAGTATAGACAATTGCTTACATAGCTTTTTTGGTGTATCCAAGTGTACAGGCGATCTGTATGCTCAAGAATATGGTCGACATTTGGGTATGAACATAGGCATATTTCGACCAGGTTGTATAACAGGATCAGATCATTGTGGTGTACCTTTGCATGGTTTCTTATCATATCTAGCAAAATGCTTAAAAAATAATATTCCATATGAAGTAATTGGCTATGATGGGTTACAAGTTAGGTGCAATATACATGCTGATGATTTAGTAAAAGCATTTGATTACTTTATAAAGAAACCTAGAAAAGGTGAAGCTTATAATATGGGTGGCAGATTATTGAGTGCATCTGTGCTTGAAGCAATAGAAAGCCTTGAAAAACTTTCAGGTAGAAAATTAAATTGGAAGTATAATGATAAAGCACGTACTGGCGATCACCGGTGGTATATAAGCGATACTAGTAAATTTGAAGCACACTATGGCTGGAAGCCGGAAAGAACTCTTGCAAGTATATATCAGGAGCTTTTAGATAAATGAAATATTACGTATGCCACCACGCTCCACTTTTACAGCGTAAACAATACCTTACGGGTATGTTTAATAAGTTTAAAATCGAAGATGATGTAACCTGGATAACAGGATTTTTACCTTCAGAGATTACTTTGCCAGATGAGCACCGCTTTAACAATATACGTGAATATTCGCTCAATCTCAAGCACAAATATGCTTTTGAAGATCAAATTAAAAACCATATAGATGTTATTACTGTTTTTGAAGATGATGTAATTATACCCGACGATTACTTAAAATACGAAGCTTTGTTTCTTAAGGAATTCAAAGAGCTAGATGGTGATTTGCTTTTTCACAGTGAATGCTGGAAAGATGATATTAAGCCTGAATATCTTGAACAAAATAAGCATGTTTACTACCGGCCTGAGTATAGAACTAGATGTGCATATGCATATATGGTGACATTAAAAGCAGCCATACAAATAATGAAGCATTGGAATATTAACCCCTTAACACCGGATCATTTTTTAAATGAAATAATTACTAAAGAACAGTTACGATCTTGCTACGCAACACCATCACTTCTACAGGGATCAACTGAAGGCTACTACACTTCATCTGTAAAATAAAAATGAAAAAACTTGGGATTATACAGCCAGGAAGGCTTGGTGATATAATAATGTGCCTACCTATTGCAAAATATTTTAAAGATATGGGGTATATTATATACTGGCCAATGTTTGATTCAATAGCTACAATGGTTAGAGATGTTGTTGATTATGTTAATGTAAGCTGTGTCTCTAGTAATGTATATACATGTGTTGATGAGGCGAATAATATTTTAAAGCTTAATGGTATTACGGAGACTCTCGACTTGGCTGCAACTTTTCCGGGAAGCTCAATAACAAATGCTTATGTTGAAGAGACTAATGATGGCTATGGTCCAGAAAGTGTAGATATGTTTAAGTATAGAAAATCTGGTGTTCCGTTTGAAGAGAAGTGGAAATTACAAATAAATCGTAATTATTTAGAAGAAGATAAACTTTTCAATGAGTATGTAAAGCAGAAAGAATATGTAGTTACAAGCCTTACACACTCTAAAGGTGCTGTAGAAATAGCTTTTGATGCTGGTGATTGCCAGATAATTAAAATGAATAACAATCATAATATTTTTTATTGGTTAAAAATTCTTGAAAATGCAAAAGGTGTTATTTGTGTTGAAAGCAGTGTGTCAAATTTAATTGATCAACTTAATTTTACAAATAAAAAATTTATTGTTGCAAAGCCAGGTGAAGGGCGAACACCACCCGCTAGAAGAGCTAACTGGAAGTCATTATGAGAGCTGCTTTTACAATCCTACTCAACGGGTACGAACATTTAATACATAATAATTACTATAAAACATTAGTAAACAATTTTGATTTATGGGTTATTGCTGAAGGCGTTTCTATGAATGATGGGTCAACATCTTGGTGCAATAAATTATCCGATACTTTTCATAATAATTTTCTCTCAAACGACGGGTCTTCAGAATTTATAGATAAAATCTCACAAGAAAATAAAAATGTTAAAATTGTAAGAAGTGCAACAAAATTCTGGAAGAGCAAAGATGAGCAGGTAAATGCAGCAGTTACAGAGATACGCAAAGCCACTAATAATTGTAATTTATGGCAAATTGATATCGATGAGCAATGGACTTTAGAAAACTTAGTATTAGCTGAAGAAGAATTAAAAAGTAACAATGGAAAAACCGGTTGTTTTTTAAGCAATTACTATGTCGGTAAAAATCAAATTGTAACTGGTGAATGGGGTGAAGGTGCCTATAGTCCATACAGGCGGCTATGGAACTGGAGAGGTGAAGAATTTGAAACACACGAACCACCAAAGCTAAAAGGTAAAAATGGTCCTGGTTTATTATTAACACCAAGGTTCAATCATTATGCTTATTATTTTGAAAAGGATGTTATATTTAAAGAAGCGTATTATAGCGGTTATACTGGTCTTGTGGATAGATGGAAATCAGTACAGAAAAATAAAGGCACAATTCATGTCCGTGAGTTATTAGGACAAAAGCTCTGGTGGAGTCACACCAATACGTATATACAATATAAAGATGCTTGTTGATGGAAATAATTTTATCTCCCACCATCTAAAGAACAATAAACTCTTTACAGCTGGTAAAATTGGATTGACTGAATTAAAGTTACTCTACTGTTATTACACAAACAACAAAACACCTGATCCTGATTCTTTTCAGGAAGGTTTAATAAATTCAGGTATTTTTCCACTTACACAAGAAACATTTATATATTTTTGTGAAACATATATTGAGTCTATTAAATCCCTTGATTTGGCTCCGCAGTGGTGCGGTATATTGAAAGAATTTCAAAAACATTTATATGATAACCTTAACTCTAAATGCTACAATACCAGACTTGGTGATCTTGAGCCTTATTATTTTGAAAAACCGTGGTCACATCATTTGACAGATAAAAAAGTTTTAGTTGTATCGCCTTTTTCTAAATCTATTGACTCACAATTTAATAATTTCGATAAAATATGGAATGGTAGACTTAAGAAAAATTTTTATATCGAGACACTAAATTTTCCTTTAAGCAAAGGCCTTACAGATCGCAATGAATACAAGTCATACAAAGAATGCTTAGATAAAACAAAAGAAAAAATTCATAAAAAGAATTTTGATTTTTGTATTCTCGGTGTTGGTGCATACTCACTACCTCTATGTTCATTTGTCCGTGAGATGGGTAAATCTAGTTTGCACTTAGGTGGAGCAACACAAGTTATGTTTGGTATAAAAGGCGATAGATGGGAATCAATTGAACGGGTAAAGCTATTTTTTAATGAACATTGGGTTAATCCTGTAGGAGATGAAATCCCTGAAAAGTACAAATTAATGGAAAACGGTTGTTATTGGTAATGAATAATATATTAATAACAGGTATAAATGGCGGTCTTGGTGGCGCTCTTAAAGAAAGCTTTCTAGAGAGAAACTATAAAGTCTATGGACACTCAACAACACCCAATCATGATATACAAGCGGAGTTTAATAACATCGAAAGTATTGCTAAAATAAAGAATTTTATTTTTGAAAAACAAATTACAGGCATTATTAATAATGCAGGTATATATAATAATACGGAATTCTTTCTCTTAGATGAAAAAGAAATACAAAAAATAATTAATATTAATCTTGTAGCTCCAATAATATTATCTAAATATTTGCTAGAATATTTAACTAGTAGTAATAAGAATGGATTTATTGTTAATATTAATTCTCTTGCTGGTAAATACCCTAACTATAATGAGTCTATATATTGTGCATCAAAACATGGACTTGCTGGGTTTTCTGCCTCAATTTCAATAAATAAAAAAAATAAAATTAATGTTATAGATTGTTTCCCCGGTGCTCTAAAAACAAACATGTCGAAATCTCGGCTTGACTATAACCAATTAATTGAACCAAAAGAATTAGCAGAAAAAATTGCTTTTGCCGTTGAACACAGACACACCGGGGTAATTAGTTCTTTTGAATATAGAAGAAAATGAGTATATATATCGAGTATGATCCATGGTGCAGAATGGGCAACCGTATGTTTCAATATGCACTTGGATATATCTTATCCACAAGTAAACAGTCGCCACTCTTTCATCATGGGCTATTAAATTTTAATATAGAACCTAACCCAGGTACACCAGCAAACAATATTCTTGAAACAAAAAAATTTGGCAATAATAAAATAGATTTGCAAGTACTATTAAATTATGATGGTGATATATTGATTAATAGTTTTCTTCAACGTTCAGAAATATATACACCATATAGAGAACTCTTAAGATCAGCTTTTAAGATTAATAACAAAAGTATTAATGAAAATAAACTAATTCTACACATAAGAGAAACAGATTACTTGCAAATAAATTGTTTTCTCGGTTATGATTTTTATAAAAATTTTATTAAATTTACTTCTTTTAAAGATGTGGTAATCGTTACAGATAATTTTAAAAGCGATACAGTACAGAGACTTCTAAGTGATGGCTGCACTTTAGCAACTGAAGACCTAGTAGAAAAGTTTGATATCAATAGTACTGATAGTAGTATGCAAGATTTTTACACCTTGCTATACAGTGAAAATATAGCGTTATCACAATCTACTTTTTCATGGTGGGCAGGGTTTCTTGGCAACCACAAGAATGTATTTTTTCCCTATACAATTAAAAAACTAATGTGGGATATTGAGCCTGGAGCTGATGATATTGATCTTTTCTTTGATTTTGGATATTCAAAAAAATACGTTGAATAGTGTATATATTGTTTTAATATAAATCTATGTATTTTAATGCTGCAGTTTTAGAGCAAATTAACAATCCATTAGTCATTGGTAGTATTGAAACAACTGAATTAAAGATTGGTCAGGTGTTAGTGAAAGTACTGGTAAGCGGTCTTTGTGGTGCACAATTGCAAGAAATTAGAGGTGAAAAGGGTAATGCTAAATTTACTCCGCATTTAGTTGGTCATGAAGGCTGTGGCATAGTAAGCGAAGTAGGGCCAGGGGTAACTAGAGTTAAGACTGGCGATAAAGTAATAATGCATTGGCGCAAAGGTGAAGGTATTGAAGCACCCTTTCCAAGCTACATATATAACAACAAAACAATTTCAAGCGGCAAGGTGACAACACTAAGCGAATATTCTATTGTTTCTGAAAATAGATTGACACCTGTTAACAGCAGCGTCCCAGATGAATTATGTGCCCTTTTAGGTTGTGGATTAAGCACAGCACTAGGTGTTGTAAATAATGATGCTAATATAAAATTTGGTGAATCAGTTGTTGTATTGGGTTGCGGCGGTGTAGGCTTAAACATAATTATGGGGTGTAATCTTGCAGGTGCAGGATCAATTTATGGCGTTGATGTATCTGATGAGAAGAGAATATTGATTGAAAAATTTGGAGGTTTATTTACTACAGATAAATCACCCATAAAGGAAAAAATAGATTGCATTATTGACACTACAGGCAATTTAACCTTAGTATCAGATTATTTACCTTTACTTTCCGCTAGAGGCCGTTGTATTATTGTTAGTCAACCCGGTAAGCATAACTGTCTCACAATTACTAATGCTGCAAACTTTTTTGCAGGTAACGGTCAATTAATCAGAACAACGCAAGGTGGTAACACCAACCCATCAGAAGACTTCGCTAGATATATTAATCTTTATAATAAAGGCAGCCTGAAGCTAGATAACCTGATTACACACATCTTCAATTTGAATGAAGTAAATGATGCTGTTGACTTATTAAAATCCGGAAAAGCCGGTAGAATTTTAATACAAATGAGTTAAAATAAAATATGCTAACAAAATCTGACTTAATTAATTTCGAGCAAAGTATTGCTGATTTGTATAAAGATTGCAAGCTTCCCTTTCTTTTTCATCTTTCCGGAGGTAATGAAGATCAATTGATTGAAATTTTTAAAGAAATAAAAGAAGGTGATTATGTTCTATCAACTCACAGAAATCACTATCATGCACTCTTGCATGGCATATCTCCTGAGACACTGCGTGAGAGAATTCTTAACGGTCGTAGCATGTTCATTTATGATCGTAAGCGCAACTTCTTTACATCAGCAATCATTGGCGGTACTTCTGCAATTGCTGCAGGTATTGCACTAGCTTTGAAGCGCAAAGGATCTAAGCAAAAAGTTTGGTGTTTCGTAGGCGACGGTACAGAAGACAATGGCCATCTTTTTGAAGCAGCTAGATATGTAGATGGGTTTGATTTACCATGTACATTTATTATTGAAGATAATAACCGGTCAGTTACAACTTCATCTGATGAGAGATGGGGCAAAGCTCGCAATCCTAATTGGTTCTCATGTGTTAGAAAATATGTTTACAACATTACTTGGCCGCATGCAAGAACTGAGGATATGATTAATCTTTCAAAAACATCAGTCAAAACACACGATGATTATTTTCCGCCACTCGCTCCAGAAGTTCTACCATCAGTAGAAATTGCCGAAGATATTACTTTTAAGAAAGCTATTAATGATGCAATGACAGAAATTGGTAAATTAAATTCTGTTTTTATCGGGTATAATGTAAAAAACGGCAATGCAATGGGTACGCTCGCCGGTGTGGACGATTCTCAAAAAATTGAAACACCAGTAGCTGAAAATCTTATGACTGGATTAGGTGTTGGAATGTCTTTTGAAGGATTTAGACCGGTAATATATTACGAGAGACATGATTTTATGCTTGTAGCTGCAGATGCTATTGTCAATCATATCAATCATATCGAGAGAATATCACATGGTGAATATAAAGTACCGGTAATTCTTAGATCTGTTGTTGCAGATTCTGGTCCTTTTTATTCTGGGCCAACACACTCGCAAGATTTTACAGCAGGATTTTCAAACATGGTAACATTTCCTGTATATGTACCAACTACCGGTAAACAAGCATTAACAGTGTATAGAAACGCTATCAATTCATCAAGACCATGTCTAGTAGTTGAGAAGAAGAGCTGTTTCTAATAATGCATTTGCATGAGCAACATTCTGGTAATCGGTGATAGTTGCAGAGATATTTTTGTTTATTGTGAAGCAAATAGGTTATGCCCTGATGTACCGGTTCCTGTAGTACGTATATTAAATCAGACTGAAAGCGGCGGAATGGCAAAAAATGTTCAAAGAAACATTTTAAGTATTAAAAAAAATTGTGATATTTTAACTAATAATGACTGGTACAATATCACAAAAACACGCTACATACATGAGCAAACTAATCATATGTTTATTAGAGTTGATACTGAGCACTGCATAAAACGCATAGATGTAGATAAAATTAATTTTAATTATGATATAATAGTTATTGCAGATTATAATAAAGGGTTCCTAGAAAAAGAAGATATTAGTTTTATTTGTAGCAAACATAAATGTGTATTTTTAGATACAAAAAAAATTCTCGGCTCATGGGCAGAAGCTGCAAAATTTATAAAAATTAATAATTTTGAATATGAAAACTCAAAGAAATACATCACACCAATTTTAAATGAAAAATTAATCCACACAAAAGGTGGTGAGGGCTGTGTATTTAAAGATAAAATGTTTCCTGTTAAAAAAGTCGAAGTAAAAGATTCCTCTGGAGCAGGTGACAGCTTTATGGCTGGATTAGTATGTAAATATTCCGATACACAAGATATTTTATTAGCAATAGAATTTGCTAATAAATGTGCTGAAGAAGTTGTACAGCACAGAGGGGTTACAATAATTTGAGAAAAATTATATACCAACCATGGGGCGGGCTTGGCGATAATCTTGCACATTCTACAATACCCGAACATTGCCATAATACAAATATACCATGCTATATTTCTAAGCATAATGCTTATAGAAGCGAAGAAATACGTAATTTTGTTTGGGACAATAATCCCTATTTAGCTGGTATTAAGGATGAAAAAGACGAAGCTTGGATGCATAATTGTAAAGCAAAAATACTTCCAGGTAAGTTTGCAAATCATATTGAAGAAATACAAGATGCTTACGGATTTACTCCAAATACACAATACCCCCGCATTTATTATACGCCTAAAATTATATCAGATTTAAAAAATAAAACTCTTATTGATTTATCAGCGCACTCTATTGGTAATCATTATTCTGGTGAATCTTTAAAACAAGAAATTAAAAAAATAATAGATGAATTAAAACTTAATAAGAGTGATATACACATGATATCGCACAACGTACCATACAGTATTACATACAATTTAAGTGAATTGGGTCAAATTGTCGTAAATGGGTTATATCACTATACCGATATTCTTGCATCTGCAAAAAACTTTATTACTCTCTACTCAGGAGCTGCCACTCTCGCTGCAACAGTAAAAAATATGCTTCAATCAGACTTGACAATTAAAGTTTTTTCTTTTCAATGGATTAAAGATTCCTGCTGCTATAACTATGCAAATACAGACTACATAATCCTCGGGCCTTAAAATGAGCAAGATTAATTTTATACTTTTTCACAAAGGTCATACGCTACCTGTTTATTTGTATGATAGTATCAAGCAAATAGAGCAAACACAGACTGATTATAATCTTTATCTTATTACTAATGCAGTAGTTAATAAAAACTGCAAAGCAACTATAATTAATTTAAACGATATTGTAAATGACGAATTACAAAATGTACAATTATATAAAAGCCATCAAGACCCCTTATGGCGTACATCTTTTGAAAGGTTTTTTTATATTAAAACCGTCATACAGCAATATAATATGCAAGATATTATTCATTTTGATAATGATGTGCTTATTTACGTAAATGTACAACATATCATAAATTATCTTCGAAGCAATATATTACATAACGGCCTCCCAACACATAAACCAAACGAATATGTGTGTGGATTTATGTACATAAAAGATTTTTATTCTATTAGTCTTCTATGTAGTGAATTGTTAAGCATTACAAGAAAAAGTGAAAAAAATTTAGAATTAGAATTTAATTCTATGGCACATGAAATGAGATTACTTGGCTGCATTAAAAAGAGAAATGAACACTTAATTACTTCGCTACCAATACTCCCTTTTAATGAATATAGTGATCTCTATACTGTGTTTAACGGTGTCTTTGATCCTAGTTCATATGGTCAATATTTTGGATGGACAGAGAGTACACAAAGAAACACAGTACACCCAGCTGATGTTAACCGCTACATCGATAAACATATAGTAAACAAAAATATTGTTCCTATTTTTAATAGTGAACAAAAAAAGCCTTACCTTCTATACAACGAGGCATATGTACCTATTTTTAATTTACACATTCATTCAAAAAATCTAATAGATTTTAGATAATTAATATGAGCATCATAACAGGTGAACAATTTCAGTTAATGTCAGATATAAGCTTCTGTACAACAGTTGATGGTATTAAAACAGATCAGCTTAAAACCATATCTCAAAACTTGCAAATAATACCAAATTTTGATCAAAAAGAAATAAAAAAATACCGCAAAATTTTTATCTATACAGATTTTATTGCAGATTTTATGAACCGGTTTGGTGATTATTTATGTGACGGTACTACAATAATTACTCATAATTCTGATCTAGGAATTGATAGTTCATATATTTCATTTATTGATAATTTAAAAATAAAAAAATGGTATTGTCAGAATAGATACATCGATCATCCTAAGCTTTCTTCTATACCAATAGGAATTGCAAACAGTCAATGGCAGCACGGTAATCAAAATTTAATTAGTAAAATTAAAAATGAAAACAATGAAAAGAAATATTTAGTTTATAAAAATTTTGAAATAGGCACAAACCCTGTTAAAAGAGAAATATGCAATCAAATTACGAACATTAACGGTATACCCATGACATACAAGTTAGATAACGAAAATTATTGGAGAATGATTTCAAAAAGTGTTTTCACTATTACTCCTCCTGGTAACGGTGTAGATTGTCATAGAATTTGGGAGAGCCTCTATCTTGGCACAGTGCCAATAGTTGAAGATCACGAATGTTTCTCACAGTTCAAACATTTACCTATACTATTTATAAAAGACTGGAACACTATTACAATACCCTTTTTAAAGGATGCCTTTAACCAATATAAGGATTCATTTAAAAAACCTATAAATGAACTCTATAAAGACTACTGGCAAGCACTAATTAATAATTAATATGAAAATTTGCACTGTAATAATGACATACGATACACCTCTCTATAGTCATTTCGACAAAATTAAAAGAAATTATTTAAACAAAAAAAATGAAGACTTTTATTTTTTATATAATGGAACTGACACATCGTTACACAATATAGAAAAACGGCAAATTAATTATTTTTGTAATACACCTCACCCCGCAGGTATACCTACAATGTTTCATAAATTTATGCATCTTATAGAATCAGGATTATTAAATGATTATGATTATGTAATTAGATGCAATAGCTCTACTTTTGTTAATATCGATATGATTAGAGAAAAAATAAAAACCGCTTCAAAAGAATTATTTATGGGATATTTTGACCCAGGTTGGGATTTTGTGTCTGGTACATGTATTATTTTTTCAAAAAATATCTTACAGCAACTCTTTAACTATAGGCATAAAGCTAATGTTTATATAGAAGACGACGTAGCGATTGGTCGTGTCTTGACATCGATGGGTATACAGAAAACACATGTTGATATGTATCTTTTTACCGATAGACAAAAATTACCTGACGATGATGAAATAAAACAAGCATTAACTTACCCACTAGTAAGAATTAGAAATGAGCCTAATAGGCTAGCTATTGATACAGGCATTTGGGACAAAATATCAAATTATGTTATTACAAAATAATTCGTGAGATTGATTGTTATAATATTTGTAATATGTATTATATATGGCTAACGTAATGCGTTTTGGAGTTGAAGTAGAAGATACCTCGGGCATGGTAGAGTACCTTCCGCATATGTTTTCTTCAGAAGACCAAGATTTATTTGTTTTAGGTATTACTGACTACAAGCTTAATGGCACGTACGTAGAGATTGGTGGATCAATGCCTCGCGACTGTAACAACACATATTTACTCGAACAGTTTAACTGGAAGGGAATTAGTCTTGATATTAGAGATTTTGAGGCAATGTGGTTGAGAGAGCGAATGAATAAATTTATACCGTGTAATGCGAAAGAAGTTAATTATAAAAAGCTATTTTCAGAAAACTTTACGAACAAAGTAATTGATTATTTATCTCTTGATATCGATGAACACGCAATTGATGTCTTACCATTAATACCTTTTGATGAATATAAGTTTAATGTTATTACTGTCGAGCACGGTATATTTAGAGGTAATTCAAAATTAAAAACGCTACAGAAAGAAATTCTAAACAGCTACAATTATATTAATCTTGTTGAAGATGTACCTGAAACATGGAAGCATCAGTTTAATGCAAACGAAGATTGGTGGGTGTCGCATGAAATGTATAAAAATACTAAAAAAATTAAACAAATGTATTCGTTTGATGTAATAAGAGAATTAGGATTCAAATATAACCGCATGGATCTGCTCACTGCATTATTTCGAAAAAAATTCAATATTAAGTCTGAATGGGAAAGCCAATGCACCCCACCCTAAAAGCCTTAATATATTGCTTGAATTTTTCTTGATATATAGTATAATTGAATAATGATTATTAAACAAGAAGTATATGATGGTAAATTACTACACTCTCGCTTTGCTTACAATTTCTTTCGTGAAAAAACACTACCCATAGGCAATATCGTTGCTTTTCGCGCTCCCATGCATGTTGAAGCTGAAGGCATGATTGATAGTGAAGATGTTCTTAATAACGACTTCATCTATAGTCAAGATGCAATTAATTTCTTATGGGAAATACCTAATATGGATGCTTTTGGTGCAGTTGCCTATCAACGTCTTCTCAATACTCAAATTGCTAATATTTTGAGCACTCAATACCTGAAAGCGCCTATTGAAGTAGATGGAGATGATTTGATTGTTCATAAAGAACACTGCCAAGGCGGTATTACTCAAACCAAAGGTAAATGTAGTGTTAGTATTACATACACTAAAAATAATGTTGCTCTCGGTCACACGGGAATTAATATTTTAGCAGGTAAAAAAGCACCTGCATTTGCTTATTCTACAAATCTGACTGATGATCAAGCTAAATCGTTCATGCAATCGATTATTGAGTTATTCTACACCATGAATGATGATATCTTTATTGCCACTTCAAAAGTTATTTGCTAGTGAGTATATTTGATATAATTGCAGATATTCTCTTTTTTAAAAAAAAGAATACTAT
>Ga0136644_10002866_pt1 | contig 13010 bp, 14 predicted proteins | sample C_130820_EF_Meta_FD_94780 | JGI IMG/M metagenome (GOLD analysis project Ga0136644, IMG submission 94780) | Freshwater microbial communities from Lake Croche, Canada to study carbon cycling - C_130820_EF_MetaG (v2) (version 2) | ecosystem: Environmental > Aquatic > Freshwater > Lake | place... | reverse complement strand
GCCAACTCCACGGCCACGGCCGCGCCCAACGGAATGCCTTTGTAAGCCGGGCCAAACAGCATGTCAAACTGCACGCCACTGCCGATCAGCGCCTGCGCATAGAACTGCGCCAGTCGGCCCAATTTGGCGCCGTCGTCAAACAAGCCGGCATTGAAAAAATAGGGACTCAGGCGCCCGGCCTTGGTCTTGAATTGCCCAAAGCGCAAAACTCCCGATTCAATGGCAAATTGCACAAAGTCCAGGGCCAAAGTGCTGCTTTGACGGGGCTGGTCGGCGTTGGCGGGTATGTTGGAGGAAGTCATGCGATGTCCTAAATGGGGCCGGGGCATTGTATTGAGCGGCAGAGTCTGGCTCGGCAGCGGCAAATTCGCGTGCCAGCGCCTGTTTTGTTGTGCAGTCGGTGTACCATGAAATTTCTTGCGCTTTTGCCGCCCGGTTTCGGGCGTGCGCGCAGGAAGACGTAAGCAACCTATAAATTCTCTGGAGACCTGTATGTCACGCAACTTCCGTTTTTCTCGCCTTGTGTCGCTCGCAAGCACCGCCCTGGCCGCCTCTCTGTCCCTGGTAGGCCAGGCCCAGGCGGCCGAGCCAGCTTCTTGCCAGGCTGTGCGCTTTGCCGACGTCGGCTGGACTGACATTACTGCCACCACGGCGGTCATGTCCGAGATCCTCAAAGGCATTGGCTACAAGCCATCCGCACAGGTACTGTCAGTGCCGGTGACATATAGCAGCCTCAAGGCCAAGAAAATTGACGTTTTTTTAGGCAATTGGATGCCCTCCATGGAAGGCGACATCAAGCCCTACACGGCTGACGGCTCGGTGGAAACCCTAGGCGCTAACCTGGAAGGCGCGAAATACACGCTGGCCGTGCCCGACTATGTGGCCGAAGCCGGTGTGAAGACTTTTGCCGACCTGGCGAAAAATGCCGACAAATTCAGCAAAAAGATCTACGGCATCGAGCCCGGCAACGACGGCAACCGCCTGATTTTGGACATGATCAAGAAAAACGCCTTTGGTCTGGGCGGTTTCAAAATTGTGGAGTCCAGCGAAGCAGGCATGGTCTCGCAGGTGGTGCGCGCCGTGCCCAAGAAAGAATGGATCGTGTTTTTGGGCTGGGCGCCCCACCCCATGAACACCAAAATCAAGATGACCTACCTGGCCGGTGGTGACGACTTCTTTGGTCCTAACTTTGGTGGCGCCACGGTCTACACCAACACCCGCAAAGGCTATGCCGCTGAATGCTCCAACGTGGGCAAGTTGCTCAAGAACACCAAGTTCAGCCTGGAAGCTGAGAATGAAATCATGGGTGCCATCCTGGACAAAAAAATGAAGCCCGAAGCGGCTGCCCAAGCCTGGCTCAAGGCCAATGCCTCGACCTGGGGCAACTGGCTCGCCGGCGTCAAAACCTTTGACGGCAAGGACGTGACCCCGGCAATGATCAGCAAATAGGTCCATGGCGGCGAGTCTGCAAGCCGCGCTGGATTGGCTCACGGGCCACAAGCTGCCGCTGGGTGAGTCCATCGCCGGCGCGGTCGATCGCCTCACGCAAAGCGCGCCCTGGCTGTTTGACGCCGTCTCGGACGGCCTAAGCGCCTTGGTGCTGGGCTGTACGGGCGCGCTTTTGGCGGTGCCGCCGCTGCTGATGGTGGGGGTGTTTGCGCTGCTCGCTTTTGCGCTGCAGCGCTCGCTGCGCCTGGCGGCATTTGTTGCCCTGGCATTGCTGTTGATCGTCAATATGGGCTACTGGACCGAGACCATGGAAACGCTCTCTTTGGTGCTGTTTGCCACCCTAAGCTGTGTGCTGATCGGCGTGCCCATCGGCATCGCCGCGGCGCACCGGCCCTGGCTGGAAGCGGCGCTGCGGCCCTTGCTGGATTTGATGCAGACCATCCCGACTTTTGTCTACCTGATACCTACGCTCATTCTCTTTGGGCTGGGGGTGGTGCCGGGGCTGATTTCTACTGTGATTTTTGCCCTGCCCGCGCCCATCCGGCTCACCACGCTGGGCGTGGCATCGGTACCGCGCCCCCTGATCGAGGCGGGCCAGGCCTTTGGTGCAAGCCGCTGGCAGTTGCTGTGGAAGGTGGAAATTCCCTCGGCGCTGCCCAGCATCATGGCGGGTGTGACGCAATGCATCATGCTGAGCCTGTCCATGGTGGTGATCGCCGCCTTGGTCGGTGCAGACGGTTTGGGCAAGCCCGTGGTGCGGGCGCTCAATTCGGTCAACATCGCCGACGGCTTTGAAGCCGGTTTGGCCATTGTGATTGTGGCCATCGTGCTGGACCGGCTCTGCAAAACCCGCAGCCATGACTGAAACGCCAAGCCCCGCGACTGCCCTGCCCATGGCCGAGTTCCGCCATGTGGACGTGGTCTTTGGAAAACAAAGCGCCCAGGCTTTGACCCTGCTGGACGCGGGCAAAACCCGCCAAGAAATTTTGGACGCCACTGGCGCCGTGCTGGGCGCAGCCGACTGCAGCCTGCAAATTGCCGAGGGCGAAATTTCCGTACTGATGGGCCTGTCCGGTTCGGGCAAGTCCACCTTGTTACGCTGCCTTAATGGGCTCAACAGCGCCAACCGGGGCGCCGTGCTGATTCGCGACACACGGCCTGGTGCGGGTGGCGCCTATATTGACCTCAGCCACTGCGATGCGCCTACCTTGCGTCACCTGCGTACCCGGCGCGTAGCCATGGTGTTCCAGCAGTTTGCCTTGCTGCCCTGGCGCACCGTAGCGCAAAACGTGGGCTTGGGCCTGGAGCTAGGCGGCATGCCCAAGGCCCAGCGCGAAGCCATCGTGGCCGAAAAACTGGCGCTGGTCGGCCTGCAGGCCTGGAGCAACAAGTACGCCCATGAGCTCTCGGGCGGCATGCAACAGCGCGTGGGCCTGGCGCGCGCCTTCGCTACAGACGCCGATATCTTGTTAATGGACGAGCCGTTTTCGGCACTCGATCCGCTGATTCGCGAGCATTTGCAACAAGAGCTGTTGCAGCTGCAAAAGCAGCTGAAGAAAACCATTGTCTTTGTCAGCCACGACCTGGACGAGGCGATCAAGCTAGGCAACCGCATCACCATCATGGAAGGTGGGCGCATCGTGCAGTCGGGCGAGCCCGAGCACATCGTGCTGCACCCGGCGAATGCCTATGTGCGCGATTTTGTCGCGCACATGAACCCCATCAAAGTGCTGCGCGGGCGCTCGCTGATGACACCGCTGCACGCCCTGGCGCGTGAAGGCGAACGCGTCAAACTCGATTGGACAGGACACCACTGGCTTCACCTCGACGGCGCCGGGCAGGCCATCCAAGCCGACATAGAGGCACACCCCGGCCATTTGCTGGCTTACCACCCGCAACTTGATATCGTGCAAGCCGGTCTGGACGGCCGAAGCATGGCCATGGTGGGGCCGGACATGCTGCTCGAACACATCATCCACATCCGCCACGCCACCGGCCGGCCGGTGCTGCTGTGCGAGGCGGGCCGTTTTGTTGGCGTGGTCGGAGACGAAGAAATTTACCGGGGCATGTTGCAAAGCACCCGGGGCTAAGGCGCCCACGAATGCGTGCAATGCGCCGTGACACAATGCCCGCTCGCCCAGCGCCGTAGCGCGTGTCTGGGCACTGACAACCTACTTTCCCCCTTTGGAGACACCTGTGTTTACCTTGACCAGCCTGAACCTCAACGGCATCCGCTCGGCCACCAGCAAGGGGCTGGAGAACTGGCTGCACAGCCTACAAGCCGATTGCCTCTGCGTGCAAGAGGTCAAGGCGCAGGCGGCCGATGTGGCCGGGCAATTTGAGTCGCTGGCCGGCATGGCCGGGCACTTTCACTTTGCCGAGAAAAAAGGCTACTCCGGCGTAGGCATTTACACCCGCCATGCACCCAGCGATGTGCGCGTGGGCTACGGATCGGCCGAGTTTGACGCCGAGGGCCGCTATGTGGAACTGCGCTTTGACACCCCCAAACGCAAGCTCTCCATCATCAGCTGCTACTTCCCCAGCGGCTCCTCAGGCGAGGAGCGGCAAGAGGCCAAATACCGCTTTCTGGAAGGCATGTACCCGCACCTGCAAAAGCTCAAACGCACGCGCGAATTTGTGCTGTGCGGCGACATCAATATTGCGCACCAGGAAATCGATTTGAAAAACTGGAAGAGCAACCGCAAAAACTCCGGCTTCTTGCCCGAAGAGCGCGCCTGGATGACACGCCTGCTCAGCGAAGGCGGCCTGGTCGATGTCTACCGCCAGCTAGAACCCAGCGCCACTGACGCCGCCTACACCTGGTGGAGCAACCGGGGCCAGGCGTATGCGAAGAACGTGGGCTGGCGTTTGGACTACCACCTGGCGACGCCTGCGCTGGCCCAGGCCGCCCGTTCGGTAGCAATCTACAAGGGCGAAAAGTTCTCGGATCACGCACCGGTCACCATGGCCTACGACTGGGGTTTTTAAATCCGCAAGACGGGTAGTCGCTTTTCGTACGAGGTATACTGTACAGTCTGTACGTTTAGGGATTCTTGATGTCGGCAAATACTCGTTATGGCTTGGAGCAGGCCCGTATTCAATTGCCCCGGATCGTTGCCGATGCGCACGCCGGTGTGCGCTGCATCATTACCAAACACGGAAAACCTTACGCCGCCATCGTGCCGCTTACGGATGTTCCAAGGGCCACCGAAGGGCCGGATTTGGCCTCTGGCCTATTGGCATTGCGCGGCACTGGCCAAGGGCTTTGGGGCTCCGATGTGGGCCAGGCAGTGGCAGAGATGCGGGACGAGTGGGGCGATGCCTAAATGAATGACTCCGTGCCGTCTCTTTGGGCGGGCCTGCCCAAAGGGGCAACCGTCATGGTCGATACAGCGCCCTTTATTTACGTGCTGGAATCACACCCTCATTTTGCTGATCAATTTACGGGTTTGTTTGAGGCGGCGGCAAACGGCAATGTGGTAATTGCGCTATCGACAATCACACTGGCCGAAGTGCTGACAGGCCCCTTGAAGGCCGGGCAGACGGCCCTGGCCAAGCGCTATGAGAAAACGCTTTCGCTCTATCGTGTCATCGCTGTCTCGCTACCCATTGCGGCCTTGGCGGCGCAATTGCGCGCCCAATACCGCTTGCGGTTGCCCGACGCAATCCAGCTGGCCACGGCCTTGGACATAGGAGCGGCTGCATTGGTGACACATGACCGCGACTTCTCGCGTGTGACCGGCATTGCGATCGTGACAGGCGACAAAAGTGCGGCCGCCTAAGACGGCCTCAAGCACGCCACAAGCAGGCCCAAAGCGCTAGCGCGCCACGATGCCAAAGTTACCCGGCGCTTTATCGATCAGACCAAAAAAGCGCACCAAGTCCACTTTGCTGCCCGTCACCTTCAAGTCGTCGCCCAGCAAAGTGTCTTTGACGCCTGCGGTGCCGGCGATCATCTTCACAAACAAGGGTTTGGTCAGCGTGAGCGTGGCATCGGCCTGGGGGTGCTGGCCGCGGTGGAAATGCAGCACCGCGTTCTCTAGCCACAAGGCATAGCTCTCGTTCTGGTCCGAGAGCACCAGGTTGATACGGTAGTTTTTGCCCTCAGCGGCCGGGCCGTCTAGGCTGGCGGCCATGGCCTCTAAGAAGCGCTCCACCGGGGTTTGCACAAGCAAATCGATGGCAGCGGCTTTGGAGACGCCTTTGGCTGGCGGGCCTTGGCGCAACTCCTGGGCGCCGGTCAGGTAGGCGTTGCGCCAGGTGGCGGACTCGGCCATATAGCCCATTTGTTCATAGGTTTTGGCCAGAAGCGTTTTGGCTGCCTGGTTGCTGGCCTCGGCCATCACCACATGGTTAAGCAGCTCGGCAGCCCAACGCGTATCGCCTTTGTCCAAGGCTTGCTGCGCGGCGGCCACGACTTTATCGGCACCGCCCAGCAACTCCAGGTAGCGCTTGCCCACATCGGCAGGAGCCAGCGGATTGAGGTGGGCCGGGTTGCCATCGTAAAAGCCAAGGTAAAACTGGTACACCGCTTTAACGTTGTGGCGCAAGTCGCCGTAGTGGCCGCGCACCGCCATGAATTCGGCCAATGACGCAGGTAGCTGCACCCGGTCGGCGATCTCGTTGGGCGTGAGGCCGGCGTTCATCAGGCGCACAGTTTGGTCGTGGGTGTATTTGTAAACGTCGCGGTGCTTGGTGATAAAGGCCTGTATGCGCGCATTACCCCAAATCGGCCAGTGGTGCGAGGCGATGTAGACCTCGGCCTCGCGCGTTTGCTCCAAGGCTTGGTCCATGTAGTTGGCCCAGCGCAAGGCGTCGCGCGCTTTGGCGCCCCGAATTGGCAGCAAGTTGTGCATAGTTTGCGATAAGTTTTCGGCGCCGTCGTACAGCTTTTTGGACGGTATGGAAAAGCTCAGCTCGGCCGGGCATTCGGCGTTGGGTACGTTGTGGAACACAAAATCCACGCCATCGATTTGCATGGGCTGCTTGGCCTGGTAAATCAACCAGTTGGGCACCAAGATGCCCAGGCTGCCATAGACCACGTCCTTGCCCAGGCCGGTGTCAACATTGCCTTTGGCGCTGCGCGGCAAATCGCGCCCAAATTGGTACACCGAGCGCCGACCCATGGCCGCGCCCACCAGCACGTTCTCGCTGGTAGCCTCCTCAATAAAGCCGGCCGGCGCCACGATGGGAACTTGGCGCGCACTGGCCTCCTTCGCAGACAACACGCCCAGCGCACCGCCAAAATGGTCGGCATGCGCATGCGTCAGGATCAGGCCGCTGACCGGTTTTTTACCCAAGTGCTGCTCGGCAAATGCCATCGCTGCCGCCGCCGATTCGCGCGAGGTGAGCGCGTCGACCACGATCCAACCGCTCTTGCCCTCGATCAGGGTAATGTTGGAAATATCAAAGCCGCGCAGCTGGTAGACCCCGTCCATCACCTTGAAGAGGCCGATGTTGGCGTTGAGCTGGGCGTGGCGCCACAAGCTGGGGTTGACGGTGTCCGGCGCGGCAGCGTCTAAGAACCCATACGCATCAAAATCGCGCAAGACTGCGCCGTCGGCAGACAAAATTTTGCCGCTGGGGCGGGCGATAAAACCGCGCTTGGCATCCTCCACGTCCTGCGTGTCCGCCTGCGCAATCGCTTGCACAAAAGGCGCTTGCGCAGCCCGGGTGCTCGCGCTGGCATCTGAACTGTCGCCGCCCACGCCCTGGGTTTTGCTGCACGCTGCCAGGACTAAAGCAGCAGCGATCAGGGCGAGGCGGAAATGGCGGGCGGGCATGGGGAGTCTCCTGGGAATTGGGGCTAGGCACGCGCAGCGGTGCGGGACCACGTTATGGGTGGTGCTTCACGCCACCCATTCATTTGTTGCCGGCATATTAGTGCAAGCCCGCTGACATCAGTCCATTAAATACAACTAAAGGTACGCAGATAACGTATACTTAAAATATGCACGCTGTCTTTGTTGAGCTGCCACCCTTCGAGCGTTTGCGCGAGCACTATCTGGATGACACGGCCTACAGGCTGTTGCAGCAAACCTTGATGCAAGATCCACAGGCCGGCGCGCTGATTCAGGGGGCGGGCGGTTTACGCAAACTTCGCCACGCGGATGCCCGCCGTGGCAAAGGCAAACGTGGTGGGCTGCGCGTGATTTATTACCTCTGGCTGGGTGGCGCACAGTTTTGGCTTTTCACCGTCTATGACAAAGATGAGGCCGACGACCTCAATCCCACGCAGCGCAAAGTACTGCGAGAACTTTTGAGTGCCGAGTTGGAATACCGACAGTCCAAAAATGGAGAATCTCATGACCAATAAACGCGACATTTTTGCCGAGCTCACAGAGGGACTTGGTGCTTTGAAATCCGAGCGTGAAGGCAAACTCACCTTGCGCACGGTCAAAGTGGAAAACAAACCCGCACCAACGCTTTCGCCACAAGAGGTGCTTGAAGTCAGGGAGCAGCTGCGCCTTTCGCGTCCGGTATTTGCCAGCTACCTGAGAACCAACCCGCGCACACTGGAAAACTGGGAACAAGGCCGCGCAAAACCGAATGCGCAAGCCTCCCTACTCATTCGCATGGTGGCGCAGTTTCCAGACATGGTGCAGCGACTAGCGTCGATTTAGATTACCGTACATACGTCAACATCCGCCCCTTATACGCAGCCTCTAGCGGCGTGCACAGGCTGTCTAAAAAGCCTTCCTGCATGCCATAGCCCTGTGCGGCCATATGGCGGTGGAAGTGGGCGCGGTTGCCCCGGTTGGGGTCGACCACCCAAACTTCGCAGGCGGGTGCGGCGTAGGCGTCGATGAAGGCGGCCAAGGTGCCGGCCTCGTCGCGTTCGTACAAGATGTCGCTGCCGATAATCAGGTCGTAGCGACCATGCAGCAGCCGGTCTGGCCCGGGTGCGCTGTTGGCCTCTTCGCCTGGTGCCAGCCCACCCCACTGGCCGTGGCAGTATTTCATGGGAAGCAAGGCGTTGAGGCGCAGGTTTTCGCGCAAAAACGCGGCGGCCAGCGGGTGGCAGTCGCTGGCGGTCATATCGGCGCCGCGCCGGTGCCCCACCAGACTGGACAGCGCCAATCCGCAGCCGATTTCCAAGATGCGTTCCCCAAGGGCCACCGGTCGCTGCCCCAGGCGCTCGGCCAGCCGCCGCCCCGAGGGCCAGAGCAAACCAAACAGCGGCCAGGCGGCAGAAGAGATGCCCAAACGCAGGGCGGCCTCCAGCGGGTCGTGAAATTGTTGTTTATCAAGCAGCGAGCGAATCTGCAGGTCGGGCAGTCCGCGCAGCGCAATCGTCTCTTGTTTGGTGTCGTAACCGGGATCGGGCGCAGGGGCTGGGCTAAGGGGCAAGGCGTAGGCGGACATACCGCATTAGACGCCTTTGCCCACGCTCAGGTAGATTGGATGAAGGCCAGCATGCGCTGGGCCACCTCTTGGCCTTTGTCTTCTTGCAAGAAATGGCTGGCGCCTCGGATTTTGGTGTGCGGCTGGCCCTGCGCGCCGGGCACACGCTTTTGCCAAACGTATTCGCCGTTTTTAGTGACCGGGTCTCGCGTGCTAAAGAGGGTCAGAAAAGGCTTGTTCCATTGCTTGAAAACCTCCCAGGCTGCCTCGTTGCGCTCACGTTCGGGGTCTTGGGGCGTGGTCGGCACAAAGCCGGGGAACATGCGCGCGCCCACTTTGTATTTGCGGCTCGGAAATGGTGCGTCATAGGCGGCCGCTTCCTCGGGCGTGAGGCCCTTGTGGCAGCCAGCACGCACAATGGCGCCAATCGAAAACCAGGGGCTGTAGCGGGCAAAGGCACGCCAAATTTTGAAAGCCATGGGCAGCGGGTCCATGCCGGTCGGCAATCCGCCGTTGGCCAAAACAACGCGGTCAAAGCGCTCGGGCATCTCGGCCACCACGCGCAAGCCTACCAAAGAGCCCCAGTCTTGCCCAAAGAAGGTGGCATGACGCAGGTCGATAGCCTGCACCCAGGCCTTCATCCACTGCACATGGTTGAAGTAGGAGTAGTCCTCGGGCGCAGCGAGCTTGTCCGAGCGGCCAAAACCCACCAGGTCAGGGGCCACCACACGCAGGCCCCCGGCAAGCAGCACGGGAATCATCTTGCGGTACAAAAACGACCAGGCCGGCTCGCCATGCATGAGCAGCACCACGGGCGCATCGCGTGGGCCTTCGTCGATGTAGGCGATGCGCAGCACGCCGACCTCAACATAGTGCGGCTGGTAAGGGAAATCGGGCAGATTGGCAAAACGCGCCTCGGGGGTGCGCAGCACTTCGCCATGAATCGGCAGGGCCACAGTGGCTTCCATAAAGAGCGGGCTTTCTTGTCAGCAAAGGAGTCAGCGACTGTACACCATACACCAATGCATGGCTTGCGTTTTGGGAGCCGGCGCCTAGCGTTTGGCGCGCTGGTACAGCGGCATGACCTTGGGCAAATTGGCCTCGATGTCCGCAATCCGGGTCTGGCCTGAGGGATGGGTCGAGAGCCACTGAGGCGGCGCGCCCTTGTTGGCGGCCGACATCTTTTTCCACAAAGAAACACCGGCGCGCGGATCAAAACCGGCGCGCGCGGCCAGTTCCATGCCAACCAAATCGGCCTCCGATTCATCCTCGCGGCTAAATTCCAGAGTAGCCAGGTGCGCGCCCGAGCGGGCTACCGCGTCGGTCAGGTGCGGATCCACGCCCAGCCACACCGAAGCGAGTGCGCCGCCAATGCGCGCCAAGCCGTTGGTGGCAGCGCTTTTGGCCATGCGCTCGCGGGCGTGTTCGCGCAGCGCGTGGGCGATCTCATGGCCCATGACCATGGCGACCTCGTCATCGTTTAAGCGCAAAGTGCCCAAAAGGCCGGTGTAAAAAACAATTTTCCCGCCGGGCATGCAATACGCGTTGATTTGCTGGGAGCCGATCAGATTGACCTCCCAGTTCCAGCGCGCGGCGCGTGGGTTCCAGGCCTCGGTGAAGGGAATGATGCGCTGCGCGATAGCCCGCAAACGCAGCACCTGCGGGTGGTCGGCGTGGCCCAAAGCGCGGTTTTGCTCGGCCTGAGCGAGGGTTTGCTGGTACTGCAAGGCGGCATCGCGCTCCAGGCGGGCGGCCGGAATCATGTTGGCAAACACCGAGGGCTGGCCCACCTGCACGCCCTCGCGAGGCTGCGCCAGCGCCACTGCGCAAAGCCCCAGTCCCGCCAGTGCTAGGACGACGCGCCTGGCGATGGGCGCTGTGCTTTGCCAACCCTTCTTTACGTGCATGTGTAGACCACCCTGTTTTGCAAAACCAGGGGGTATTATTCCTCGCATGCCTTTGCCCCCACCACCCGTACCCACACCCACCACCCCATCCTGGCTGCACACGCTGCGCATGTACACCGAGCCGGCCTCGCTGCGCATGCTGTCGCTGGGCTTTTCGGCAGGGCTGCCTTTGCTTTTGGTGTTTGGCACCCTAAGTTTTTGGCTGCGCGAGGCGGGTATTGACCGCACCACCATCGGCTTTTTGAGCTGGGTCGGGCTGGCCTATGCGTTTAAGTGGGCCTGGTCGCCCCTGGTCGATCGCTTGCCCATTCCGTGGCTCACAGCACGGCTGGGGCGCAGGCGCAGCTGGTTGCTGGCGGCCCAAGCGGCCATCATGGCCGGATTGGTAGGAATGGCCCTGCACGACCCGCGCATGGCTTTGGCGCCGGTCGTATGGTGCGCAGTGGCCGTCGCCATCGGCTCGGCCACGCAAGACATTGCGCTCGATGCCTTTCGCATCGAATCAGGCGATGCCGATCACCAAGCGGCCTTGGCCGCCATCTACCAAACCGGCTACCGCCTGGCCATGATTTGGGCCGGCGCCGGTGCCCTGTGGATTGCGGCGCGTGCGCAAGATGCCAGCGCGACGGCCATCGCAGGCGTAGCCCCCGCCTACCAACACGGCCCCTGGCAAGTGGCCTACCTGGTAATGGCCTGCTCGATGTTGCCCGGCGTGCTGACGGTGCTCCTCTCGCCCGAGCCGGTACCCACACCGCTGGCGCCCAGCAAAGGCCTGGCGCAGTGGCTGCACAGCGCCCTGGTGGCGCCGTTTGCCGACTTTGTCGGGCGTTACCGCTGGCAGGCAGCAATCATCTTGGCGTTGATCGCCACCTACCGCATTAGCGATGTGGTGATGGGCATCATGGCCAACCCTTTTTACGTAGACATGGGATTTACCAAAGACGAAGTGGCCGCCGTCAGCAAAATCTACGGCGTAATCATGACGCTGGTCGGCGCTTTTATCGGCGGCGCCCTGGCGCTACGCATGGGGGTGATGCGGGTCATGATGCTGGGCGCGGCACTGAGCGCCGCTAGCAATATGCTGTTTGCCTGGCTGAGCACCCGTGGCCACGACCTCACGGCGCTGATCTGGGTGATCTCGGCAGACAACCTGGCCGGCGGCTTGGCCACCACGGCGTTTATGGCCTACATGGCCTCGCTGACCAATGTGCAGTATTCGGCCACGCAGTACGCCATGTTCAGCTCCGTGATGCTGCTTTTGCCCAAGTTTGTGGCCGGTTTTTCCGGCAAATACGTGGACGCTTTTGGCTATGCCGACTTTTTCAACGCCACGGCCTTGCTAGGCGTGCCGGTGCTGCTGCTGGTGTGGCTGGCCGGGCGGGTGCATCCTGCGCATTGCGCTGACGGCAAGCAATACTGAAGGCCCGTCGGCGTTTACCCAACTTTACCGGCTGCACAGCGGCCGGGTACAGGCGAACCGGCGCGCAGGACTAGACTTGTGCCATGAGCCAACACCTGCTGATGATCGAAGACGACGCCCGCCTGGCCGGCATGGTCGCCGAATATCTGGAACAAAACGCGTTCAAAGTCAGCCACTGCCCGAGCGGCGCCTCTGGACTGGACTATTTGCGCCAGCCTGCCGGTGGCCAAGCCAGCGTGGACTTGGTCATTTTGGACCTGATGCTGCCCGACATGGACGGCCTGGAAGTATGCCGCCGCATACGCGCCCTGGACGGCCCGCAAGCGCACACGCCCGTGCTGATGCTCACCGCCAAAGGCGATCCGATGGACCGGGTCATCGGCCTGGAAATCGGGGCCGACGACTACCTGCCCAAACCCTTTGAACCGCGCGAACTGCTTGCGCGCATTCGCGCTGTCTTGCGCCGGGGCAACGAAGGACTGAGCGCAAGCGATAGCCAAAAATTACTGCGCTTTGGCGCGCTAGAAATCGACCGCAACGGCCGCACGGTCTCGGTGGCCGGTCAACCCTGCGACCTGACCTCCTACCAATTTGACCTGCTGGTGGCCATGGCCGAGCGCGCCGGAAGGGTCCTCACGCGTGACCAAATCATGGAGGCGGTGCGCGGGCGCGAGCTCGAAGCCTTTGACCGCTCGATTGACGTGCACATGGGCCGCATCCGTGCAGCTATCGAAACAGACGTCAAAGCCCCCCGGCGCATCCTTACAGTGCGCGGCGTGGGCTATGTTTTTGCCCGCCAGCAAGACTGAATTGCCACGCAGGCGCTGCCATGGTTTTTCAACGCCTGTATGTCCGCATTTGGTTGGCCGTGGTGGCGGCGGTGGCGGTGC